>Ga0181464_1000362_pt1 | contig 18648 bp, 13 predicted proteins | sample InSIn2gowninarea_FD_119074 | JGI IMG/M metagenome (GOLD analysis project Ga0181464, IMG submission 119074) | Clean room microbial communities from NASA Spacecraft Assembly Facility at Jet Propulsion Laboratory, Pasadena, California, USA -... ...
AGATCGAGGAGCGAAAAGCCACTCGATCAACCAAAGAGAGATCGAGGAGCGAAAAGCCACTCGATCAACCAAAGAGAGATCGAGGAGCGAAAAGCCACTCGATCAACCAAAGAGAGATCGAGGAGCGAAAAGCCACTCGATCAACCAAAGAGAGATCGAGGAGCGTCCATCGTATGGCGGTATGTTTAATAACGGATCATCGTGTGGGAGAGCATTCTATGTACTTAGCTATCCAGCCATCCCAGCCACTCCATCCAGCAAGCAAGCGATCCCATCTGCCCAAGCCATACCAGACATCCCAAGACATCCATCCCAGCCATCGAACGAACCAAGGCTAGCAAACCATACTCTTTTGGCCCTGTACAGTTGGTCAAGTAAAGCAAGTAATGAACTAACCCAAGCAACCTTACCGGCCTACATAGAATGATTGATTGAACGAACCTGGGTTAGAGAAAGGGATGATTTACCTTCCCTGATTACAGGAAAGCGCCCTCCGGGTCCTTGTCAACCGTGACTCGTGCTAGTTGAGTTTCTCTATACCTCGTGCTGCTATTTGGCCATCATCCCGGACCTCGTGCTGCTCATGGGCTGGATCCTCCTACTGCTATACTCCCTGGGGCTGCTAAACACTTGGACTTAGACTAGCACTGGGGCTAAACCAAAGCAATAGATCACCGAATATAGGGTTGCAACCCTTACAGCAATTATCGAAAACTAATTGAACCATCCGAGCCATCTAACCAACGCCATAGCCATCGAACCAATCTCCACATCCAAGTCATCATTAGCCTGCCTACCTAGATTGGCTGATGAACCATACAGCCAAGCAATCGAGCCATCGCTAATAGCAGCCATCGCTAACCATCAATGCTACTATAGCCATCGAACCATGCGAACTAACCTGCCAAGCCATAGCCCTCTATCCTTCCACTACTGCTACTTTCACTACCTATCCAACCAACCTATACACTACTAATATTTCCTTCCACTACTGCGCCTAGTACAGTTACCTATTGCTATCTAAGCTATTGCGACATAGCTATCACCTTACGAGAGAGATTGATTCTTCCAAGGGATGGAATTTGGTATAGTTCATCTCTGTAAATATATCCAAAGAAAGGAGGTTGACCCGCTTGTTCATTGGTAATTTTATCTAGATGCATGGCAAAGTTGGACACCGGTTTACCCGCTCCCCTCCTCCATCGTGAAAGACGTGACAAAATCCTCTCACGTGGAAGCCAGTATTCCCCTCCCTTTTGGATTGGATACCAAATAGCTGAAGAGCTTCTCTCAAGTTGTTCCGGTGAAGAGTCGTTCAGAGATGCGATTTTATATATATAAGACGGGGGGTTTGGGGGTTTGGTAAGGTCTGTCCGGTTCTCAAAATGTCATGTTTCATTAATAATAAAATCCATTTCATGGGTCCGATGAAAAGGTGGCATGGTCAAGATGATATAGAGTCTGAACCCGACCTTACAATAAGTGGAATTGAAGTAATATAAGGTGGTTTCTCTATTGGTGGTAGTAGTTGCCCACCAGCTCAAGATAAGGGGTAAATTCAGTACATAAAAGTGGCCAAAGAAGAAAAGGTAGCGTTGGGAATCAATCTATACATCAATTCATATCTGTTCATAGTTCATATTCATATTTATCTCCCGCTTTAATGAGAATCTTTCTCTCTGAATTCTCTTTCTCTCTGAATTCTCTTTCTCTCCATTAGATCTTCCTCTACGAAGCTACCACAGAATGGTATGTTAACTTACTAATATCTGCATCTAATGATAGGTAAATTGACCTCTTCTTCTCCGATATAGATCTTACTCTCCGAAGCTTACACAGAGTTAGTTCACCTAATAAGACTGGTTAGTTCACTGGCTTAAGGCACTTGGCAAAGATCAACTCTAAGCTAATAGTGAGACTCTATGGCTAGTACAAAGTATAGGAGTTCGTCTATACAGCAGCTTCTATACAGCAGCTTAAGACTAAAGCAAGTGTACAACAAGGGCTTACTGTACAGACTAGGCTAAGACCTCCGCTAGCTATCCCACCCTCACCTACTTCTAGCGCTTGCTATCTCACCATTATAGCCTTCAACCAAGCTATCTCACCGTCTACTGCTTCTCTCGTACACCAATAGCTCTGAGAACAAACAATAGGGCTAGGTTAGCTTCGGTCTAGTCTATAGAGTCTGTCTGATTGGTTGAGTTAGCTGGGTATGATAGCTGCTGTACCTGTAGCAATATCAGTCGGTATATGAGCTGTAATCAGTACCTCTAATAGCTGTCCTTCTCCTTGTTTCAGCTGTAGCTGTCCCACCTCTAGCTGTACCTTTATTACTTGTATCTGTACCTTTAGCTGTCCCTGTACCTAAGTGTATGCTAAGTGTATGTCTGGTTGATTGGGTAGCTAGCTGGTCTCATCAGTAGCTATCTCGGTCTCATATCCTCTGGGTAGGGGGTTAGATAGCTTGTATGATTGATGGGTAGGGTTCTGGGGTTAACTAGCAGGGATGTATGGCTAGTTAAGTCTATCTAGCTTGTATGGTTAATTCATTGGGATCAGTCTAGCTTGTCAGGTGAGTTCTCTTTCGATGGGTATGTATTGTTGTGTGGGTGATAGGATGTATAGGTAGCTTGTAGGGCTAGATAGCTTGTATAGATTGGTTGTAGGTAGGATTAGTACCATTCAAAGTATCACTCGTAGTAAGTATCACAGTCTTACAAGCGCCGGCTCCCTTCGTCTCAATAAAGCGCTTGACGGAACGGGAAGAGCAAGCAATAAAACCCTATATATTCCCCACGCATCTCGATTCCTAGCTGGGATGGAAACAGTCATTGCTGGACTGGTGGGTTTATGGACTAGGCGGCTATTTGGTTTGGGACGGTCATACAAACAAATTGAACCTAGAACCTATTCTTCGAACCTCTACATTACATTGACGCAACCTCTCTCTCGACCTCTACAAAGAACCTACGGAAGGCCCTCTTACCTCTTACCCTTACCTCTTTCTATCATAGCCTTACTCCCATAGCTCACAGAAACAGATAGCATACCAGGCATATATTGCTTATACATATTTCTGACAGTCTACGGATCTGAATAGGAGCTATCTAGCTCTGACTGTCAAGGCGGCTAGGCCTCCCGTCTCTAGACAATGACCGCACCTTGAAGCAATTACAACTGGCTATGCCCGGTAGCTATTACTGGCTATGTCGGGTGGTCTCCGTGTAAATCAGCTATGTTGTCCCTCCCTCTCTGCCTGTTGCGTATGGCTGCTGCAATGTGGGCTGTGGGGCTGGTGCTACGTGGTGGGAGATCTTCTATGTCTGGCTGGTAGGGGAGCTATGTATCTCTGCTATGTGGGGCTATTTCTGAATGTAATATTAACTTAAAGCAGTTAATAATCATATATAACGCATGTTCATTCCCTCCATCTAGCCCACTCAGGTAACCACATTACCAAGGCTCCATATGGTTATAGTATATATTTCGAGTACCTCCCCGCCTCGATCTCGACCCTCGAACCTCCAACTCACCCTACGGAGCTGAAGTGACTCGGTTTGATTCAGAATGCGTTACTTACGATGGCACCTGTTTGGAATCATCCCCAGAAACATAGTTCATTCACGCTAGGAAGGAAGTGCCTGTAAGAGAGAGGTGGCACCGACCAGATAGTAACTCATTGATTCGATTGATCGCGTATTCAGGGGGACGGTACAACGGGCGGACGATTCACTGTCCACCGCGTCGGAATAAGTAAGAATAAGAACGTAGATGGTCAAATTCGCTATGTTCGTGGGGATACGTGTGGCTATTGGGAATCGCAAAATGTGTATCGTAGCAGCGTGCACCGGTGTCTTTCTCGTCGCTATGTAAATCCGTGTGATCGCGGGTATCGAGCGGTATCGTTCCTAATGCGGGGCGTATGATGTTGTATCGAGCGGTAGCGATCCAAATAATGGGGCAAGCGGTAGCGATCATTGCTTCGCGGTAGCAATCATCATCCCTCATCGAATAACATCATTTGTGTAACCAAGCTCTAAGCTGCTGAGATAATGTTTAGCATCGGGGCCCCCCGTACCAGTGTAGTCTGTTTCGGGCTGACAGAAAGGGGCAAGAGGAAATGCGTATGGCATGTTGTACTTGGGTAGTCGGATAGAACGAGCTGGGCAGGTAAACAGAAAGTTTCATGTGTATATCTGCCCTTGCCAACGCTATTTCCATCGTTAATTGCTCATTTCCATCGCTATTTATTGCCAACGCCAATCGGCATAAACATCTAACTCGACATGCATTGTACCTACCTGATGCATGCAAGTAACTTCATCGAACCTGAATTGTGTAACCATTGTTGGTAACCACTTCCATCGGTAAGCAAACCAAATTGGGAACACCTACCTTGCTTTCCAAACTAACCCACCTGAATACCTAGACCTGGTAGCCCTACTTGCTTAATGAATCACTTAGTCAAATGAGTGGGTACTGCTGCTATAGACTTCTCTTGTAGTAACGGGATCAACCTTGCCCTTCTCTTTCTTACTGTCTTCACCCCAGGATATGGATGGACGGAGGAAGCTTTATCCCTTATAAACCAATTCATTTAGCCAGGAATCGTGAGTAGACACGACACTCTCGCTATTCACCATATAAATCCCTTGCCTTATGAATTCTTCTGGGTACCACATATCACCTTCTGGGTACTGCTATGGATCTGCTCCTACTTATACTGCTTGCTACGGATAGTTACCCACCTTCAGACCTATAACTCCCTATACACTTGATTAATTAATCCACTGGGTACTGCTATAGAACTTCTATTTACAGCTGGAATTAACCAACCTACACGGAGTGCCTTGCTTACCCAACCTTTGTTATGCCCACACGTGCCTTGCTTCAAGCCAGGAGTCGGGGTATATAAATAATGACTGGAATCACGGACAAGTTTCAGTCCTGATTGATCGATTCATGGGTGCGTTAGCACACTCGACTATACGGAGAGGGAATATTGGTAAGTGTGAAAGACGCATCCCTGGCCCCCTACTGGGCATATAGCCTGGGCGTGTTCATTCGGTGACCTACGGGGCCCAGGACATAGTGTCAAAGTAGCACTCATCATCATGGAAATCAATTTCCTAAGGGAAAGGTGAAAAGAACCCTCACCCATATGAATGAGTGAGCGACCCCTAAAGAATATAGGGCCTTTCGAATGCCGGCAGCCTTCATATTCATATATTATATATGTCATTACGGTCATGATCGAATTCATGACGATCTCCCTGCCTGAATGAGATAGGTAATTACGCTTTAGCAGATCATGCATATATTATATATGTCATTATGCTATTTTGAGAGATCGAATTGTGAACTTCTTCCATCCGGACCTTCTCTCACTCACATCTCTCTGGTCATGTATGAAATGACATATATAATGATCAGTCATAAATCTCTCTCCTTCTCTCAATCGACGGGTATCAATCAATAATATCCCAGGTCTCCGTCCGTATTGGAAGGTTTCTTATGCTTGCCGAATAGTGACTGATCGATAGCCCACATCTTCCGAGAGGGGTCCAGATTCACACTGGCCAAGACGAAGGAAAAGGAAATGATACCCGTTCACCTGCATACCCGTTCACCTTCATCACATGCCACATCCGCCGGTACGGGACGGCACAGGACGGGAATAAGGTACAGGACGCGTGACTTAGGTGAGTCAGTGAGTGAGGGTCATTCACAATACCCCGTGCCCAGTTCGACGTGAACAGTTATTGATCCCACGTGCCCAGGAGGTATGTGTTCGTACCATGTGTGAACGAATTACAGTCAGCGATGGCGAGTAGCACCGGTTAGTTCATAATGATTGATTCCACACTTCTCCACAGGGTGAGCAATAAGACACAGGGAGGAGCACAGGTACGCCACTAATCCAATGGGGAGGGGAGGGAGGAAGGGAAGGGAATAAGCCAATGGGACTAATCAATTGGTTTTCTCCTACAGTGATCCCATGGGAATCAAGGGGAATACTCCTACAGAGGGGGACAGTCCCTACAGAGGCAGATACTCATACAGAGACACGTAGAGGTTGATGTGATGTCGATGACATGATACAATGAGGTTGTTACACAATGTGGTTACACGTTTTGAGGTTCGATTAGGTACGATGCTTGATCACGATGCTTGAGGTTACACAATGAGCTACTCCGCATAGAACACACTTATTGCCAGGAAGGAGGTACGTGACACTCGTAGCCCTAGGAGGGAGATCCAGGAGTATTAGTACCCTTTCATTCTTCCCCTTTCACTTCACGATACAGAACAGGGTTCCTACAACTACTGATCTCCTTTCACTTAACAATATGGAACAATGGGTTACACAATGAAGGTTACACGATGCTTGATGTTACACAATGAGGTAGGTTACACGTTGAGCTACACGTAGAGCTTACATGAGCGATACAGGTTAGGTTACACGATGAAGGTTAGGTTAAGTGAGATGAGGTTTCCACGATAAGAAGGGTTCCACAACGAGGTACGATGCATGATGATGACACGTAGCAGATGAGGACACGATGCGAGAGGTTACACAATGCATGATTTTACACGATGCAGCAGCAGGTTCGATGCATGAGGTACGATGACGTTTCCACGATGCATGTCGAGTTCATTTTTGATGTTGATTCGCGTTGGCATGTTGATTGGCGTTGGCAAGGGAAGATACTCATTACACTTTTTCACTGCCCAGGAAGCATTCCATACGCATTACCCATTACCGCTTACCATTCCCGCATACCCCATTATTGCATACCCGCATTCCGTTATATATGCATCCCCCATTACTTGCCCCTGGATTTGGAAATGATCCCTACCGCTTGCCTCCTGGATTGGTAAATAAAGAATCGCTACCGCCGCCTTGCCCCCATGATTTTAGGAATGAGGAACGCTACCGCGGGTTACATGATGATCGATCGCTACCGCTGGCCCCCTTGATTGGGAAATGATAGCTACCGCTTGCCCCCTGGATGATGACTGATTGCTATCGCTTGCCCCCATGAGGTTGTTTGGTTTGCTACCGCTTGCCCCTGATCGCTACCGCTTGCCCCCATGAGGTTGGTTGGAGCGCTACCGCTCGAGACCCGGGAGCAAGAACCTGCCGCATAGACGAGACACTGGATCATTCACCCAACAAGCCGAGTCCCTTAACGAGAGGCCTTGACACACGATAGAGGTCTTGACACAATACACCATTTGAGGTTCCACAACGATATGCGACAATGAGGTGAGTTAGGCCATTAGTGAGTGAGTCTTTCCGGGATGCCGTCGAACTTGAGGCCTGGACACTTGAAGAAGTCTGGACACACGATAGAGGAGGCCTGGACACACGATAGAGGCCTGGACACTTGAGGCCTGGCCATTTACGTGGAACATTAAGACGTGGTCGTGATGCCGTGGTGATGATCCCGTTATTACGTGGTGAGGACATAGCGAGTTAGCTTACACAATAGTGCCATATACAATATCACATAGCTGAGGAGTTATATATACGTATATATACCGGATACTTACAATTTCTATGACAATACCGTGCTAAAGTACAGGCGCCCGGGCGCGTTATTGGTTACTCAGATGGGCTTGGTTACTCTACCTTGGATACTCAAGCTGGGCTACTTGGATCGGATACCGGTTATAGACAACAGCCTCAGTCACCATTCTTGGATAATGAAATTGCTTTCTTAGGGGGGCCGAGGCATAATAATCTATCATCAGGGCACTGAAAGTGGATTTGATTATTACTGAACTATGCCCTTTTAGATCGGTTCCCTATGATTGCCAGGTGTTGATTCACGAGATGCCGGTACTCCATCCGGTACTTGACCCCAGGAGGAGGCAATGCCAGGTGTTGCTCCAAGTGTTGATGCATTCAATGTAAGGTGGGGCCGATGTATTCTTGGATGTTTCGGAGATGTCTTCTTGTCTGGGAACCGATGGAGGACGTCTTCTTGGATGTTTTGGAACTGATGCACGATCTTACCTACGATGCCACCTGTTTTTAGAAGTCGCTGAGCCAATTGTTTTATAATAACATCTATAATGCAAGCTGAAAAAAACACACACAAATTAGCCATCTGAATAATCAGTAAACAGCATAATCTACTTCTGCTTCATATACATAACCAACTACTGAATCTACTGGTTCATACACCCTTGCTTTTACTGGATCTACTACCTATGCTGCCTCTGGTGCTTTTAGCTCTGCTATTACTGGCTATAGGTCTGGATCACGAAGATCAGCATTTGGAACGGCATCACGAAGGTATGGATCTCGATCACTAGTCGTAAGGTCTGCTGGTCAAGCTGCTGATGCTGGATCTCGAGATGGAAGGTATGCTACGGCCCATGCTACTGGCTAGGACTATGTACCAAAACCCAGGGTGAAATTGAGAAACTTCAGATTAGTTAGTGCGGCGCTGGACCTTACCAAAAGACTACCTAATGAGCTTTCCTAATCCCTATGGAATTATTGAGAAAAGAAGCGAAGCGTCCCGTGCAGATTGTTCTTTCTGTGTGCTGTCAGTGTTGACGATGGGTGAAGGGTAAAGCGTCAAGGCTTTCGGCGTGTCACTGTTGACTCTGGGGGCAATGGGATGTCTCTCTGGGTGGATCGATAGATTGGCTCTTGGGGAAAGACTCATTCATCCAGCTCCTCAAAAGAAACTGGACTGTCTCTGCTCCTCGATTCATCAACGTATGTAACGTCCATCGACTCGAGGAACTAGAGTTCCGTCCGTTCCGTCTCATTAAATATAGGGCTAGGTGTTATGTCATCTCGTTCGGTGGATCGATAATATATAACTGTGGATCGATGGGGGTAACTTGGTGGGTAAGACTCATCATCCAGCTCCTCAATCAATCATTCCTTTAACCCTGCCCCGCCTCTCGCTGTCCCTTCCACATGTCTGTCTGTCCTCGCCACCATCCCTCCGTCCGTGGGACCGGACCACCGCTGCTCTCAACTGGCCATCAATCAAATCACTCACTCATCGGTGCACTTCCTCGCATTGTTGGCAACGTGTTCCCTGCCTTTGTCCCTAGATGCCTGCAATGTTCTGGCTCGATCGGTTGACTCATAGGGTAATCCTCATCAATCAAATAAAGAAATCCCTTCCCGGAATACCTCTCAACCCTCCCAGAAGACTAGCTATATGGCAATGACTTCTGACAATGACCGGCTGGCAATGACTGGTATGATTGGCTCTGACCTCCTGACAATGACTGGCAATGCTTGTCTCTCGGCTGACCTTCTGACAATGACCTTCTGGCAATGACCACTAGCTCTCGGCTGGCCCTATGGCAATGACCTCCCGGCAATGACCACTGGCTCTCGTCTGACCTTCTGGCTCTTACTGGCTATAACTGATATGATTGGCAATGATCGCTATGTAAGACTGGCGTATGAACCTCTTGTGAATTCACGTATGTAACGCCTCTTCATTCCTTCCATCGTTCCGAACCGTTCAGTCCAGCCCAGGTAGGAACATTCCAATGTTCCGTAGCGGTAAGTGAGGGTATGGGGGAACTCATTCTCGGGTATGGATTTCACGAGGTATGGATTGAACGGGTCCTTCTCTCTCATCTGGTGGAAACTTGGAATGGATGGAGGAGTAAGGGGAATGGGTGCACCTCACACACACTCTGCTGGAGCTCAGAGGAAAGCACAAGTGGTATGGGACTTTACCTTACCTGGCAAGCTTCTTCGCTTTCGCCCAACTAAGTAACCTCCTATTTATTTCAAATAATGAACACCACTGCTTCTTCGCTGGAGCTCAGGGGACACAAACAAGTGGAAATAAATGCTATTACTAACTTATATTAACACCACTAATATGCTCCCGGAATAGAAATATAGGCGAGCTGAAGCTGAAGCGGGTTCGGGCAAGGCACCTCAAACAGCTCCACCAGTTCTCCCCATGTGAAAGAATCCCCGTGTATGTCGTTGTGTAAGAAAACCTAGTTGTTGTAAAAGAGTCCTAGGATCTATGCTATATTAGCATGGCATAGAGTCTCGTTTCACTGGTCCATTTGGGATGGGACAGACTTCCCCAAACCTTCTCAATAGTTCCTTTGTCATAATCTCTTTTTGATGGGTTCGATGAAACCAACTCATCTTGGCACCTAAATGGATTGATTCTGAACAGAACATGGCCATTTCCGTACGTTTATCTCGTGGCAGGATTCCATATCTAGTAGGAGTCAGCGGCTTCAGCTCCCCATGTTCAGGAACTCCCATGTTAAGGAACTAACTCCAGCAGGGTTCATATACGAGCATGCATAGAGACATAGAACCTGTACTCGCATATAGTTTTTCACTTGTTTTATAAACAACAACAAGTGGAATGCAATCATGGCTTCTTCTTCATGCAGTGATTGAAGGTCTGGCAATTAAGGCTTATTGCCATGGACTACAGCTGACTTAAGAAATAGAGAACTTACAGTTGTTCATAGGGCCCATTCTGAAGCTAGTCAAGCAGTCCGGCAAAGACCTTTCTCGGCCTTAAACTCAAAGGCTTAAGGCTTATTATAGTGCATAGTGCATGGACTAAGCGCTAGTGTCTGTAAGGCTAATTGCTATGGGACTTACACTACGGCTGCCAGTAGTTAAAGAACAAATGGACTTAAGCTAGTCGTTCTTAGTGCATGTGGACTTCATACATTTGATACCGGCATATATAAGACACAATCTATGAATTCATTCTCATGTGTCCCAGTAACGTAAGTAAGGTACTAGCCATAGTCTCCTAAGAACTATTACAAGAGTTCCATGGACATATCTCTTCCTTGTTTCCTGATTCTACACGTAGTTTGATCTCTGGCAAGTAGTGTCTCCAGTTTGAATGGGAATGGCATAAGAAGAGGAGTATAGGTTGTTCCAAATACATTGAGTGTTGTTGAGAGACTCGCCTATAACTAGGACTTGCATATCTAAGTTGAACTTGTCTTGTCATTAGTTATATGCAATAAAAAGAAGAGAAATTCTCTTTCTCACTATTACCAGCGTAAGCAAATAATAAGAATATCTTAGCCGGCCATAGAGTAAGGCACTTGCTGTAGTTTTAGGAGTTAGTTCCATGGAGTAAGGTCCATACGATAAGTCCTATTAATCAACCTGCCATAAGATCTTGCTTTAGTCTTAGCTTAAGTCCTTTGGCATAAGGTACTACTAGCTTTCAATATTGACTTTATCCAGAGATAAGCCTCCTGAAGAAGGGAGTTATCCCCGGTTTCAACCCTGTATAACGAGGGAAGTGGTTAGCTCATAAATCATAAATATGATAATCGCATATCTACTCGCTCCCATAGAGAATAGCGATAGCTGCTCTATGCCACATCTTAATTGCTCCCGATTCTGTGTTTGGGCCAACATCTTCTATTAGGTTTCATGCAATTATTATTATTATTATTTTGGTTTGATTCTGAGCCTTCCGATTCGGATGAGGGGGAAGAGGTGCTCAGGTGAACAATAATTCCTGAGTTTCCAAATATTCATATTATTATGGAAATAAGGATATCCCGACCTTCGCGTAACTCTTTGAGGTACGTAGTCGCTCAACCAAAGGGATAGGGGAAGAAAGAAGAGATAAGGAGAAACTGATCGCTAACGGGAAAAAGGTCCCGGAGGGGCTTGCGCTTCCTAGTGCAAGGACCCGACAGGGGGCTCGACTGATAAGGACCCTTTAGGGGGCTCGACTGATAAGGAGAGGAGAGGAAGGTTCGAAAGAATGGAAAGACTTTATAGAACTACCAGAATTGAAAGTGTGAAAGTGGCATCCCTGATGCTACGCGCGTGTAGATTCGGTCACCTGAGGGTCCCAGGACATAGTCGTTAGTAACACTTCTCATTTTGGTAGAGATCAACCTCGATAGAATCTTTTTCTATTATCGAGCAAGAAAAAAGACTTTCCGTGACGCCGCGCTTCGCAGTTCAAACCTCTGTATCCTGTGTGGGATAACGAAGTAGACTAATTTCCCTGGCCTAACGACTTCTTGATACCTCGCTCGGGCCGTTGACTTCGCGAGGGTTGATCAGGACCTATGCCATAGCATCATATATAATGTGCCTATCGTGTCACCCGAAAATCCGATAGATAACCTACCTAAATCACATCACTTCGATAGAGATGCGCACCTGAAAATGATGAAATTGCGTTATTACATCTATATACAGAATGACCAGTAGATACGGCGTCAGTCGAAGGAGAATGCAGTATAATTGATTGAGGGGAAGAAAGAGAAGGTTATCCCGCAATAAACCCTTATCAGCAGTGGCTCCAGTTCGAGGTGACAAGAGATAGCTGCTATATCCGACCTATCATGGAAGGCGGAAACTGGCTAGAGGTTAGCCCTCTGCCCTTCATACTCAATGAGAAAGCAGTGAAGGTCCGGAGGTCTTGCGCTTCCGAGTGCAAGGAACGTAGTGCTTGCTTGACGTTAGGAAAGCAAGGACCCGGCAGGGGGCCCTTTTTTTGACTTATTTGCCCCTCAAATAAGTCAAAAAAAAAGAAGTAAATTGAAACTTTAGTTGCTCTTTGGTTACTTATTTGAGAGGGGGCACCCAATAAGTAAACCCTAACCCGACAGGGGGCTCGACTGATAAGGATGCGTAAGCAGGCTCGACCATAAGCCCCCCCACCCAATAAGTAAATTGAACCTTTAGGTGCTCGACCACCGCCTTTTAGTTACTTATTTGCCCCTCAAATAAGTCAAAAAAAAAGAAGTAAATTGAAGAGGAAAAAGTAGAAAGCTTAATTGGTATGAAAACCATGGCCACAGCACAAGGACCCGTGTTCTTGTTCCCAAAGAAGACGCAGCAACCGACGGATTCGGGTTGGTTTTTTTATGCTCGGCGCTACGCTAGCGGGAAATAGATTCTTTGGTGGGCGTTAGTTATTGGGTGGGTGAGTCGGGTAGGCGGGCTCCAATCCGATGTATTCCCCCCGAATGACTCTGATCCAGGTTCCCAGGCAGGTGGGACTAGGTGGCTTGTTTAGAAAGGATCTGGCGAAGATGGATCTCGCGAATAGAGATTGCTTCCGAGGGGTGTGTAGGTGGGTTGGTGAGTGCGTAGGCGCCCGAGAGGCCAGCTGTTGAAACGCGCGCGTTGCCTCCCCTCTCTCTATATTTATGGATATATTGATATGCTCCCGCTTGGATCCGTGAATGAATCTGAGGAGCTTAATTGATTGCTGCGCTGGTCTGAATCGGATCATTTCCATTTGTTTGGGCGAGTCCGGTTCTTTCTTTTTCCGGGCCGGGCACTCACTTTGAAACGAATAGTTTGCAGAGCTGAGCTCCAAGGGAAAAGGAAGTTGTGGCGCGGTTGGTTAACTAGACTGCATGTCGAAATACCGAATAGGTGTTGTCCCGGTGCGGTTACCGGTTATTTCATTCCCGCATTTCTCCTCCTCGGCTGGAACTGCGGAACTCATTGCTATAGAAGAAGAAGGGATCGATCCATCGCCCTTCAATCTAAGCATGTGCGGGGGAAGGCCCGTGGAATCGGATCAACCCATAAATCCCCATTTTGACCGCTCTCAAGTGGGCCAGGTCAAGGAGCACTACCTCAGCATGGGAAGGGGAGGGTAACATGAACTGACAGGTGGGATGCTGGCATGGTTTTCATATCTACCCAGGTTCCCATATCTCCCCAGATGTTTCATAGCTGCATCTGCTATACAGGCACGCTGTGCAAAATACATGGAATAATCCAATATATAATAGGATATGAAATTGAGGGAGATCTCCTAGAAAGGTACCCGGCCTGGTACTTTATGGGTTGGTCTCTAGCTAGAGAGGTTGGATGCATGCCTAGATTACTTAGCCTTGCATGCTCGTAAGTAAGGTGTTTTTGCAAGAATCATGCACCTGGAACTAATCCCGGCTCACTGGCGTTTTTAGGTAATAATAAGTAAATGAAAATTCACTGATTATGTTTTGGCTTGGCTAAGCATTTTTTTCCCCATTCCCGGTCATCGCAGTCCTGAACGATTATTAAGTAGTAAGATAAAGTTCACCTTCGATCTAACGGAGTAAAGGGAGGAGAAAGCGCTGGTTCGGTAGTAGTAAACCCACGACATACGCACCAGCAAAACCGACCTCGTGGAGAAGATGGGAGAGTAGCAGAGTCTCTAAGTAGAACCGGTTTATCCACCATCTCCGTAGCGGTAGCAGACCCCAATCTAGTAGAGGCAGTTCATCTTCCAGATTCATCTATTATTGATACCACTTAGAAGGAAACAGCAAAGCTAGGAGCACCACCAGATGCCGGCTATACAACTATAATAATCTGCTACGGCACGTCAACAGGTGCTGATTCAACTGAAACTAAGACTATAGGCACTAGGTAAATGCCTGGATTCGGATATGCTACTGCGGTTTTTGCCTTTACTACCTATGCCAGTGGATCAATAACGGGAACAACGCGAGGTGGAGACCTTGGATCATAAGATGGAACCTGGTAAACTCAATCTCGGGCAAGCTCTCGAAGAAGGGATGCCTTATAAAAGGCTTTGAAGGAAGAGGTGCCGCAAGCTATCAACCTAGAAGGGATGCTGCGAGGTCCACTCGGTAAATAAACTTCCGCCGATGCCAACACTAGCGTTTTTCTCACCAGTAATAACCTAAGCCCCATTCTAGCTCGTTTCTGTAATATAACATGGGTGATTATTACATTCCATAGGTCAATGTGAGTGTTTGGTGAGAGAGAGCGTAATCACAGCCCGAATACGTTTCGTGATTGTCCCTGCCCTCGTGTTGGTGCCGCTCCCAACTATCATTTCACATTATTTAGTTCCTCTACATACGAGGCCTTGAGGGTGCGAACCACTGTGCATGTGGGCGTTTAAACGACGGTGTGAGGTGGAAGTGTTATTGCTTGTGTCCACCAAAAAAGGTTCTTTTTAGCCTAATCCCCTAGCTACAGGCTCATTTCCGTCCCGACCTGTTCATCGTGCTCCCTGATGTGATGTGGGAATGCTACTATACTGGGCTCCCCCGGCTTGGAGCTTACAAACATGAAAGGGGAGGAATAGAGGTTTTGCGGCGACTCTCTACCCATGCGGAGCTATAGCACATCCTAGTGAGAGACCTGATGCGTCGAACCTGCATGAAGCGTTCAATCACGTACCCCGTACCAGTCCTTCGAAAAAGGAAGTCTTTCCGGTCCCGTGTCCCCGCATGCTACTCCGAAGCCTTTGTGGGGCTGTCCAAATCTATTGATCCCTACAGCCATTTCAATTTACTTCTTTTTTTTTGACTTATTTGAGGGGCAAATAAGTAACTAAAAGGCGGTGGTCGAGCACCTAAAGGTCCTCAGAGACCAAAAAGCTTTATGGTTCGTGTTCTGACATGCGTAATTGCTCTTTTCGATTTTAGCCTATCTCACCTTAGTAGCATGTCGATAACTTCTTTCGATTATGGCGTCCTCTTCGCTATTACCATGGGGGATATTTTCACTCCCGTAATCTCTGCTCGCTTAAGAGTGAGTATCACGCGCCGCTTATGAGAAAGTCAGTCTCATCAGAAACGAAAGATGCCTTGCCCCCGGAGGGACAAGCGGCTTCGCACCTTGATTAAACAGAGAAAAGAGGTCCAAAATCTTTATGTTACATTTGTTACATTTTTCTCTCAGTGGGAGAATCTGATTGCCTTTATAAACGATGCGCTATGTGAGGTACGTTAGTGACTCGACCGTAAGGGAGAGGAATGTGGAACAAGCCCAGATAGCAGGGGATAGATTCAAGGGAGTTCTAAATTATCCTATGCGAGCAGGGCGAAAGCTGGTACTCCGGTAGCACAGGTACGGGGGAATACTACTTTTTAAGCTGCCATATTCTATTTTCAAATTATCGCTACATTAGAACATAATATGGTAATTTATACTTAATGAAGCTGGCATATGGGTTGTTTATGCGTAGTACCTATTCCAGTTGAACCTAGTCCAGATAGTGGTTTATTGGCTTAGATGCTGTTAGTTTCATGCCTGTAGATCGATGATGGCTTTTATATGCGCTCGTTAGGTTAGGTCAAGTTGCTTATCCCAGTTGCATATCCAGTAGATACAACAGTAGTACCAGTAGAAGAAGCACACCGGTAGCGGTTCAAGCAGCAAAGTCACCTGAAGCAGTACCTGTTTCGGGGTTTTATTCAATTTCTCTTGATCCAGCCTTTGCAGAACCTTTTTTTGATCCAGTCGATGAAGCAAAGGCAAGAGCACAGCCAGGATCAGAGGCAAAGATCCCATTATCATAGCCAGGTCGAGAGCCATATGTAATACGATAGTCATATGTCATACGAAAGTCATGTATGTTCAGCTTAACGCCAAACAGGCTATCCTCGTAGTGCTGAAGGGCTCGAGGTTCGGGGTTGGCTCGCTCAGAGCTCAACGTAATACCGCCCTTTTGACCTCAAACTCATTCGCTGGCTTATCGATTGGGTTATAAGTGGCTCTCTCTATTGGTTCAAAGCATGTCTCTATATCTTCGTGGTGTTACATTATGGATAGCCCGGTCTATGGGCAGCTCACTATTGCTCAACATAATCTCGTTCAGTTTATCCCCATTTGCTGGCTAGCTAATCAATCGAGTTCAAACCGGTATCAGTCCAATTCGGTATCAGGGCGGCTCGCTATGCTCAACGTTTTCCCGTGTAAGATTAGCTGTTCATAATTTTTATCAATTTGATTTGGTGTGCACACATAAAAGCGAGTAAGTCAGTTACTAAATCAGCCTTAGTTTGCCTAAATCTAGGGGGAAAGGTTCTTAAAGCGCCTCGTTTCCTGGTGAGGGTGGTGGTTTTCCCTTAAGAGGTAGCTTTGTAAAAGGCCTCATTACCTTTATGCAGTAGTCCAGTTAGCCTGCCTAAATTGAAGGGGCTAGGTTGTTGCCTCAAAAAAAGAGCCTTATAGCGCCTTGTTTCTTTCAAATAAGGTTTCACCAGCCTAATAAGAAGAGCCTTTCAAGCGTTATTACATATATATAAAGTGAATCCTCCATCTGAGATAGTATTCCTGCCATCACAGGGGTTACTTATTACCCAATAAAAGGGTGAAAAGAAGGTCCCGGAGGGGCTTGCGCTTCCTAGTGCAAGGAACTAAAGGGCCTTTGTTAGGCTGGAGTGGTCACATCTAAGGGGATGATAGGCCATATTAGTGGGATTTAAGGATTGGGCACTTTTATTACTGCGAAACTTCAGCAAAAGCTTGAAATAACCAATCCGTCAGGGTCGGGTAGCCGCGATCAGAGGCCAGGATATTGAGAAATGGTGCCATATTGAAAGTCTGGTCCATCATCAAATAATGAAATCTCAAATAATCAAATCATCGATCCTCATTGTCATTCCTATCCCAAAGGCCCCTTAGGCTTGCTCAAGCATCAGTCCGAGTCAGGGGGTGATATCGTATACAAAGATCTATATCATTATATATATAATTACGCTTTCTTTATTATCTACGTAATTACGCTTTCCTTCCACCCACCTAGAGATGACATAACGAGAGCAAAATTTGTCTTTTTATGCGATTTCGGATTGACTGCGATTGAGGGAAGAAAAAAGAGAGTTCAGGGCACTGTCGTAGTTCTGGGATAACCGTAACAAAAGAAACGTAGATCTATAGTGCATTCTGGGATAACACAAACTCTGGGCGAGTCACTTAACGTACCTCTCCTGACGCCGTATCCATTTATATATGTAATTTCGCCTTGATTTCGGCATCACACCTGACCCCTTAACCTCTCATTTTGCCTGAGCGCTCGCCTTGCCCGGTGCGGACAAGCAAGAAATGACCTTGCCCCTCCTTTTTCTCCTCTGGCGGCTTCGCACCTTGCTTTTAAGGCTTACTTTTCTATTCGTTTCACACATCGCCAGAGGGTCATAGTTCATCATATTAGTCATTGCTGAGAGACCCTCATCGCCAGCCAATAGCCCAGTCCCCACCGGTCATTTCCAGTCGCTTGCCACAGGGAGGCGCATTGACTGGATGGATGACGATATAACCTCATTCCGGTAACTGTCAGCCGAGAGTCGATCCAGGTGTTAATGCCAAAAATCGATCCACTCAATGCCGGTACTCGATGCTGCTACTCGATCAGTCGATTTAAGGAGTCGATACAAGAGTCAATCCGCTAGCCAATACCCGGGAGAACATATCCATCGGCATATGCCAGCTGTCGCCGAGTTAAAGGCCCAGTGCATGTCGAAGAAGGAACAGTTTATTGCTTGCTTTCTTAGACTTTCCCCCTGGGAGTAAGGAGCCCAGGGTAGGTAGGAATTCCAGTTGGGCACCGGACGGACCACAGCCCCACGAGATAGGCGTTGGACGAATGACAGCCTCAACATGGGTTCACCTATTAACCGAATCCACGATACTACCTGACATGATGTGTTTCCACTGACCGGACCTGGACAGAGAAAGACACTGCCCTCAATACTTATTACACTCTTCCTTGGTAAACTCTGCCTCATCAACCTCCTCCTTGGGTCCCTCCTTAAACTCAGCCTTGAAAACATACTTTCAATCTTCCTCTCCTCTTCAATTTACTTATTTGGTGGGGGGGCTTTTGGTCGAGCACCTAAAGGTCCTCTCCTCTCCTCTCCTCTCCT
>Ga0181464_1000363_pt1 | contig 18629 bp, 14 predicted proteins | sample InSIn2gowninarea_FD_119074 | JGI IMG/M metagenome (GOLD analysis project Ga0181464, IMG submission 119074) | Clean room microbial communities from NASA Spacecraft Assembly Facility at Jet Propulsion Laboratory, Pasadena, California, USA -... ...
TTTCATCGAGTACACCTGAAAGTTGCTTCAACAAGCCTGAAGATAGGGCATTTGCTGGTGCAGCCGAGATGCTTTTTACAAGTCAGCCAATCTCTGGTCTTGAAGCTGTTCAATATGGATTAGCCAACCACGCTTACCCAGAACATGAACTGCTTGAAAAGGCAAATACAATGGCCAAAATGATAGCCAAGAAAAGTTCTGTTTCGCTGAAAGCGACGATTCAGCTATTAAACTATACAAAAACAAAACAGTTTTATGATGGAGTTGCGAAAGAAGCGGATCTTTTTGGAGAAGTTTTTGCATCAGAAGATGGGAAGGAAGGAATTTCTGCGTTTATTGAGAAAAGAGAACCAATATTTAAAGGGAAATGAAGTAGAATTAGATTCGTTTTTGATAAATAAAAGGAGGGTATTGATATGAATATATATGTGCTAATGAAAAGAACGTTTGATACGGAAGAAAAAATTAGTCTTTCTAGTGGAGCCATTAATGAAGATGGTGCGGAATTTATTATCAATCCTTACGATGAATATGCGATAGAAGAAGCGCTACAAGTGAGAGGTGCGCAGGGCGGTGAAGTGACAGTTATTTCTGTTGGCAATGAAGAGGCAGAGACTCAGCTCCGCACAGCATTAGCGATGGGTGCAGATAAAGCGGTATTGATTAATACAGAAGATGATCTTGAAAACGGCGATCAATTGACAACAGCCAAAATAATCGCTCAATACTTAAAGGACAAGAATGCTTCCTTAATTTTGGCTGGAAATGTGGCCATTGATGGTGGATCAGGTCAAGTGGGCCCTCGTGTGGCCGAATTACTTGGGATTAATTATGTCACAACGATTACAAAGCTTGAACTTAATGGTGATAAAGTAACCGTTGTCCGCGATGTGGAGGGAGATTCAGAGATGATTGAAACCAGTCTTCCATTATTGGTTACGGCGCAACAAGGTTTAAATGAGCCTCGTTATCCATCATTGCCAGGAATCATGAAAGCAAAGAAAAAACCATTTGAGAGGCTTGAACTAGACGATCTTGATCTTGGTGAAAGTGAGGTCGAAGCTAAAACAAAAACCATTGAAATTTATCTCCCCCCTAAAAAGGAGGCAGGTCGAGTGTTAGAAGGTGAACTTGAGACACAAGTAAAAGAACTGGTAAAACTTCTTCATACAGAAGCAAAAGTTATTTGATCAAAGCTAATAAAATAAACAAATAAAAAATATAGGGGGGAGTCTATTCCATGGATAAAAAAATAGTAGTTCTTGGTGAAGTTCGTGATGGTTCTTTACGTAATGTTTCTTTTGAAGCCATTGCTGCTGCCAGGGTCGTTGCAGAAGGTGGAGAAGTAATTGGTGTCTTAATCGGAGAATCTGTCAGTGCTTTAGGGAATGAATTGATTCAATATGGCGCAGATCGTGTTGTCATTGTAGAACATACAAAATTAGCTCATTATACATCCGATGGTTATGCTCAAGCTATTTTAGCTGTTATTCAAGATGTGAATCCGGATGGAATGATTATGGGGCATACCGCACTTGGAAAAGATCTAGGACCCAAGCTTTGTGCCAAATTAGATTCTGGTTTAATTTCAGACGTAACGGCTATTGAAGTAGCGGGTGGGAATGTTATATTTACCCGTCCAATCTATTCAGGAAAAGCATTCGAGAAAAAAATCATCACGGACGGTCTGACTTTTGCTACGATTCGTCCAAACAACATTCCTTCCCTTGAGAAGGATGAGTCTCGCACAGGTGACAGTGTCTCTTTACAAGTAGATATTAAAGATTTACGTTCGATCATTAAAGAGGTTGTTCGAAAAGCCAGTACTGGAGTCGATCTTTCAGAAGCAAAAGTCATCATTGCCGGTGGACGCGGTGTAAAAAGTGAAGAAGGCTTTAAACCATTAAAAGAATTAGCTGATGTATTAGGTGGTGCTGTCGGAGCATCAAGGGGTGCATGTGATGCAGGGTATTGTGATTATTCCTTGCAAATTGGGCAAACGGGTAAAGTAGTCACACCAGATTTGTATATCGCTTGTGGGATTTCAGGAGCTATTCAACATCTTGCAGGAATGTCAAATTCTAAAGTCATCGTAGCGATTAATAAAGATCCAGAGGCAAGTATTTTTAATGTAGCTAATTATGGGATCGTGGGTGATCTTTTTGAAGTCGTTCCGATACTAACAGAGGAATTCAAAAAGCTTTTAATTAACACTTAACTTAATACTTTTGAAGGAGGAAAATATGAACCATGTATAGAATGGTTTATATTTTCTTTTTGTTTTGGGCAAATTAAGATTGAAGCAAATTGATAGCATACTGAATCAAACGATGATATACTGTCGTTAGATTTTGAGAATTATGAGGAGGTAACAAAATGGCTATTACACATGCAACGGATCAAACTTTTGCAACTGATACAGAGTCTGGCTTAGTGCTTGTTGATTTTTGGGCACCATGGTGTGGACCTTGTAAAATGATTGCACCCGTACTAGAAGAGCTTGATTCTGAAATTGGTGATAAAGTAAAAATCGTCAAATTGGATGTAGATGAAAATCAAGAAACAGCAGCTAAATACGGTGTGATGAGTATTCCAACTCTAATCGTGTTAAAGGACGGTAAAGAAGTAGATAAAGTGATCGGCTTCCAACCAAAAGAAGCACTTGCTGAACGTTTAGAAAAACAATTTTAAGTGATCAAATGAAATAGTTCACAAAATCCCCTTGGCTTTAGGCTATGGGGTTTTTTTTATAGATAAGTATAACTTTTCTGCTGGCTTGTCTTATGCTTATCGCCGATAGGCGGGCGCCTTGCGCTTTTCTTATCTATGATTTACTTCCCTTACTTGCCCAATTGCTGTGCTAACATCTAAAATGGTAAGAGGAATCTTAAAGGAGGGGCCCGCATGAATGATACGATCAAGAATAAATTGACCCTTTTACCTGAACAGCCTGGTTGTTATTTAATGAAAGATCGCCAAGGAACGATTATTTATGTTGGGAAAGCCAAGGTTCTTAAAAATCGGGTTCGGTCTTATTTCACGGGTTCTCATGATGGAAAGACGTTCAGACTCGTGAATGAAATTGAGGATTTTGAATATATCGTGACTTCTTCCGATATAGAAGCATTGGTTCTCGAGTTAAATCTGATTAAAAAATATGATCCAAAGTATAATGTGATGCTAAAAGATGATAAAAGCTATCCTTTTATCAAACTGACCCATGAAAGACATCCAAGACTCATCACAACGCGAAAAGTGAAAAAAGACAAAGGCAAGTATTTTGGTCCATATCCAAATGTGCATTCAGCGAATGAAACGAAAAAGCTGCTTGACCGCATTTATCCTTTACGTAAATGTTCAACCCTTCCTGACCGAGTTTGTCTCTATTATCATCTTGAACAATGCTTGGCACCATGCATAAAAGAAGTGAAGGACGAAGAATATCGCAAAATAATGGATGAAATCACTCGCTTTTTAAATGGTGGATATAAGGAAATAAAAAAAGAATTAACGCAAAAAATGTCGGCTGCGGCAGAAGAACTTGACTTTGAAAGAGCAAAAGAATATCGAGATCGAATTGCTCATATTGAAGCGACCATGGAAAAACAGAAAATGACGACAACCGATTTTACAGATCGCGATGTATTCGGTTATGCCTTTGACAAAGGCTGGATGTGTGTTCAAGTTTTCTTTATTCGGCAAGGAAAGCTAATTGAACGTGATGTATCCATGTTTCCGTTCTACAATGAACCAGAGGAAGAAATGTTGACTTATTTGGGGCAATTTTATACAAAAGAGAACCATTTTAAGCCGAAAGAAATCCTTGTTCCTGATACGATTTCAGTGGAACTAGCAGAAGAGTTACTAGCAGTAAAAGTTTTAAAACCACAAAGAGGGCAAAAAAAGGAATTAGTGCAGCTTGCTTCTAAAAATGCAGCCATCGCTCTTAAAGAGAAATTTTCATTAATTGAACGAGATGAAGAGCGTACGATTAAAGCGGTTGAAAATCTCGGACAAGCGATGGGAATTTATACACCTCATCGAATTGAGGCCTTTGATAACTCGAATATCCAAGGGGCAAGTCCTGTTTCTGCGATGATTGTTTTTATCGATGGGAAAGCTGAAAAAAGAGAATATCGGAAATACAAGATTAAATCGGTAGAAGGTACTGATGATTACGAATCAATGCGTGAGGTTGTGCGCAGAAGATATACTCGCGTATTAAAAGACGATTTGCCGTTGGCTGATCTAATTGTCATTGATGGCGGGAAAGGACATGTTGAAGCGGTGAGAGATGTATTGGAAAACGAACTTGGACTTGAAATTCCGATTGCGGGTCTAGTAAAGGATGAAAAACATCGAACATCGCAACTTCTGTACGGAAGCCCGCTTGAAATTATTACTTTGGCAAGAAATAGTCAAGAATTTTATTTACTGCAAAGGATACAAGATGAAGTTCACCGTTTTGCGATCACGTTTCATCGCCAATTAAGAGGAAAAACAGTTTTTCAATCTATTCTTGATGATATACCTGGTATTGGGGAGAAACGAAAGAAAAGTCTGTTAAAGGTATTTGGATCTGTCAAGAAATTAAAAGAGGCTACACTAGAAGAAATAATGGCCATAGGCATTCCTGAAAATGTTGCCAAAGAGTTAGTCGAAAAATTAGAAGAATAGAATGGTTTGTCTATTAAAAACATGCTATAATAATAAAAACTTTATAATTTTTAGCATGTTATCGTGTTAAATTGAAGGTAGAGGTGCGAGCTTCAATAGTAAAAATCCGGAGAATAATGAGATTCTATGAAGGATTTTGAAAGGGGATGCTTGCCGAAGTAAGGAAAGACTCAATTGCTTTCTTTGCTGGTTCTGCATTGAATAAATGTAGAATTGTCGAGACATCAAAGTCTTGGAGAGCTATCTCATTTAGTGTGCGTATGTATAGGTATGTAAGGCCACTGTATATTCACAGCAATGAGGTATCATCTCATTGCTTTTTTTGTGCCTTTTTCACACAATGGGAAATCCGATAGTAGAACATGAGGCTAGAAAGAGGGAGAAAATATGGGGTTTATTGTCCAAAAATTTGGTGGAACATCGGTTGGTAGTGTAGAAAGAATCGTAAATGTTGCTGAACGAGTAATTGAAGAGAAAATAAGAGGAAATGACGTGGTCGTTGTTGTTTCTGCAATGGGAAAAACAACGGATCAGCTTGTGAAAATGGCGAATGAACTTTCGAAGAATCCTAATAAGAGAGAAATGGATATGCTTCTTTCGACAGGTGAGCAAGTGACCATTTCTTTATTAACAATGGCTTTGCAGGAGAAAGGATATGAAACGGTTTCCTACACAGGCTGGCAGGCAGGGATTACAACTGAATCTGTTCATGGAAATGCAAGGATCTTAAAAATAGAAGCAGAACGAGTTGAACAACAGCTGAAAACGGGAAAGATTGTTGTTGTTGCTGGCTTTCAAGGTGTTACCGAAAATGGTGAGATTACAACGTTAGGTCGTGGTGGGTCGGATACGACAGCCGTCGCACTTGCCGCCGCACTACATGCAGATAAATGTGATATTTATACGGATGTAACGGGCGTATACACAACAGATCCTCGTTATATTAAGAGTGCTCGTAAATTACAAGCTATCTCATATGATGAAATGCTCGAACTAGCCCATCTTGGGGCAGGTGTATTACACCCAAGAGCAGTAGAGTATGCAAAAAATTATCATGTTCCACTCGAGGTTCGTTCAAGTATGGAAAAAGAAACAGGAACTATCATTGGGGAGGAAGTAGCAATGGAAGAAAACTTAGTCGTTCGCGGATTGGCATTTGAAGATCAGATTACAAGGGTGACCATACATGGCTTGGCCAATTCATTAACAGGTTTATCTGATGTTTTTAAAACATTGGCGAACCGTCATATTAATGTAGATATTATTATCCAGAGCTTTTCTAATGATAGGACGAATTTGTCATTTTCGATTAAAAGCCATGATTTAAAAGAGACAGTGGAAGTCTTGAAAGAAAATAAAAGTCTATTTCCATATGAGAAAATTGAATCTGAATCAGGACTAGCGAAGGTTTCTATCGTCGGATCTGGAATGGCTTCGAATCCTGGAGTAGCAGCAGATATGTTTGCGATCCTAGCAAAAAATGGGGTTCAAATTAAAATGGTGAGCACGTCAGAAATAAAAGTATCAACCGTCATCGAAGATAGCCAAATGGTGAACGCTGTTGAATCTCTACACGAGGCCTTCGGTTTATCTCATTCACCCTTACATTCTTAAATAGGATGCGAAAAGAGCTGTCCCATAAGGCGTCTGACACCTTATGGGAGCTTTTTAATTTAAAGAACAGTATCTTTATGATCCCATTTAACGGTAAAAAGGACTTTGCCTGATCGTTTGCGGGGATGCTCAAATGTCTCAGCAACAGCCTGCTTTAGAATTTCTATTTGTTCAGCTAAAAAACCAGCTTCTAATTGAAAATGGTGTGTCTCTTTACTTTGTAGGCGTTTAGAAATGATGGTGCTTGATAATTCTAATTTACATTCCGTTTTTGTTTGATTCAAGATCGTTAAGTCTCCCCAACCTGCTTGCTTAAAAAAATGAATAACTTCTTCAAAACTGTTAAGTGGATATTTTCGAGCTAATTGTTTACCTGCCCAATATAAAATGTCAGGGGCATCATTTCCTAATATTTCAGGCAATAACACTTCTCTTATTAATTCATAACCAAATGCAGGTATCGTCTCAGACTCAACTTCCTGTTCTAACTCTGTGGCTGTGTTTTTGCTCAATATTCTCCCCTCTTTCTTTAAGTCTATTATATACAATTTTATTTTCATTTAAGTGTAAGAAAGTGAAAAAAGGTAAATGGAAATAGTAGAAAAAATGGCTATTTTACTATATTGCACTATTTTTTTAACACAATTTGGAAGAAGGTTTAGGTATATATTTTTAGTGTAATTACTATTGTTAAAAAATTCTACCTATAAAAAAAATTATGTTAATCGGTTTTCTTGACGCTTAATTGAGTTGAAGGTAAAATAAAGTTGTCACATAATTGTAAGAAAACGAAAAACTTATTTTCTGACGGTGAGCGGTTGATCAACTTTTTTTTAGGGAGAAATGACGAGAAACCGAAGCATCATTTTTAAAAACTTAGGGGGGTTAAATGTAATGGCCGGTAATCGAGAGTATTTTAACCGCAGATTGCATTCATTGCTCGGTGTTATTCCTGTAGGACTATTTCTTACACAGCATCTAGTCGTGAATCACTTTGCAACAAAAGGAGAGGAGGCATTCAATGCGGCATCGCACTTTATGGAAAGTCTGCCTTTCAGATACCTTTTAGAAATTTTTATTATTTTCTTACCTATGTTATACCATGCAATTTACGGACTTTATATTGCGTTCACAGCAAAAAACAATGTAAACAGATTTAATACATTCCGAAATTGGATGTTTATTCTGCAACGTGTAACAGGTGTTATTACATTCGTTTTTGTTATATGGCATGTGTGGGAAACAAGACTTGCAGCGGCATTTGGTGCTGAAGTTAATTTCCAGATGATGGAGGACATTTTGGCCAATCCATTTATGTTAGTGTTCTACCTAATCTGTGTTGTTTCTGCGATTTTCCACTTCGCAAATGGTCTATGGTCATTCTGTGTTAGCTGGGGAATTACTGTCACACCAAGATCACAACAAATTTCCACTTATGTGACGATGGCATTTTTTATAGCGCTATCGATTGTAGGAGTTCGTGCTATATTAGCGTTTGTTTAATAGATAATAATTGTGCTAGTTTGATAGACTTAGTTTGAAATATGGATGTTACGGATTAAAGGAGTGAATCACGAATGGCAAAAGGGAAAGTTATCATAGTTGGCGGAGGCCTTGCCGGGCTAATGGCGACCATAAAAGTAGCAGAATCAGGAACATCGGTCGATTTATTTTCACTCGTACCGGTAAAGCGTTCTCATTCTGTCTGTGCCCAAGGCGGCATTAATGGAGCAGTTAATACAAAAGGTGAAGGTGACTCTCCATGGGAGCACTTTGATGACACGGTATATGGCGGAGATTTCTTAGCGAATCAGCCACCAGTAAAAGCAATGACAGAAGCAGCGCCGGGAATTATCCATTTATTCGATCGTATGGGAGTTATGTTTAACCGTACTCCTGAAGGCTTGCTTGATTTCCGTCGCTTTGGTGGAACACAGTACCACAGAACGGCATTTTCAGGGGCAACAACAGGCCAACAATTACTTTATGCTTTAGATGAGCAAGTACGTAGCCATGAAGTCGGTGGTTTAGTGACAAAGTTTGAAGGTTGGGAATTCCTCGGAACGGTCATTGACGATGATGGTGTTTGTCGTGGGATCGTTGCACAAAATTTAAAATCAATGGAAATTCAAGCGTTCTCAGCAGATGCGGTTATTATTGCATCAGGTGGTCCGGGAATTATCTTTGGTAAATCGACTAACTCTGTCATTAATACAGGATCAGCTGCATCGATTGTGTATCAACAAGGAGTTTACTATGCAAACGGAGAAATGATTCAAATCCATCCAACTGCGATACCAGGAGATGATAAGCTTCGTTTAATGAGTGAATCGGCTCGTGGTGAAGGTGGACGTATTTGGACATACAAAGACGGTAAGCCATGGTATTTCCTAGAGGAAAAATACCCAGCGTATGGAAATTTAGTACCAAGGGATATTGCTACACGTGAAATATTTGACGTTTGTATGAATCAGAAACTTGGAATTAATGGAGAAAATATGGTTTATTTGGATCTTTCTCATAAAGATCCGCATGAACTTGATATTAAATTAGGCGGAATCATTGAAATCTATGAGAAATTTACGGGTGATGATCCTCGTAAACTTCCAATGAAAATTTTCCCTGCGGTTCACTACTCTATGGGTGGATTATGGGTTGATTATGATCAAATGACAAATATTCCGGGCCTATTTGCAGCAGGTGAATGTGATTATTCACAGCACGGAGCGAACCGTTTAGGAGCAAACTCATTACTTTCCGCTATTTATGGTGGTATGGTAGCTGGACCTAATGCAGTACGGTATATTGGTGGGCTAGAAAAAAGCTCAGATACGCTACCTTCTTCCTTATATGAGGGGCATGTTAAGCAGCAACAAGAAAAATGGAATAACATTATGTCCATGAATGGAACGGAAAATGCTTATGTTCTTCATAAAGAATTAGGCGAATTGATGACAGAAAATGTAACTGTTGTTCGTTACAATGATAAATTGTTAAAAACTGATCAAAAGCTTCAAGAGCTGTTAGAGCGTTATCAAAATATTAATATTAACGATACGGCAAAATGGAGTAATCAGGGGGCAACGTTTACTCGTCAATTAGAGAATATGATGCAACTAGCACGTGTTATTACAATAGGGGCTTATAATCGTAATGAAAGCCGTGGTGCACATTACAAGCCAGACTTTCCAGAACGTAATGATGAGGATTTCTTAAAAACAACAATGGCCAAATTTGTTGATAGCAAATCAGCACCTGCATTCCATTATGAAGAGATTGATGTTTCACTTATTCAACCACGTAAACGAGACTATTCGAAAAGTAAAGAAGAGGGGAAATAGGGATGTCTGAACAAAAGACCGTAACATTTATTGTCACTCGTCAAACTGATGTGGATTCAGCACCTTATCAAGAGGAATTTGAAGTTCCATATCGTCCAAATTTAAACGTTATTGCTGCTTTAATGGAGATTCGTAGAAATCCGGTTAATAAAAAAGGCGAAAAAACAACTCCTGTCATTTGGGATATGAACTGTTTAGAAGAAGTGTGTGGAGCATGTTCTATGGTGATTAATGGAAGGCCGCGTCAATCTTGTTCAGCGATCGTTGATCAACTTGAACAACCGATTCGTTTAGAACCGATGGCAACATTCCCTGTGGTACGTGATTTACAGGTTGATAGAAGTCGTATGTTTGACTCATTGAAAAAGGTAAAAGCCTGGATTCCAATTGATGGAACATATGATTTAGGACCTGGTCCACGTATGCCAGAGAAAAAACGTCAATGGGCATATGAGCTTTCAAAATGTATGACCTGTGGTGTTTGTTTAGAAGCATGTCCAAATGTGAATAGTAAATCTAACTTCATTGGACCTGCTCCATTATCACAAGTTCGCTTATTTAATGCTCATCCAACAGGTGAGATGAATAAAGCAGAGCGTTTGGAACAAATCATGGATGAGGGCGGTCTTGCAAACTGTGGTAATTCACAAAACTGCGTACAAGCTTGCCCGAAAGGAATTCCATTGACAACATCGATTGCTGCTTTAAACCGAGATTCGGCAATTCAATCTTTCAAGAACTTTTTTGGTAGTGATCAAGTTTAATAGAATAATAAAACCCCCTTTTCAATTTGAAAAGGGGGTTTTTATTACTCCTAGTAAGACAATGGAAATTATGATTAACTTTAAAAACTATTTTATTCCATTTGATTTTTACACAGTACTGCTTGGATGGTGAAATAGTCGATCTTGCCATCTAATGCTTCCCAAATTGGCTTTAGTTTTTCCCCACCCGTTTCATGAACGGCTTGCAGCACTTTTTGTTCCGTTTCTTCATCAAAAACATCCTGCCAATTGAGCTTATGTCCTTCACTGACACTGCGTAAAATGTGTTTCTGAATCGTTATTTTCGTTAATTGCCGTTTGCGGGCAATTTCATCGATTGCCATTCCTTGAGTGTACCATTCATAAGAAAGTACATGACTTGGCTGTTCCAGCAGTTCTTTCTCGACGAGTTTTGGATCAGCATCATGATGAACTGGTGTAGGTATGGAAGAAGTCTCAATTTTATTTTCTTGAACGAACTCATGGATCTTTTCTATAAACGCTTGACCATATTTCGTGAATTTTGTTTGACCGACTCCTTTTATTTGTAGCATGGATGTCTCATCTATTGGATAGTAGCGGCACATTTCCTTTAACGTACTGTCAGCAAAAATAACGAAAGGTGGGACATGTTCTTGATCGGCTAACCCTTTACGTAGTATACGAAGAACCTCAAATAATTCTCTGTTTTCTTCACTTTCGTCTGTAACCGTTACAGACGAAAGTGTTTTCTTCATCCAAAGGTTCTCCTGACCCTTTAAGACAGGAATCGCATTTGACGTCACTTTAACGACTGGATACTTTCCGTCCGTCAAGTGTAAATACCCCTCTGACAGTAAGTAGTTTATCGTATCGACAATCTCTTTTTCCTTTTGAGTTCGTAGTAAGCCAAACGTAGAAAGTTCATGAAATTTGAGTTCACGGATTCTCTTCTGACTAGACCCTTTTAGCACTTGAGCAATCAACGTTACACCAAATCGCTCTCCCATTCGTTTGCAGCAAGAGAAAATCATTTGTGCATCACGTGTGATGTCTACTTTTTCACGATTATCTTGACAAGTACTACACTTCCCACATTTTATAGGCTGACTGTCGTGATCAAAATACTCAATAATATACGATTGCAAGCATTTTTCTGTGTGACAATACATCACCATTTGGTTAAGCTTGTTATATTCTTGTTCTCGTTTCTCAACATCAAGGCTTGTTTCTTCAATGAGGAACTTTTGTAATTGAATATCCTGCTGTGAGAATAACAGATAACATTCGCTTTCTTCTCCATCACGTCCTGCTCGACCTGCTTCTTGATAATAAGCTTCAATGTTTTTTGGTAAATTATAATGAATGACAAAGCGAACATTGGATTTATCGATGCCCATTCCAAATGCATTAGTCGCAATCATAATCTCGCTTTCATCATAAACAAATTGGTCCTGTGCATGCTTGCGCTCTTCTTCACGGAGCCCCGCATGATATTTGGCAACGGAAAATCGTTGTGTGGTTAAAAAGTTATACAGTTGATCTGTTTCTTTTCGACTGGATGTATAAATGATGCCTGATTGTTTTGGATGTTGTTTTAAATATTGAACGATAAAGTCTCGCTTATTGGCTCCTTTCACAACTTGAAAGGACAAATTTTCTCGTGCAAATCCGGTTTTGAATGTATCCTCTAACTCAATGTTCAGCAGTTTGCAAATATCTTGTGCTACATTTTCAGTTGCGGTCGCAGTTAAAGCAACAATAACTGGTTTTTGGTTTAGTTTACTTAAAGACGAAACGATGGAGCGGTAGCTTGGTCTAAAGTCATGCCCCCATTGGGAAATACAATGAGCTTCATCAAAGGCAATCAAAGGGATGTCAATAGAATTGAGCATGTCCATAAAATAAGAAGATTCAAATCGCTCAGGTGCCACGTATACAAGTTTGTAGGCTCCATCACGGATCGCTTGCATTTCTTCTTGCAATTCTTTTTGACTGAGGGAACTGTTGATAAAGGTGGCTGGAATTTCAGCGGCCGATAGTGCATCGACTTGATCTTTCATAAGTGAAATAAGAGGGGAAATAACAATAGTGGTTCCGGGGAAAAGGAGAGCCGGAATTTGAAAGCAAAGTGATTTTCCGCCGCCTGTTGGCAAGATACCAAGTGTGTTTTGTGTTCTTAAAATGTTACGAATAATCTCCTCCTGACCATTTCGAAAGGATGAAAAGCCGTAGTATTCTTTTAATATTTCTTTTGCCTGATCTAACATTTCTTATCACCTAATTCTTTTAGAATTAATTCTATTTTATCATTGAATAGGAACGTTGATAAGATATAAGATAAAGAAATGCTTAAGCAAAAGTAATTAGACGCAAAGAGAGCGGATTTCTTTGTCCTTCATGTAATGTTCATATAATTAGAAAAATCTGAAAATAAAAATGAACCTTCATTAAATTGTAGTCACTCCAACGCTTTCCTCTACATATGATATCGTGACTAAATATATACCCATCCCGCAGTTCATAGCTGGCGAAGGCAAGGAGGGTTACAATACTTGAAGGAGAATGAATATACTCACAAGCCATTACTCACCAAACGAGAAAGAGAAGTATTTGAGCTGTTAATACACGACAAAACAACAAAAGAGATAGCGGGAGAGTTGTTTATCAGCGAGAAAACAGTTCGAAATCACATTTCAAATGCCATGCAAAAATTAGGCGTTAAGGGGCGTTCCCAGGCTGTTATAGAGCTCCTTCGTATGGGCGAGCTAAAGCTTTAAATTTGACCGGTATCCTCCTTGAGGGTACCGGTTAATACATAATTAGGTCTTTTTTGGAGAAGTAAGGAAATGAAGCTCTGGCGGATGGAGTGCTTTTTCCTTATGACCCCTAAAAATTAATCTAAATGCAATGTTTTGTTTTTAAATTAATCTTGAATTTTAAAATAAAAACATAGAAAATAAGAACAGCCATTAGGAATGATCAAGTAAATACGAGAGTAGTTGAAATACAGCTGGAATGAACTTGGGATTAGAGTAGCCTAAGTTTCATAGCAGGACTTTTATAAAAAGAGAATCTAAAGTATACAATGACAAAAAACTTAATGGTATTATGCCACGATAGGCGATAAGAATGAGGCGGTAAGAGTGAAGCATCCGATTGGAGTTATTGATTCTGGTGTTGGTGGTTTGACGGTAGCAAAAGAAATCATGCGTCAACTGCCAAATGAACAAATTATATATGTAGGAGACACAGCACGCTGTCCGTATGGTCCGAGACCAGCTGAAGAGGTACAAACTTTTACTTGGCAAATGACTAATTTTTTATTGGAAAAAGATATCAAGATGCTAGTAATCGCCTGCAATACGGCAACAGCTGTTGTTTTAGATGAAATTAGAGAAAAACTTTCCATTCCTGTTCTAGGTGTGATTCAACCGGGTGCACGAGCAGCGATTAAAATAACCAAAAATCATCGGATTGGTGTGATTGGAACGATTGGGACGGTGAAGAGTGCTGCTTATGAAAAAGCCCTTACACGAATTAATAAGCGGACAATTGTCACCTCGCTTGCTTGTCCTAAATTTGTCCCCCTTGTTGAGAGCGGAGAATATGACGGATTGGTAGCGAAGAAAATTGTCGCAGCAACATTGCAACCCTTAAAAAGTAAAGGTCTAGATACACTTATTTTAGGCTGCACCCATTATCCTTTATTAGAAGATTTAATTCATCAAGTGATGGGGGACGGAGTGAGGGTCATTAGTTCTGGTGAGGAAACAGCGAGTGAAGTGAGTACGATTCTTCAGCATAGTGGATTATTAAATGTGGAAGCGGGAGAACCAGAGCATGTTTTTTTTACAACTGGCTCGAAAACAATTTTTACAAAAATTGCGTCGAATTGGTTAGAAAAACCAATTCTGAATGTGGCAAAAATTAAGCTAGAAAGTGGCAGAACCGTAAACTCAAAATTCTAGCCTTCGATAAATTTAGAAGAATATTTCTTTCAAAGACGGTCTAATTTTTAAAAAAGCTCGTATATATGTAGTACAAACTGTCTTTGGAGGGATCTTAATGGCTAAAATTAACTATAAAACCGCTTTAGTGTCTACTGTTGCTGCTTCAGCGATGTTCCTATCAGGTTGCGGTCTTTTTGGAACTGAAAAAAAAGAACAAATTGACCCGCCGAAAGAAGTGACCATTACAGATGAGGAGATGGAACAAACGGAAGGAACCAATCCGGTTGACAAAGAGACAACTGGTGAAGAAGCAGCTGTTGAAAGTACATTAAAAACAGAACTTTACTTAATGGATAAAAATGGGCTTGTCGTTCCGCAGACCCTTGACCTTCCAAAAACGGAATCGGTCGCCACACAAGCTCTTGAATACTTGGTCCAAAATGGACCTGTGACTGAAATGCTGCCAAACGGATTTAAAGCCGTTCTCCCAGCTGATACGAAGCTAAGTGTAAGTGTAAAAGAAAAGGTAGCAACGGTTGACTTTTCGAAAGAATTTAAAGACTATCAAGCAGAAGATGAACTGAAAATACTTCAATCCATTACATGGACATTAACGCAGTTTGATACAATTGAAAAAGTAAAGTTACAGTTGAATGGTCACCCGCTTGAGGAGATGCCTGTGAATGGCACACCAATTGGGGAGGAATTAACGCGAAAAGATGGCATCAACCTTGATACGTCACATGTAGCAGATATTACGAACACGAAACCTGTGACGGTTTACTACATTGGTGGGGAGACGGATTCATATTATTTTGTCCCTGTAACAAAACGAGTGAGTAATAAGACGGAAAATGATATTGATGCGGTGATTAGCGAATTGGTCAAAGGACCGAACGTAGCATCTAATCTTCTAAATGAGTTTAACCCAGATGTAAAGCTACTTGAAGAGCCAAAAGTAGAAGATGGAAAAGTGACGCTTAATTTCAATGAATCGATTTATGGTAGTTTTGAGGAAAAAATCATTTCCAAAAATGTACTTGATTCCCTTGTCCTCTCTTTAACGGAACAAAATGGAATCGAAAGTGTTGTAATAACTGTAAATGGGAAAGCAGAACTCATGAGTGAAGATGGTAAAAAGCTAACGGAACCTGTCACCCGTCCTGAAAATGTGAATACAGGTAGTTTCTAAAAGATCATTTTTTGCTATACTAAATAGTAACATTGGAAAGAGTGGGCACAAGTGCTGACTCTTATTCTTTTTTTACAAAGGAGATCATGAGATGCAGAAAGTGATTGTTGCTACGAAAAATCCAGGAAAAGCGAAAGAGTTTATTCGAATGTTTAAACCTTATGGAATAGAAGTGAAAACATTACTTGATTTTCCTGAAGTGGAAGACATTGAAGAAACAGGGGGAACTTTCGAGGAAAACGCTATTTTAAAGGCAGAGGCAGTCTGTGAACAATTTGATCAAATGGTCATTGCAGATGACTCGGGTTTAATGGTTGATGCACTTGATGGCAGACCTGGTATTTATTCGGCGCGCTACGCTGGTGAAGAAAAAGACGATGAGGCCAATAATGATAAACTATTAGACGAGCTTAAAAATGTAAAGGAACAGGATCGAACCGCAAGATTTTACTGTGCATTAGCTTTTGCCTCTCCAGGGAAGAGTACTGTTACAGTTAATGGAATATGTGAAGGGTCTATTTTGTTTGAGCGAAAAGGAACAAATGGCTTTGGCTATGACCCGCTCTTTTTTGTCACAGATCTACAAAAATCAATGGCCGAAATCGTGCCAGAAGAAAAAATAAAAATTAGTCACCGTGCAAAAGCATTACGAAAACTAGAAGATCAATTATCTCAGTTATTTTCAAAGGAGAACGATCAATGAGGGTTTTGATTGTCAGTGATAGTCACGGTTTAACAAAGGAATTGAAGAAACTGGTAGAGAAACATCAGAGTGAAGTAGATTATTTCATTCATTGCGGTGATTCAGAACTAGACCCGGATGATCCTGCTATAAACAACTTTATAATCGTTAGGGGCAATTGTGATTTTGACGAACGCTTTCCAGAAGATATCGTAAAGAAGATTGGAGATCAAACGATATTTATTACACATGGACACCGTTATTCAGTTAAATCAAGTTTAATGAAATTAGCCTACAAAGCAAAGGAAGTATCAGCGAATATTGCCTGTTTCGGTCATTCCCATCAACTTGGTGCAGAAATGGTTCAGGGAACCCTTTTTATTAATCCGGGCAGCATTAGGCTTCCGCGTGGCAGAATCGAAAGAACGTATGTTATTTTAGATATCTTAGAAGGGTCGTATCAATTAAAAGTATATGATGTGGTTAGCGGCGAGCAATCCCATCTATCACAAGTTTTTTCTCTATCGAATTAATCGATAGGGAAAAAACATCCTTTTTTTGATCAAATAGTTTAATTTGAAAATACGGTTGACATTTTATAATGAACTGACTATAATAAAAATTGTCCTTGAAAATATTATGTCCCAGTAGCTCAGCTGGATAGAGCAGCGCCCTTCTAAGGCGTCGGTCGGGAGTTCGAATCTCTCCTGGGACGCCATTATTTACGCTAATCAATTACATAACTACTACCAAAAGTTAACTCATCTTCGTAGAAGGTGAGTTTTTTTATTGTTTTTGGTTTATATTATTTTAATAAAACAAATAAGCAGATAAATAAAAAAACATTTATTCCTGAACATCTATAAATTAGTATTGTAAGCGAATACAAAAGATTGATAAAACTTAATTGTGTAATTATTCTCAGAATGGGTATTGACTCAATCGTGAAATCAGCGTAAGATTATTTCAACAAAAGAATTATAGAATATTAACAACAGCGTGAAAGAAAAATATATTCTGTTAAAATTTAATCTTCTTTTTTTGAAAATTTGATTCATTTTGTTTCTTTAATAGGATATATTAATAATAAGAATTAGAGCACATTAATAAAATAAGAATATAGTTGAACATGATGAAGAGGATAAGTAATTTTATACGTAGGATTTTACAGAGAGCCGGAATAGCTGAGAACCGGTGAATCTCGTATAGAATGAACTCACCTCTGAATGCTGACCTGAACAATGAACATTAAGTAGGGGAAGCCGGGTGCAAAGCACTCGTTATTAAAGAGAACAACAATTGTTGTTCACAAGTGTACGCATTTTGCGTAAACAAGGGTGGTACCGTGGAGTAGGTTTCCAAAGCCTTTTCACCCCTTAGCCAATTTATTTGGCATATAGGGGGTGAAGGGGCTTTTTATATTTTTTATCAGAAAAAAGGAGGTATATTCCAAATGTTGCAAAATACGGATACTGCCTTTACCGAGATAAAGGCTGATAATCATAAGGTTAGTGGGGCAGAGCTATTTATAAATGCGTTGGATAGAGAAAAGGTCGAAGTCATCTTTGGTTATCCTGGTGGAGCTGTTTTACCAATCTATGATAAGATTTACCATTCGAAGATTCGCCACATCCTACCACGCCATGAACAAGGTGGAATTCATGCAGCTGAAGGTTATGCAAGAATTTCTGGGAAGCCTGGAGTCGTCATTGCAACATCAGGACCAGGAGCTACTAACGTCGTTACAGGGATTGCAGATGCCATGATGGATTCATTGCCCTTAGTAGTCTTTACTGGTCAAGTAGCAACAAGTGTGATTGGCTCAGACGCTTTCCAAGAGGCAGATATACTTGGGATTACGACTCCAATTACGAAACATAATTTCCAAGTACGTAACATTCAAGATATCCCTCGCATCATAAAAGAAGCCTTTTATATTGCAACAACGGGACGTCCTGGACCTGTCTTAATCGATTTTCCAAAGGATATAGCTGGCCAGATGGTTGAAGTGAACGAAGAAGTAGAAGTTAATTTGCAGGGGTATCAACCTACTGTGCAACCTAACTATTTACAAATCAGAAAATTAACAGAAGCAGTAAGCAGTGCAAAAAAACCGATTATTTTGGCTGGTGCAGGGGTTTTACATGCTAAGGCGACTGCTGAACTAAAAGCATACGCTGAACAACAAAAAATTCCCGTTATTCATACGCTCCTTGGTTTAGGCGGATTCCCAGCAGATCACGAATTGTACGTTGGATTTGGCGGGATGCATGGATGTTATGCAGCAAATAGTGCAATGTATGAATGTGATTTACTATTGAATATTGGGGCACCTGAGCGATTTGAATCTTCTTATTTTATGGACATGCTCAATTCTATTGACATCCCTTTGATTGCCTTTGATGAAGCTCATTGTATTTCCCAATG
>Ga0181464_1000368_pt1 | contig 18591 bp, 11 predicted proteins | sample InSIn2gowninarea_FD_119074 | JGI IMG/M metagenome (GOLD analysis project Ga0181464, IMG submission 119074) | Clean room microbial communities from NASA Spacecraft Assembly Facility at Jet Propulsion Laboratory, Pasadena, California, USA -... ...
TACGCCCTACCCGCAACATGAACAAGTGAAACCTCACACTCGTAACCTCGTATGATTCCCTCCGGGCGTAGATATGCGAGTATCATATAACCAAGCTTAGTAACCAATTTGATCGTTTAGTTAAGCAATAATATAACATCGATGCATCTCAAGAGGCTCGGATACTAATGACCGGGGCCAAATGATCATGGCTCATGCTAGGTCTTACTTTCTCTTCCCCTCAAACTCTTTGGAGATCGTGCTGCTGGTCATTCTTTATATATGTCATTATGCATTTCAATTGACTTATTGGGTGGGGGCGTTGCTCAATATTCCAAACATCCGCCAGCTCAAACCTCTAAACTAGGAGGGCGTTAAGCCCGTCTCGACCAAAGGCCCGGTAGGGTGAGGGTGAGGGTGAGGGGAAGAAATGCATAATGACATATATAATGAGATCTATGAATGGCTTCTATGTGCAGCGGGTGAACGGCTTCGTGCAGTGAGTGGCACTACGGGAGTTACCATGCGAACACCAGAAGGGATTAAGACAAGTTGTTCACATACGTGATATCGATTTAGCCAAGTGCCCTATCATATGCAAGAGAGACCCCATGCAACATAAAGCAGAGGAGAAAAAGGCCCGCATCACCGCTGGCCGAGAGGAGAAGGAAGTCCACCATTACACCATACTCCGTGCAACATCACAATCATTCGTCGACCCACCAAATGATAGAGTCGAGTTGTCGCCATACGGAGCACATCCACCCAACACGGGGACGGTACAATACGGAGCAGGGCAGGGTGAACGGAATTCTTTCTTTATTGACTCAGGTTCAGCGCCTTTCTCCTTGCTGGGAGAGGAAGAACCAAGGGCTGGGAGAAGCAATGAAATGGATTTTCTTCTTAATGAAACATACCTTTTAGAACATTTACCTAGGTACGTTTAGTGGCTCGACTAAAAGGAGAGGATTGCCAGGTGTCATTGCATGAAGGTCCTTGCCGATAGTAGGTAATATTGCCAATCATAACCACCCGACATTGCCCACATAGCCGGTCATTGTCAGACAGAAGATCGTTGCTGATAGCCAGGAGTCATAATTGATGCCAGAAGTCTTTGCCAGTGCCAGTTGTAAGTTGAGCTAAAAGGTAGGTGCAGCAAGAACCCCTAGTCCGTGCAGGAAGCTATAGTCCGTGCCCAGTACGCGTAAGGATGGAAAGAAGGAGGCCCAGCACACGGATTCCAGGCAAGGTGCCACACAATACATGGCTTCCAAGTGATAGATATAGATGCTAGCAGTTCCACGTCCAGGTGAAGCAATCGGTTAGTAAGGAGATCGATACCCAGTGCCAAGACAAAAAGCTAAGCTATCTTATTTAAGGGAGATGCTGTGTGAAACAAATATATGCTCGACTGAAAGGCCGCCATCGTGTGATATATGCTCGACTGAAAGGAGAGGGAGCGCATGGGCATGCTTCACCAACGCGAGAGGAGAGGTCCACTCTTACTTCTCCGAGCTCCATAGGGCAATGAGCTCCATAGGGAAATAGGTAGATTCAACCCAGCTAAGCATCACTTAATGGAGAACTTCATGCTTAAGGTCACTAAATCCCGAGACCATTAAGAGGGATCAGCTCAGCTAAGAGCTCCTCGTATCAGACTATTCCCAACCTTAGGGATCAGAGAACTTAGCTTATTTATCTTCCCAACCTTAGGGGACGCATAGGAAGACATTGTTAGTTAGACATCGTTAGTTAAGAGCAATGCTAAGAAGAGCAACATACATGAGGAGACTGCCAGAGCAACACAGCTAACAACACGGCTAAAAAGGGCATGGCACAACTAAGAGCGAGAGGGATAACTCAGCCTAATCGTATAAGATCAGATCATATTGACTGGGATATTGCCAGGCCAGATGGAGGGAGTTTACAGGCCTACCCGGAACATTCATTCAAGAATAAGGAAGGTAGGGAAGACATACTATTCCTCTTCTACCTACCCAACTCCGAGAATATCATCTTTCTCATGAACTCGGATAATCTCATCTTTATCAAGCCAGATCAGATTTCTCCCCAGAAGGAAGAATGGCTTGCTTTTTTAGTTACTTATTTGATAGGGGTACCCAATAAGTAAATAAGGAAGCCTATTCATTTACTGATGGGTTTTCAGGATATCACCAGGTCAGGATTGCAGAAGAGGATAAGAAAAAAACAACCATCACTACAGAGTGGGGTTCATTTGCCTACAATGTGATGCCCTTTGGGTTGAAGAATGCACCAGCGGTATTCTCACGGATCATTATCGCAGCCTTTCGAGAGTTCATCCATAAATTCCTAGAAGTCTATATGGATGACGGTGTATAGCATGTTGAAGGAACACATCAAGTGACTGAGGCTCATGTTTGACAGATGCAGGCAACTGCAAATCTCTTTGAATCTGAAGAAATGCATCTTTTGTGTTCCATTCGGTAACCTGCTGGGACACATAGTGTGCAGAGAAGGAGTTTTGGTCGATCCAGCTAAAGTTGCAGTGATTGTAAATCTACCTCCTCCCAAGACCGTTAAGCAGTTACGATCCACTCTGGGTCACACTGGGCATTACAGGAGATTCATAAGGTCCCGGAGGGGCTTGCGCTTCCTAGTGCAAGGACCGGAGGGGCTCGACTGTTAAGGAGAGGAATTACACAACTATTACAGCGTCGCTGGAGAAGCTACTGAAGAAGGCAGAAGTTTTCGAGTGGACCCCTGCCTATGATGATGCCTTCAACCTGCTCAAGGAAAAGTTGGTAAGTGCTCCAATCCTTACTTATCCAAACTGGATTGTTGAGTTCCATGTGCACATTGATGCCTCTAGAGTTGCGTTAGGTGTTGTTCTTATATAGCTGGGAGAAGGAAGTTTGGACCATCCATTCTATTTTGCTAGCAAAAAGTGGTCTGAGGCGGAGCACAACTACACAACTATAGAGAGAGAAGGGCTAGCCATCCATGGTTTACGCTCTCCAGAAGTTTCCCCACTATCTTCTGGGAGGGCATTTCAAATTCTTTACTGATCATTCTTCTTTGAAGTATCTGGTCAACAAACCTTTCTTAGAGGGACGGATTTGCCGATGGTTGCTCCTATTCCAGGAGTTTGATTTTGAGGTTGTGGTAAAGGCGAGAAAGCTCAACGTATGACCTGATCACTTATCTCGGTTGGAATATGGAGAATCAGGAGTATATGTAGATTATCAACTTCTGGATGCTTACTTGTTTAGAATTGAAGCTATTTCCGACTACCTTGCAGATATTGCATTGTTCCTCAGTACAGGTACCTTTCCTGAAGACTATTCCGCAACTCAGAAAAGGCATATGGTGGTTCGAGTAGCTTATTATCAGTTGATTGCGGGACAGTTGCACAAACTTAGGCTAGATAGTATTCTTCGAAGGTGTGTGATGGACCATGTAAGGCTAGATGTGTTGTGGGAATGTCACAGTGGAGTTGCCGGACGCCACGTAGGAGGAAAAGCTACTGCCAGAAAAGTGCTTCAAGCAGGATTCTCGTGGCGTGTTCAAGGACTATAAGCAGTATGCCAAGTCATGTGATGAAATGCGTATAGCTTTTGGATGAAACTGTGTAGTCAAATGAAACGTCCCAACGTTTCGAGTGGACACTCCAAAAATCATCATGGGAAACCAAGAAAGCTTTCAAAAAGGGTAATAAGAGTAAGCAGATATGATGAATAAAAATAACATTTCACTATGTATGTTTGACTGTGGAAATCCACATATTCAGAAGTCATGTGATGTCTGCCAAAGAGTCGGTGAACCTTCCAGGTAGGATGAACTACCTTTACAGCCAGTCAAAGCTCTGCGAGCTTTTGAAAAGTGGGCAGTTTACTTCATAGGCCCCATCAACCCTCCATCTCGTCATTCTAAAGCGTGCAACATTATCACCACAACTGATTACTTGACCAAGTGGGCTGAAGTAGAACCAGTGAAGGATTGTTCTACCCAGACCACAACCAGATTCATCTTTGAAAACATTATGACCTAGTTTGGATGCCTGCTCTGTTTAACCATCGATCAGGGTACTCACTTTGTCAGCCAGACCATAGCCGCATTGACCAGAGAGTTTCTGATCCAGCATCACAAAAGTAGCCCTTACCATCTGCAAGCAAATGGTACAGTAGAATCCTTTAACAAAATCTTAGAGCCGCCATCGCCCTTTAGTTACTTATTTGAGAGGGGCAACGGGAGAGGACTTTATTGCTTTGGGGGGTGACTTATTTAGAGGGGCCACCAAATAAGTAAACCAAGGAGGGTCGTTAGTTTCCAAAGAGAGTGAGCGAGGGGGCCTGGGGTTTCAACCAATATCAAAATCAAAGATGGAGTTCGTTGTTAGGAGTTATCCCTTTCCGAGCCGAGGCCGAGTTAGTCGTTCTGATGAGCTAGGAGTCCGCTTAGCGCTACTGGTTGGAGTGTCCTTATGCGCCTCTTCTATTACCTCTGAAATGCTCCTTTCGTTGATCTGAGATGATATGAGTGACATGATCTGATATGATGCTGATATACGATGCTGTTGCTAAGTTGCGAGAGAAGATAGTGGATCGAGAGAAGATAGTGGATGTTGGGATGCGATGCATGGTGGTTCCTTTGCTAACTATTACATGGATATACGATGCTGTGTTGTTACATGGGATTGAGAGAAATGGGATAACCCAATGAGATGAGTGATAATGAGAATGAGATTGCTAACCTTACCTGTCGTTAGGATGAGTTAGATGAGTTAGGATGAGCCCACCTGAGTTCAATTCGTTAGGATGAGTTAGATTCGTTGAGTTAGGAGACCCAATGCTCACCTTACGATTTAGGAGGATCCCCAACCCAATCATGGCACCCAATGTCTTCGTGGATACCCATAACCTTAACCAATATTCGTGACCCAAATAGTTGAGTTGTACCCTGAGATGAGTTCCATGAGATAGCATCATGATGTTGATACGCTACGCATTACGCATTCGTTGTTCCCAGTTACGCTACGCACATTATATACGATGCTGTGTTGTTACGTTACATGGGATTGATAGGATTGATATCAACATGGGATTGATATAAGTGGGATATATCTGAGATAATAAGAGAGGATAATAAGAGAGTTCCTTCGGCACATAACCTGACCTGTGATTCGTTAGGCACAAAGAATATAACCTTACGAGTTAGGAGGAGGCTTGGACTTACACCTACCTGCATGCGTTGAGTTGTTATTTAGTTGAATCAGACAGAGTAGCCCCAACCCAATTAGTTGAATACCTAACCTGAGTTGTTAGTTGAATACCCAGCCTAGTAGCCCCAATTAGTTGAATACCCCAATAGTACCTCATAGTACCTCAACCAATACCCTTCGTTGTTATTTAGTTGAATCAGACCAGACAGAGTGAGATGTGCTTTCCCAATGCTCATGGTAGTTTCCCAACCCCAATTCTTTGAGTTGTTAGTTGATATTGCCATAACTAGTTTGTTTTACCTTGAGTTAGCCGGAATATCAAGTTGATTGCGCTTAGTATATATCCCCTGTTCCCCTTTTCATTGAATCAATCTGAGTCTCCGAGTTCCTACCCCTTTTCGTTAGTTGATTAGTTGAAATTGGGATGAGTTGCTATTGGGAGATATCTGAGATAAGATGCTGAGCTAACATAACTGTTAGTTTATTTGATATGCCTCCCCTTCGCTTCGCCCTTCGTTGTGAGTTAGTTGATATAAGAAGTTGCTTAGCTGAGCCTTGCCATAGCGGTAGCGATTGAGTTAGTTTCCAAATCATGCTCCTTATTCCTGAGCCATGAGCCGAGCCCCTGACGTAGCCTTCCTCAACCTGATGCCATGCCTCCTGCTGACTCATTTCCTCAACCTGACTCATTTCCTCAACCAATAAGGATTCATAGCGGATTAGTAGCCTTGCCTTCCAAACCAAATCATGGGAGTTCGTTTCCCAATTAGTTGATACAATTCGTTGATGAGATTGAGTTGCTAGTTGTTCAATAAATGGATGGCTGGGTGCGACAGCAGGCTCGACCAAAAGCCCCCCCACCCAATAAGTAAATTGAAACTGGAGAAGAATATCGTATACAAAGAGATATCTCATTATATACGTCATTTCCAAGCATCATTATATACGTCATTTCAGACAATGAAAGGTCCGGAGGGCTTGTGGGTCGAGATTTCAAGGCATGTAGCGTATATAATATCATCAGAAAAAAGATCTATTATATATGTCATTATTGACCGATAAGATGGCGGAGGTTTGAACATATTTCCCTCCTCTTCAATTTACTTATTTGGTGGGGGGGCTTATGGTCGAGCACCTAAAGGTCCTTATCAGTCGAGCCCCCTAAAGGGTCCTATTCTTGCCCCACGAGGATGCGCAAGCAGGCTCGACCACTATTTACCCACCCACCCCAATCCCCTGAGGCGGAGGTTCCACTTCCATGACTATACGTACTCACCAATCTCATCAAAAACTCCCCGCTCACTCAGCCAATGTGGAAATCAATTAATAACTAACCGGTGCTACTTGTTGCCATCATCGCTTACAGTAATTAGTTCACACATGGCACGAAAACCTACCTCCAGGGCAGGGGTATTGATAACTGGTAACACTGGGCTTTCTTTGTGCTATTGGTAAAGATCCAAACTTACTGACTAACTCACTGCCTCCTAACCTGCCTCACCTGACTGACTGACTGACTGACTGACTACCTCCTCTCCAGGGCTGGGGGGTAAGAGAACTGGTAACACAAATATAATAACCTCCAGTTAACGTCGAACTGGTCAAAAATGGAAAACCATCTCCATCCAGGGCACGGGGTATTGCAACAGGTGGGGACAACAACCCTCCTACGCCCAAAAGTGAACGTCGAACTAAAGATCACGTCGAACAGTTCACTGAGTATAGGTTCATGCACGTAAGGTTCCCATGAGTAGATCCATCTTTCTATCACTGCCAATAGTTATCACCTCCTGGCTATGAAAACGACCCCTTGGCTATGACCCATCTGTGAATGGACCGGCTTACAATGACCACCACCTCCTGGCTGGCAATGGCGACCTCCTTCCTGGCTCTAGCCCCCCCCTACCACAACTGTTATAGCCAGATTAAGGCGCCCCTCAAAGCAAAAGATTCGATCCCAAAAGCCAATTAGAGAGACACTTTCTAAATACAAATTTGAAGTAACAAAAACTCTATTTGAGTGCCCGAATGAGCAATGATTCTTTCCTTGTATCCCCTAAAAACGTCGCTCACCCGCCTTTTAGTTACTTATTTGAGAGGGGCACCCAATAAGGAACTTAGGTTTTTCAAAATGAAAACAGCAAATGCGAATGTTTTCCGTAATCTATTCAAGCAACCTTTGTGTCTGCGCTGAATCTGGTAGGCGCTCAATTTCTCGACCACTTGGATCAGCACAGGTACTTCCGTCCGTCCTTCTAGCCTCTTCGCAAGCAAGGAGCAAGCCCGCTGTCAAGTTCATTATGTAAGGTCTCAATCGAGATCTCCTCAGTAAGGCATAAAGAGATCGAGCATGGATTCGATTCCCGGGAGTTTGTTGAACTGCGGACTCCGGGTTCACAGAGCGTTGTTGCTAGCTGTGTTCTTGAGGTAAACGTTGTGTCTTGTTCGGTGTTTTGCTGGGTGAAGTGTGGTTATGGGTTCACTTGGTGTTGTCTTGTCTATCCACACGTCTAGCAAGCACCAGCCCTTTGTCGTTGGTTGTTCGAAGTAAGGCAAGCGAGTAAGCAAGCTCGCAAGTAAGCAAGTAAGCAAGCGAGTAAGCGAGGGAGCACCAGTTGGAGTTTGTTTGGGGAATGGCTCAACCTCCCTGATCTGAAAGGCTCTATGTGTTATGTCTATGGACCTAAACAGGTGAATCGTATATAATGCGCAGTAGTAACTCGCTCTTGTTAGAAGGTATCACCACCAACATAGCCGTTGTTCACAGCACATATTCCCTATTCCGGGGGTATGGTACATCTTTTTCATGTATGTGTGAAGGTGACTCAGGTGATTGAAGGGGGACTTCTCTTATCTAATCTGTCGGACTAGGCGGACTTGGCAGACTGGGCGGTTGCCTTCTTACTTGTACGTGTCCTGGGCGGTATCCTCCTTCCTTCCGCGTACTGGGCCTTGGTTGACGTGTGGGGATGCGGGCGTGATGCGGTATGCAGGAGAATGGGGGAATGGGGATTGGGGAATGCATATATAACGGAATGCGTACTGGGCAGGGTAACTTAAAGTGTAATGTGTATCTTCCCTTGCCAACGCCATTTCCTTCCTTTCGTGCAACCCTGGCTCCTTACTCCCCTCCCGGGAAAGTATAAGAAAGCAAGCAAGAAACTGTTCCTTCTTCTACATCCCGTGGGTCTTAAACTCGTCGACAACCTGCTTCCTTCCTGTTAACGTCGAGCTGGTAACACTGAGAATAAAAACCTCATTCCAGGGCATGGGGGATTGAGAACAGGTCACGTAGAAGAACACCATTCTGGTCACGGGCTATCAGTAATGCCCCTCACTGACTCACTCACTCACTGACTGACCGGAGTTCTATCACTGACTGGCTATGAGACTGTTGCCAATGGCTATGTTACTGGTGCTGAAACCTGGGATCGCCTCTTGGCTCGGCTCTTGGCATTGAGTGATTGAATGAAACCTGGCATGGACACTTGAAATGGACGGCATCTAGTGGATCGACTCCTGGCATCGACTACCGGCATTGAGTGCATTGACACCTGGCAATCATAGGGAAACTATCTGAAAGGGTATGTTTCAGTAAAGAACAAATTCATTTAAGAGGTCTGATGAGAGATTCTTTGGCCCCCAAAAGAATTTGATTAGCCAATAATTGTGAATGAGGACCGAGGTACGCCCCCCCCCACCCAATAAGTAACTTAAGACGTTCTCTAGAACCGGTAGCTGATCCAAGTAGCCCAGTCGAGCCCGGGAGCCAAGCCCAGCTATTCCTGATCGACTATGCAGCAATGATCTCCTATTGGAATGACTTTCAAGAAAGCTGTTCAAACACAGAAAGTCAATCACACAAAGAAGCCGTTCATTCACTGCACAAGCCATGATTGCATTATATATGTGAATACATACAATAAAAAGCTAATCACCCCTCACACAAACAACTCGTTCACATCGGCAACATCACTTGCTTAAGCTCTGGTTCGCTAATAGTAAACACATAATGCCATTATGTGGGTTCGTGGACTCAGTGACCCCCCTCATAGAGTTGACTTTTTTGGTCCCATTTGTCCGCTCCTATACGGCCAGCCAGCATCATTGTAAGAATCCAAATAGTATTGGTGGTTCGGTTAATAGGTGACCACCTAACACAACCACTCGGTATGGTTTCTGGCTGAATGCGAACATCCATCCAATGGCGAACATAAAGCGGAAACAGAAAGGTATAGTCTAAGATTGTTTCAATTGCTATATTGATTGGTGTAGATAAAATCCACTGTCCGTTTCTTGCAGTGAATAGACTCCTTCCAAACATGGCACCAGCTGATGAGTACCCAGCAGTACCAAGAGCATAAGCACAGGGAGTTATTCCTCAACCTAATCTTACTAAGCTAGTATAATATGGAAATCATCTTATATAAGATTATGAAATAACTAATCTAGTATCATAATCCTAATAAAGTGAAAGATTGCTACTATTCCTGATCCTATTCTTGCTCATAGAGTAGAAGGGAGTATCATATTCTTTCTTCTTCCTCATATAGATAGATATAATACCAAATAGATAGTATAACCGATGAGCCATATATCTATATAGGGCGGGTCTCCGTTCGGGTATAGCCAGCCGATGATAGCTGGAGGAGGAGGGGGGATACATTATGGATGCTATAGGAGGGATAGATAGAAGTGGACGGATGCCAACCAAGTGAGGGAGATAAAGTTGTGGACGGATTATTGACCCTTCCAACTTCTCACTTGAATGCTTGTGACTTGAATGCTTGCCCTTTGAGTCCCGCTTCACCTTCCTTTTACCTTGAATGCTTTTACCTTTCATGCCTTATCCGATCAAAAGGGGGGGTGGCTAAAGCGGCCGCACCCTCACCCATATATGGAATAACCCAATCTATCGGCGAACCTCATTTGGACGGATCCAACAAACCAAAAGACCAGTGACTCATATAATAATAGAACTGGTCACAATCCAAAGGGAACCCTAGTACATCGTGACACAAGAAAAAATGTTGCAACTACCGCAACATATATAAGATATTGGGTCTAAGGCTAACTACCTAAGGTGCGTGAGGCAGATACTTTACCCCCTACCTTTTATCCCCCCTCGAGCTGCATTGCATGGGCCGGACCCTCTCTATGATGTTGGAGGTGTTGGACTCGAGCCGGTTGAAGTCCAAGTCATAATCTCATATAATAAGAATGGATCTAGCATTTGAGAATGAAATAACCATAATTGCATAATGACATATATAATATATGCATGCTCTGCTAAAGCGTAATTACCTATCTCATTCAGGCAAAGCGATCGTCATGAATTCGATCATGACCATAATTACATATATAATATCTCGAATTACTCACATAACTCATTGACCACGGTGACCGAGAGTCCCAAAAGCTCTCGCATCGAACAACCATGTCGGTGATAAAAACCCTCAGTGGGCGCATAAGGATAAGTCGAATGGCGTACAATCAAAAGGTTGGCACGGCGGGATAAGCCCGTGCACGCAAAGGAATAAGAGGATATACTCCAAACCTGCTGCTCGAGGGAAGCAGCCCGTAAAAGGAGAAATCATCCCTCTCGCGGAAAGGGCTTTCGCGAATACTTCGGCAACCCGAGCGGGCTCTGAAGAAAACAGTTGGGGAGGATCGTCCTCCTCGGTCAGGAAAGGGAACAATCTACCACTACTTATGAAAAAAACAAAAAAGACAGGTTGATTGGTGGGCAGACCCAATTCTCACTCACATCACCGCTCCTGTCCACAGCCATCGCAAGTGGTAAGGTGGGTAGAACCCCTTGACTTCTATTAGTTCAACTATTGATTTCTCTTACGGAATGAGATTGGCACGACTCCGTTAGCTTGATCCTTATTCTTCTTCTTGAGGGGGTGCAACCTTACACCCATAGGTCCTAGCTGGCTGGCTAACTAATCTCCGTGCCTTTCTCCACCTCCAATATGCTAAGGATTACTCGTCCTTGTCCTTACTGGGTGAGCAATCCTACTTCAATATCTCTCGTGTCACCCGCTTGCTTGCATACTTTCATCCGTTTTCCATTATTAGGCTCTAATTCCGCCTCTTCCATGGGTACGAGACGGGACCTCTTCCCATCATCCGGTGGTGATACGTCCTGCCTACAGGCATACAGTGAAAAGTCTTTCCATAGGATGGCAGATTTAGGGTAAGGGTGGACGTATCCTCGATGGGTGCACGATTCTGATTCTTCCGATTCTGATTCTGAGTCCGATTCTGATTCTGAGTCCGATTCGGATTCTGAGTCAGATTCTGATTCTTCTTCAGATTCTTCAAATTCAGGGCTTTCAGAGGGAGTATGGGTCGGCTCCGTTCCTCCGGTACTACGTCCTTCGGAACTACGCCGCGGCTCGACATCCCGCAACACTCATTATGACAGCGGAACCATTCTAGGCCAGGCGGGATTGCCTCGCCGACCTTATGGTTACAGCCAAAGCCAAAGCCACTAACTCTGGGTTCAACTTCCTGCATGTGACAGTCTCCCATAACCGATAAGGATGGGAGAGGACCCTTCAGGCCCGGGGATGAGCAACAGACTTGACTTATAAAGGATCTAAGGCTTGTCCTCCCGGATAATAACGAGGCCTAAGGGGATACTTTTTTGATAACCGGGTGCACTACATCGAATGGTAGGGCGGAGGCGAATCATCAGGAGTTTGGTGCTGTGGGGTTTATAGAGAGGCATAACCATCCCACAGCGGGGATTCGATTCGACGTAGTGCGAAAACCCTAAGATCTAAGAAAGAGGTAGAGATATCAGGCAAGCATCAAGAGAGATCGACCAGCAAGCAGGTAGGTGGGTTTTTACACTGTGGTTATGCTCGCTGATGACAGTCGCCTAAGCCGTGTCAAGTGCAGGGATGAGTAGTTATAGGAGCTAGCTACTTCCTCCTACAGGGGGTTCAACCGGTGCTAATACAGGAACTAATATCTAAGCGGTAGCTCCTCCAAGCTACTTATGTAGGTCAAACTGAGGGCAATGCAACTGTCTTTTACGGATATGCAACTGAATATGCTTAACAATGGCTGGACCTGGAACGGCGGGATCTGTTCCTGATGAATATGCAAGAAGAGGAGTGAACCCTCTCCTGGACAGTCGAGCGTGCTTACGCACCCTCACCATATGAATAGTGAGTGACTCCGCCGTCCCTTCTTTGGTCGGGAGAGTGGGTTCGTAACCTCTCCTGTTGTCGAGCAAGCCCCTACCGGTCCTTGCTTTCCTAACGTCAAGCAAGCCCTGCCGGACCTTGCCCGATGCGGACAAGCGACTACGTTCCTACGAGATTGGTCGTTTTATCGAGGTCTGGTAGGACCCGTTAGGGGGCTCGACTGATAAGGCCGCCATCGATTTATCGCTCACCTTCCCACTATTTACCCACCCACCCCAATCCCCGGGGCCCGGTAGGGTGAACTTGCCGAACTCTCGACAAAGGCCGCCATCGGCTCACTATTCATATGGTGAGGCCCGGAGGGACTGAGGTTACGAGGTCGAGGAGAGGTAAAATGGCCAATCTTTCTAGGGAAAGATAACCCAACGTAAAATGGCCAATCTTTATAGGTAAAGAGAACCGCCGCCATCGAAAGATGTTCAAACCGCCGCAAAGGTAAAATGGCCAATCTATATAGGTAAAGATGTTCAAACCGCCGCCAAAGGATAAGTAGTTGAAGCAAGCCTTCAGACCCAAGCAAGAGCCTAGCCAGAACCCGAGAAGCAGACCCAGCAAGCATTCAATCAAGGTCCCGGAGGGGCTGACGCTTCTGAGGGCAAGGCCCGGCAGGCCCGGTAGGGTGAGGGACGTGCGAGGAAGGAGCAACTCTCTTTTGGGGCCCCTCACCAAATAAGCACCCCCTGCCCCAAAAGAGAGGTCCGTCAGGGTGCGTAGCACGCTCGACTAATAAGGCCGCCATCGGCTCGACTGGTAAGGAGAGGAACTTGAGAACAGTAGGGGCCGCCATCGGCTCACGATTCATATGGTGAGGGTGAGCCTACAAGGGCAGGGGAAATGGCCATTGAGGATGGATTTGAGGTCAGAGCTATGGTACGGCTTTGGAGGTAAAAAGTGGCTTTCAGCGCTTTGGAAAAGGCCAATGAGGAGGGGAGGGAGTAAATCAAATATGGATGGGACACAGGCCGAAGAAACACTGTGACTCCTGCTCAGATGAACGGGTCTTCCATTTACCTCTATGATTTAGATATGCTCACCTCTCTATTTTAGGCTATACGGTTGGTTACCCATACCACATAGGTAGGTATGATGGAAGGAAGGATCACACAGCCCCTCACCATATGAATAGTGAGTGACTTCGTCCCTTTACTTACAATATTTCTAGTTTGACAGCAGATACCGAGATATGATTTGATCAATTCTGAGATCACGTAATTACATATATAATAGCAACATTGTCTGCTAAAGCGTAATTACGTATATAATGAATGAACGCATAATGACATATCTCATTCATAACTGGAATCACGTACAAGGACCCGACAGGGGGCTCGACTGATAAGGATGCGCAAGCAGGCTCGACTGTTAAGGACCCTTTAGGGGGCTCGACTGATAAGGACCCTTTAGGGGGCTCGACCATAAGGGAGAGGAGAGGAGAGGACCTTTAGGTGCTCGACCAAAAGCCCCCCCACCCAATAAGTAAATTGAAGAGGACAAGGTTCAATTTACTTATTGGGTTCTCAAATAAGTAACTAAAAGGCGTTGGTCGAGCCTGCTTGCGCATCCTTCGTGATTGATCGATTGATGGGTGCGTTAGCACACTCGACTAAAAGGCCGCCATCGACTCACTCATTCATACTTTCTTTTCTTTCTTTATATCCGAGCTAAGTACTTTTTAGTTTATCCGTCAATCAAAGTACTGAGCTTGGTACTCAATCCTGACTTTAGGGTAGGGGGAGAAAGTGAACTAAGAAATAGACTGGGGTGGGGTTTGCTACCCCCATACTAATCGAACACAGGCAGGGGAAGGGCTGGACCAACTCCAACCAATCGGCTCTACTCCCTCCAATCGGATTCTATCTCTTTCTGCCTGCAAGAGCGCCTTCTCGAATCTTTCCATTCCATATTCATTCATTCCAGCCAGAAAGAATCAATCCTAATCGTACTAAGGAAGGACCACTAGCTCAGACTAACTATAGAAGGACCACTATACTCTAATAGTCCAAGCAGCAGGGACATGTGGGATGAAAAGCGAGAGACAGTGGAGATCAAAGTTGGCTCGGCCCGCCCTTCCCTTCGTAGAGACAGGGAGGTAGGGTTCCATTTCCTCTTCTTTAACAAACCAAAGGAAGGTAGCAGAATGGGATGATATGTAGTGGTTATTATGCCATTCCTATAACGGACGCGGGAGTTAGCTATTCATCCAGTGCACTAATTGGATGGTGTATATAGAGGGAGAGGATGGCGCGGGATCGAATGGACTAGACCTATTCGTAATGGTGTCCCAATTCAACTAGGGTCCAACGTCATTGATTGGACCGAGAGGAACCCATAAATATGCCTTGTGTGGGGGGGAGATGCGGCCAACCTGTTGCACTCGATCGGATTCAACAGGCGCCACCACTTGTTAATACATGGGTAATAGACGAAGACGGGAGAGTGGAACGTGGACCGACTCTGGGCAAGACTTAAAGCATGAGTTGCTTAAATACTACAATGGATTCGGTTCGAAAAGCAAGGTTAGAGCAAGAGCATGGAAATTGGGACAGTACCTGAGTTAGGAGAAGGAAAGCGGCAAAGCTGGATCGGCAGCTGGTTCGTCAGCTTCCATATCTAACAAATCATGTTCAAAATCCCAGGCTGGGCTTCTGGGCTTTCGGAATTTCGTCGTGGCCGCCAAGCTTCAGAAAAGTGACTACACCACTTATATGTTCACCTACCGGGGGATACGAGCGTTCCTTTACTATACGTAACACCCTACATCGTGCTCGGCTTGCACCTTATCTAAGTTCCACTAAACACCTCAAAGTTGTAAACACGATCCCATGACCTGAAGTAGCTCAAACCGCATATAACTGCACCAAGGAATGTTTTGCATGTGGACAAAGCTGGTCCCCATCCTGACACACACTGAAGGCAGCTAGACAACATAAATGAATCTAGATTAAGGCGATTTATGGAGCAAATGAAGTGACTACCCAAATGGGCTTAGGGAGAGTGACTATTTAATATAGCTTTATAGATCGCTATTGATGAAAACATAGGTATGGGGGACTGGAGATCTTCACTAGAACATTCACTAAAGGCACTAAAGAAAGTTACCAGCTGCTCTAGGTGCCTTAAGTACCAAACTACAACTCCCACTCACCTCCCTCTCATCTTTTATCCCACACCCCAAACTCACAACGAAAGGATTCACTACTTATCGACGGCATTCACGAGGTATCATTTCTGATTTCAGTCACAAAGGCAGCCGTAGTTACAGTGACTATCACGGCTTCTCCCACAAAGGCGGATAAAGAAAGTAGAGGCGGTGGAACTTAACACCATCTCCCAAGGGGCGGCAGATGATACAATGACATCAAGGGCACTCGCTCTTACCTCTGTTTTCTCCAGAGAGATCACTGCCTTAGGGAAGGGGGGGGGCGGCTAACTCTCTAGCCATAAATACAGGGGGTTTAGGAGCTTACCTTACAACATTCTCCACTCAGGCCACTTTACTACTGATTATTTAGATGACTGCTGCTGATTGTTACCTTATTGATTTACTGATCTATATGATTGATGACCCGATTTTTCAATCAAAAGTAATGATGCGCGGAATACAAATTCCAGATGGCTGCTACTGATGCGAGGATAAAGATTGCTACTGATGCGCTTCGGTAAGGGTTTTGTTGCTTGGGCTAATCTTGGTATGGTTCGACTAGGCCTAAGATTCTAGGTCCATTGCAGGCGTAAAGAGAAGGACCAGTGGGTGAAGCAAGATCTAAATGTCCAATGGTGGGTGCATCCATGTATCCCATTCGAACTACCTTCGCCCCTCTCTTTGATGGTGACAGGGACAGGGATCGTAATGGTATGGGAACTGGAACCACTGTGGTAGTTTCTACCCTGGCTGCTACTTTCGCTACTACGGATGCTTGCTCAGATGCGCGCTCAGATGCTTATGTTATCATTGATAGTGAAACTGCTTCAATTTACTTATTGGGTGGGGGGGCTGCGGAGTGAACTGGCTCTCGAACTGACTTTCTAATTGGTTCGACAACCGGTCTATAAACTTCAATGTGTGGTTCCGGATCAATAGGGTCCATCTTATCGCTGGACGTGTTTATTCTCTTCCGGATCCAGATTCAGATTCACCAGTAGCAGAGCTATCACTTAGCCTAGCATCCTTCCCTGTAGCATCCCTCCCTGACCTTGCACCATCACTACCACCACCGTCATAGGCGATAAAAGCAGAGGTAGCACACTTTCGAGTTTGATAGCCATTGTATCGCTAAGTATCCTTCCCTAGAAAGCCATCACCTTTCCCGGCATCTATTCTGATTTTATCAGCTCCCCTTGCCCTCAGAAGCGCAAGCCCCTCCGGGACCTTGGTTAGATTTGTCTTATGATGCGCGTGTAGTAAAGGCCCTTAGTGAAGCTTGAAGCCGTTATCTACCCCCATAAACAACAGTGATGGAACTATTATATAATATATATACCTCTACTCCTAGTGCTTTTACTCGATCTCGAAATGTATATGCTCCGGCTGCGTATGATTAGGGGTAAACTAGTTCAACCGCTAGTGCTGGTGGATCTACTGCTTGTGTCTCTGCTTATGGTGGTTCCGGGCGAACAACTGGGGGTGGGTCTATATCTTTATCTCTAAATGGGTCTGCTACGATATATGGATATGGATCCGTTACCGGGGCATCACTGCTTGGAACAATAGGCAATGCCAGAACTCAACTTCTAAAAACACGTTATGTGCATCACTGATAGCAATGGGAATCAATAAGCTCCCCACATAGCTATAGAAGATCACCTTTAGGTTATACCTTACCTTTCTTCGAGCTGCACTAAGAGATTATGCCTCATACTAAAGCGTCTAGACGCGGCTGCGTTCTCCCGTGGTCGGCCAAGAAGGGAAAGCACCATTATATATGTCATTTATGCTTATTTAGATTGATGAGCATGTGCCCAAAGAATCAATCTTCTGCCACATGTGTTCCGTTAGGTACCTGATGGCATTGTGTGTCTCGAGGGAGTAGTTAGGTGAAGCTACCAAGCAAATGTAAGCAAGGAAGGGAGAAAGAGCTTCGTGAGAGTTTATGGTCTCAAAAGCATTCCTCCAACATAACCTTACTAATGAATTCCTTCCTTTTAGTGCAGCCCATGGCTTCTATTTATAACTGAAATGGTGTTTAGAAGCCTCACACTTGCAATTTGTTTAAGTACCGAGGAGATCGGGATTGGGATAAAAGGAGGGGGGAAGAAAGAAGATAGAAGATATAGGGATAACCTTATAGCCGCTATGGGAAAGCAGAGGGGCCAGGGAAGGGATATGGCCGATGGCATTATGGCCAGGCATATATCGGGGTCGGGATGATAAGGCATGTCTGCTTGTATCAATCAGAGGGAGGGTTGCACGTGCGCCTGCCTAGCCAAGGATATAAGTGGCATGCTCGTAAGTAATAAAGACTAATTCCCCCTATCCCTACCAGATAGAATTGAATAGTACACAACTCCATAAATAGATTCCACCACCACTTGAATTTCACCCACTTGATTGGTTCATCAGCTCATCAGAGTACGAATCTTTCAGGAAGTGTAGTCGAACGCCCGTGCACCACTGCTCTATTTGAACGCCTGTGCCAATGCTGTATCGAAGCTAAGGCGTGTAAGGGTTCAGCATTAAGTGTATCCAGCCAGTGATGGTGGTTCTGTGTGGTGGGCAGTAATAAAGGAAGGGTAAGCTTGGTTCATCCCGGCTGGAAAGAGAAGGTGCGAAGCAGTACCCACCCACTAAGCAATTAATTAAGCGAGTGGTATAGGTAGAAGGCAGGTCTTCTAGTTATTAAGGTGGGTTAGTTTTTCACCAAGGGAAGGGGTTCATAGATGCCGTACCCTCCTGTTCCTTCCTGGCTGAAGGCAAGTGTGGTTGGGCAGCACTCCATCTCTCTCCTAGGGTAAAGGCAGTAATCAAGTAAAGGGTAAGGTGATCATCCATCCCATCCGGTCCTTCAAGGGACAAATTGCTGACTCACTCACTTCACTACGTGGATTCTTGGGGCTCCAGGTCTAGTTCGAGCAGGTGAAAGAGTCAAGTTTCTTTCATAGAGAATACTTTACAGCTACTTTAGTGTTCCTGGCTGATAGAGACTCTATCCCCTTCCCTAATCTGGTGCTGCTTCAAAGGTCTGATATTCG
>Ga0181464_1000371_pt1 | contig 18559 bp, 19 predicted proteins | sample InSIn2gowninarea_FD_119074 | JGI IMG/M metagenome (GOLD analysis project Ga0181464, IMG submission 119074) | Clean room microbial communities from NASA Spacecraft Assembly Facility at Jet Propulsion Laboratory, Pasadena, California, USA -... ...
CAGACAGCGAAGGCAACAGAGTGGTGCCAAAGGGACCCATCACCTTCCATTCGCATGCAGCCAACCCAACACTAAGCTGGGAAAGAGATATCGAGTGGCTGAAGAAGGAGTGCGGTGATGAGATGCAGGTGTGGGTCAAGGGTATTGCTACTGCCGAGGATGCCTTGCTGGCAGTTCACCACGGCGTCGACGGCATTGTTGTATCCAACCACGGCGGACGTCAGCTGAGTAAGTGCAAGCGCTACGAGTTACGAAAAGATAATTGCTAACAAATGTCAACAGACGGCGCATTGGCAACATTGGACGCACTCCCCGAGGTGGTGGCGGCAGTGCAGGGTAAGATCCCAGTGCACGTCGACGGCGGCATCCGACACGGAACCGATGTGTTCAAGGCATTGGCCTTGGGAGCAGACTTTGTCTGGATTGGCAGACCTGTCCTGTGGGGATTGGCATACCAGGGCCAAGCAGGAGTCGAGCTGTGCTTGCGCCTGCTCTCGGACGAGATCAGGCTGGCCATGGGTCTTGCTGGTGTCACAAAGGTCGAAGAGATCACCAAGGAGTATCTGGTTAAGATGGACAGGAGTGGATTTGTCTCAAGATTGTAGTAATCTGTCTCGATAAATAGTGTAAATTGTGTATTTAGCTGTAATTGTATAGAGTCAAAGGTGCAGCGATGACGAAGCTTGACAGTGAAAGAAAGACTGAACATCAACAAGTCAAGCTCCACAAGTTTACTCGACCATTCTTCTGCCATTTGCTCGCCATCTACTCGATTTTTTCGCGCGTCCGTCTCATTCCACACCCAGTAGAATCACAAACAACCGAAGCCGATTGCAGCTCCATTCTGTTTGCAGGCGCATCGACGCGCATCACGTACCTCAAAGTCGACGACAATGCCGGCGCCCGCGCGCAGTCGCCCGCTCAAGAAGGACTTCTTCTCGCAAACCTTCAAAGGCCAAAAGCCCGTTCTCTTCAGCGAGAATGCCCGACCCAGCAGCATCCCTCCACACATCCGCCATCTCGCCTGGTCGTCGACCGGCGCCGCCCTGGCCACAACCTCTGGCTCCAAAGTCCGCATCTGGAACCCCGATCGTCCCAATGTTAAGAGCAGTCAGGAACTAGTGGGTCATGTTGGAAGCGTAGAGAAGATTGTCTGGAATCCTGTGCGCGAGGGCGAGGTTGCGACGACAGGAAGCGATGGTACAGTCAAGCTCTGGGACGTTCGCGTAGGCCCTGGCGCCCACAACAAGGCTGTACCTGTGAAAGAGATTGCTTTGGGAGACGGTGGTCTGTTCCTGGCTTGGAGTCCGACTGGTCAACACCTCGTTGCTGGACGCAGGGACGATGTCATTGTGCCAATCGACGTGCGCATGGGAGCCATGGCCAACACCGAGGACCTGATCATGCAGGAGGGTCGCAAGCTGGGTAGTGCCCAGACAAACCAGATGGCTTTCTCCAACTCTGGCAATGAGGTTTTTGCTACCACTGGTGAGGGCACTGTCAAGGTCTTGGACTGGCCAAGCATGGTAAGCCACTTACTACACCTCGACACAACACACCACTGACAAGCAACATCAGACACTACTCCACACACTCAATGCACACACCAGCGCCGCATACAGCGTGCAACATAGTCCCAACGGTGACTTTGTCGCAGTTGGCGGCGGCGACTCTCTCGTCACTCTCTGGGACACTACCGACTGGGTCTGCAAACACACTCTATCAAACATGACTGGTGGCGTCCACTGTCTGTCTTTCAGCTTCGATGGCACATATATTTGCGGCGCTCACGGCATGGACAAAGATGGCGACAAGGGTATTCACGTTGCTTGCGCTCAGACTGGCGAGACCGTGCATACCTTCGAGACCTCTCACATCGTCAACGTTCTCGCATGGCATCCACTCAGGTACTGGCTGGCATATGCTGGTGACTTAGGTGGAGTCAGAGTTATCGGTCTTGGAGGCAATCTTTGATTTCTTCAAAAGCTCTCTTCATTTTCAAGTTCCATGGATCTGCTTTCTGGCTCTAGCGAGGCGTTCTCTGGTGTTTGCCTACGAATAGATACCGCTGTTCTCCCTTTGACAGTCTTGTCATCCTTTCCTTCCTGCTTCCCCCAACCACCAAGCATTCATGCCTCCTCCAAATCGGGGTTGTCATCAGTAGGAACCTTCATCGCAGTAATAGTAGGGATAGTGATGCTGTGTTTGCCCAATAGCATGCGGAGGCCCTGATTCTCGGTCTGGACACTTTCGAGTCTTTTCTGAAGTTTGATCTTCTCCTGCTCGAGCTGGATCTTCTCCTGTTCAAGCTTGATCTTCTCCTGCTTCACGGCCATGTTGGACACTCTCGAGGCGTCTCTTTCCTTCAGCAATTTCCAGACACTCCACTGGAGTTCATCGAAAATCGCGATTGACTTGGATTTGTTCTTTGGCGATGCTGGAGCATATCAGTCCCACCATTCCTCTTGAATGATGCAATATACTCACACTCTCTGCGCTTGACATTGAACTTGATCTTGATGCAACGGTTGAGCCAATCAGCCTTGTTGTGCAGCTGCTTCAGCTCTTTGGCCATGACTTCCTTGTTCTCGCGCAACTCCTTCAGCTCTTTGGCCACATCTTCGTTGATCTGGCTCATCTTGACTGGAAAAGGCGGCGTTAAGCATTAAGAAAACAAAACTTGTAACCTGCGCCGAGATTGCTTACCTTTTGGATGGATTGATGGTGGTTGATAGAGTCGAAGAGAGTCAAGGGACGGAGAGCTGTTTTTATACTCAAAGGAGAAGGTGTTGGAGGAGATGTGAGTGAGCGACACGAGGTAAGAGTGAGCAAGTGATCACATTCGAGGAGAGCGTCACTTCTAGTGTTGTTGTTTCAACGGCAGTCCACTCACATCTAACAGTGACTTACATCAATCGAAATAATTTCACTACCTACTGAAAAACATGTTCTCGTTTCACTTGTACTTGCATATACCAGTCTACCATGTTTTCGAGCGCTGCCTCCTCTGTTTGGCGTTGTTTTTACTTGACTATCATAACAACGTAACAGACGAACCTGTGGATAACTGGAGAAAGAATCGATCGGATTTTAGCTGTCGGAATAAGAAGTGCCAAACAAAGCTTAGTTCTATGTCTTGAAGCTCATGTTGCTGGCTAATAAGAGAATCAAGCGTGTGATGCGAGTCGGGGTTCGAATTGTCCCGAGTCACACCAAAAGCTTCTACTCGGCCTATCTCCGCATATCACCATCTCACATCCCGTAATAATCCAACCAATAATTAGTAGCAGCAGGATCATGTACCTATAGTGATGACTCCATGACTTGCTGACAAGCTCGCACTTGCAACTAGATGCGGTTGCCGAGACGGTGTAATTGTGATACATTCAAGGTAAATGGAATGCCTTGAGAGGTAGATAAGTAGCAGTGAGAACCCATTTGCATTAATACAAGCTATCCGCACATACCATAATTGACCTTCAAAGAACTCATATGATGCTTTCAAACAGAGCCGCTTGGGTCGTGACCCAGGGAACGCCTCTCGAAGTCAAAGAAGCACCTTACACTCAACCTGGACCAGGCGAAGTCGTAGTCAAGAATGCTGCCGTGGCCATCAACCCGGTGGACTGGCTACTGCCAAATGTTGTCAGCATGTTCACACCTCAAGTCAAACTCCCATTCGTCTTTGGCGATGATTGCGCAGGTACAGTCGTCGAAGTCGGACAGGGAGTCAAGACGCTCAAAGTCGGCGATCGCGTACTCGGCTTAGCAGTCAGTTTCGACAAGCGCTCCAACAAGGCCAGCGAAGGTGCTTTCCAGGAGTACACTGTTCTGAGAACAAACCTTACAAGCAAGATCCCGGAGTGGATGTCCTTTGAGTCTGCATCGGTCATACCATTAGGTTTGGCGACTGCAGCGTGTGGATTGTTCCTCGAAGACTTCCTCGGTCTTCAGCTGCCCCAAGCTCCTAGACCGCAGAAGCCAACTGGAGAAACCGTGATCATCTGGGGAGGAAGTACGAGTGTTGGGTATGTGATACCATATGCATCAAATCGACTGACCTCGTTAAGAAGCAAACAGGTGCAATGCCATTCAGCTAGCCGTGGCCGCCGGCTACGAAGTCATATCGACCGCTTCACCCAAGAATCACGAGTATTTGAAGCGTCTGGGTGCTACAGAAGTATACGACTACAACAGCCCGACAGTAGTGCAAGACATCGTAGCCACCATGAACAACGAACATAGAATCTCTGCTGGCGCATACGCAATCGGTGTCGGATCTCTGGCCGCCTGCATCAACATCCTCAGCAAAACCAAGGGCAAGAAGTTCGTTGCTCAAGCCAGCCACGATATTCCAATGAAGGAGTTCCCAACAAACATGCTCGCAATCATGTGGAAGATGGGATCCAGCTTTGTTGGGTGGAAGCTCAAAGGCCTGATGAACGGCGTAGGATATAAGTTCGTCTGGTCGACAGAAGTGATGGCGAACAAGCTTGGTTCCGAGATGTACGAGAAGTTCCTGCCAGTTGCACTTGCGGAGAGATCGTTCTTGCCAGCTCCGGAGCCCCAGGTCGCTGGCAGAGGTCTCGAGGGTATCGAAGAAGCATTCAAGGTTGCTAAGAAAGGTGTCAGTGCAAAGAAGATTGTCGTTAGTCTTTGATTGTTTTCCAGAGCAGGCGTATAGGTGCGCCAGAAGGGTAATTGAACTTGTAGCTTTCGTGTTGTACCCTCATACAATCAACGGCATTTGCAATATGCTGCGGTTTGCCTTGAGCTCTCCTCTGGCCAGTGTCCGATCATCGATGATATTGCGCATTCGCATGATCCACTATCAAGGGTCAGCAACAATGACAAGATCCTGCCTGGAGACTATGCCGCGTTCTGCTTGCCGCGACGAAAATAGCACTACACGCGAGCCATGAGAAATTGTAGTCGGCTTCAGTCAGAGTAACGACCAGTGAAAGCCATCAGACCATGTCCTATCATGGATACGTCGCTGTCACGAGATCAGTCGTGTACTCACAGCTGCTTGGATTATAGAAGGTGCGATCAAAGTACGTAGCTACCTCTGTGCTTAGGGCTTGATTTGTCCCGACGTGCATAAGTAAGCAAGTACGCCGCGGCGCTGCTTGACTTCATTCCTTCTCCCAACAGCAACATCATGTCGCCCACATTGCAATCTCAGGCCATCTGTCACCTTCGGTGGTTACTATTCATTCTCTATTTTTTTCTCGGTCACCCGTCGATTGCTTGAGGATCCGCGGTCGGATCGATAAGTAATGGAGCCTATAGTGGCTTGCGCCGTGCTCACCTTGCATAGAACCTGTTGCGGTTCTACTTAAGCTGGAAAGAATGTCTCTACAGACAGTAAGTAAGTGCGGCGATGAGTGTCTAAGAAGGACCTGCAAGCAGAAAGAGTTTGGAGAGAAGCGCTACTCATGGTTGAGAGTGGGGCATGCCAAATGGCCTACGTCAGGAGTTGGAAGCGACATCAGAGTCGAGATCTTGGTTCATCACTCAAGAACGAACTCTCCTGATCATTTGTTTCTGGCATACAATACCAGACCGTTCGATCGTCGCACCCGACCATTCAAGACGCTCTGTCGTGGACGCATCTGCCGAGGATACAATGGCTAAGGACAGCACTCAGCAGGACCTTCCAGCATGGTTTGCGGAGACTCGCAAGAAGGGTGTGAGTGTGGCAGGAAACGCAATCTTCACCATCTTGAGAATCGCCGACCTGCCTCTACAGTACTATCTCCTTTCATCTGGCGTAGGGTTGAAACTCGTGGAAAAGTTGGGCGGTCGAACCGTCCCGAATGTAGTCACGTCGCCAATTACTGCAATCGGCCTCTCACCATATCACTCCCTCGTGTTTGGACTCGCTGTTGGCAGTGCTGCTAAGCAGATCTACTGGTGCCTTGGAGTGGCAGACAACAAGTTCGACCCTGGCTTCTCTACCATGATTGCAGCATACAATACTGTCCTGAATACCGTCAATACTCTGCTGACACTCTGGGCCGTCACCTCCAACCGCCCTGCAGTTGGTGACTCTTGGTTCACGATGTTCACGACGCAGCCGAGTATCGCGGTTGGTGCCGGACTTTATGGCCTCGGGTTGTTTACTGAGTGGTGGAGTGAAGTGCAGCGCAAGCAATTCAAGCAGAACCCATCCAACAAGGGCAAGCTTTGTACCAAGGGACTTTTCGGGATGGCGCGGAACATCAACTATGGAGGTTACTCTCTATGGAGAGCAGGGTATAGCATCGTTTGCGCCGGCCTTCCGGCGGGCCTAGGCATGTTTTTATTCCTTGCTGGTGACTTTTCTCAGAGAGCCATACCATTGTTGGAGACATATCTGGCAAAGAAGGTGCGATTTTATCTGACAGATTCTGGAGACATGAGCTGATATATGAACAGTATGGGGAGCACTGGAAAGAGGTCAAGAAGGAGGTACCATACAAGCTGATTCCGTATGTCTACTAGCAAGATTGATACCGGATTATGGAGGAGGGGAAATGATGGAGGGAAAGAGCACCGTTGGGCAGCCAGTCGACAGCTGTCGTGGACATGAACAACTGTTTGGATTCACGTGTGATGCTGCCTGAACGGACTAGACGCCGGTTAAACCGGTCCGAGGCCAATCAAAGGCGGTAAGCGGGAGAGCTATACGAATACCTGCAGGAACAGAACGGCACAAGAGACTTGCAGGTTGCCGGCGTGTTGCACAGATAGGCAATGCTACAAATGACGAAATTGATATTGTCGCTGTCTAGAGCAGAACGATATGATGTATTTGAATGGAAAAAAGCAGCGGACCAAAAGGAAGTCAGGATGAAACGGTTGTCAAAGTGGCAGCCAAAAGTGAAACATGAAATATTTAGGCGCAAATCAGGGTGCTTTTTAGGAGCAACGGGCGCATGATGCGGGCAGCGTCCACGTTCGCAAAACACGCCATGCGTGCCCCGCTATCTCCCTCCATCTTGTTATTACTGCCCGTAGCCCAGCAGCCTCTTTTTGACTCAACCCTCAGATGTTTCGAGCAACCTGTGCACACTGCCGTCTGTCTGTTTCTATTTAATAGTCACCCAGATAATCATACCGAAACAAGACCATAGAAGTGCCGTTCTTGGAGGTTGAAAGTTGGACAGCCCAAACAAATCTCCGAGCACCCGCCGGCCGTACTACGCTCTATTGCAATTTTCCTTTGCTTATCCCAAAACACCTGCCGGGCCGCTCCTTCTTCCTTCTCTGTCATCCGTAAATATGGATGCGACCAGCATACAAGCACCACCCAAACCGAATCCGAATCAGGACAGCGGACGTCTTCCGCACGATTACCACGTCGACATGGAACAGACCAACGAGCCGCTGATGCTCAAGGACGAGAACTGGGACCTCTACTCAGTGTCAGGTGTTGCCGCTGTCCAGATGCTGGCGCAAGCACTGCAGTCACTAGCCAACATTACCGGAGATGTCGCGTGCACCACTCCCGTATACCAGAGGCAAATGTTCAAAGCCCCAGCAACAATCTCCGAAAGCTCAAACCCTCCTTCTCCCGACTCGGTGACACCGCCTGCCCATACGCCAGAGTTGGAAGGCTCACCAACACTCGCTCCGCACCATTGCGTTCCTGTTCACCACATTGGTGCCCCCGAGGCAAAACGCGACGAACCTATCGCACCGCCAGCCGACTACGAGGCAGACATTGCCGAAGCCAACGCCCTGCAGCTTGCAGCTGTCTCACGACGCTTCTTCCTCAAGGCCGCTCCGCCATTCTCCATCACCGATTATCTCCTTCGTATACACAAATTCAGCCCGCACTCGCCCGGTGTCTACTTGGCTGCAGCATCCTACATACATCGTCTCTGTGTGGTTGAGACCATGGTACCCGCAACCCCTCGCACAGTACACCGCTTAGCACTGGCCGCCATCCGAATAGCCAGCAAGTCACTTGAAGACAACAAATGGACGCAAGAACGAATTGCCCGCTTGGGCGGTATAAGCACAAATGAGCTTAAGAAGCTTGAAATAAGTTTCTGCTATCTGCTCAACTTTGATCTTTTCCTAAGGCCAGAGGATCTACAGCGTTCGATGTGGTTGTTACAAAGTACCGCTCGTCAAGGCCTATCCGTCAGGCGACGCCTGAGTGAAGGCTTCATCATGCGACTACCGTCCAGACTATTGCCAGAAGCTGCCATTGGAGCATGATTACGATTTTCGAGGAATGAGTTATGCCACTGTTATGACTGAAAGAAGACATGGGATCAACAGGGCATTTGGCGTTGGTTGTGGCCGGAATTAGTACTTTTTAATTTGGGGGCTGGCTGCCTGGCGTCTGGCACGAGCTGTATATATTGCCTGGAGCAGGCAGTCATTTGAACATCTGATTCGCAGACGTGCTTTTCTTCTCAACTTTGTCCATACACGACTCGGGGACCCGTTTCCGGTGGTGGAAACACGGAAAGACCAACAATTCACAGATTTCTTCTTCCATTCATTCTCGTCGACTGTGGTGATTTTGGTAAGCAGCCACAAGTGGCTCATACGATATGACTCAGTGTCACGTTCAGCCACAGGTTGTAAGCACCTGCAAACATGCAGGATGCCCCAGGTACCTCGCTTGCATCGCTTGCAGGAAACAGGTTGGAAAGGTCAGCCTCCTATCATCCTTATGGGGCCACAAGGCCGAAACGTCAACTCCCCTCCACCCGCGTGTCTATTGCGTAGACAGCTGAAACGTTGGGGCTGTGTTTTGATATCAGAAAGTACAGCTACCTTTCTATCCTTGTTTCTAAGGAAGAAAAGACCGGCACAGCCTCAGGCTGCCAGCCGGAAGGATCACGGAAGGATCATGATTATCTGTTGCGCAGCGCAGCGCTGTACAGCTGTTTGACATCTCTGCTGCACTTTGCATGGGAGATGAAGTTGATTTGGTTGGTGCAGCAAAGACGATCAAACAACAAAACCATTCCCAGCAAAGCGAGAACTCAGAAGTGAAATGGTTGGATGAGAGAACGAGCAAGCAAGCACGCACGCGAAACGGACCGCTGCCGCTGGCTGAGGGCGATCATGCCCCCCACGCGTGCGGATCGGCTGCCCACTCGTTGACACAACCTTGGTGTGTACACATCTGGTTCCTGTCATCATCATCTTCTGCACACCACACAAGCATGCGAAGCCCGCAACCGATTGTCAAATGACCGGATTTTTGGCTTTGCTAAACTGCGCCTGTGGAAGTGGTAGTGTATCTTGTACCTTTCTCATGGTGCATTTTGCTGGTGTCGGAAGACCCAGGGTTGAAACAAAAGCGCAGACGATGAGAGAAGCAGTGAGATGATGGTGGTGTACATTTGCATCGCACATGCGTGTCCGCGTCTCTTCTTCGCATGACGGGTGTCGATGCGCGTGTGTACCATACTCTCGGATTCCTTCCAGAGCAAGGTCTCTTGATTAGCGTCTTTTGCAAACCATGAGCGAAGTGGTTTCCCTAGCAAAATGTGTCGGGAAAGCGTCAAGCGCAGATGACTGCTCCGGACATTCTACTTGCTGCAGATGGATGGGTAACGAGTGTGCGAAAAAGGCAGACGACAATCCTAGGCCAGGCAACAACCAACACCTTTCTGCACCATGTACCAGACTTCACGCAGTCACGTTTCTTACCAATGCTCTCCTCAATTTTTTCTAGCCTTTTCACAGCGAATAAATCCGAAATAACATCACCAAAACTTCGAAGGAGTCGACACCGGGGTGTACACGATCGGAGAGCCCCAAAAGCGCAGCGGTGTCCTGTGGCTTTGCAGCCAGAAAGATGATGGTGTTGGTGGAGGCGCATGTCTGCCTTTGCCGGGGTCCTGCAGCCTTACGCCCACTCCTTCCACGCAGCCAAACCTAGAAATAGTTGCCTTTTCTAGCAACCGTCAACCTATGATGTAGCAAAAGCAGCACTGCACGGCGGATCATTGCATTAAAATACTTAGCTGTATCCGAGCTTCCAAACCTTTGCTGCCTGTCCGTTTGTGTCTCTGCTTCTGAATCATCTTTTGTGACTTGCCTATACTTCTTGGACTCTGCTTTCTTTCATCTTTGCTCCAGACTGAAACATCTCTGCACTTGTGCCTGATCCGCGTGGGGCACACTTCTTTCTGAGACATCTCATACATACAACACGAGACCTTTGCACTTGACTTGGAACCTCTGTTACTCGAAGCTTTCCATCTTTGTTCTTGATACTCCTGAGGCACTTCTTGACTGGAATATACGGTTTTGGATACCAATACAAACACACCAGGCATTTCTTGGATACCATAGCTACTTCCACGTAGAGCATACCCCTTGGTACAGCCTTTACTGAGCTTCTCATATACCCTTGCTGCCGCTCCAGGCAGCACCTTTTGGCCAAAGGACCAGAGTATCCCTCAAGAGAATCAGGAAGCCCAACAGTCATGTGTCAGATCAAGAAGGAGAAGACCACCCATGCCGATGGCCGCTCGGAGACCAAAAAGATCCTGTCTCTCTGCAATAACTCCGTGGACGGCTGCCCGTGCGACGACGTCAGAAAACCGATCACAGAACGTGTGCCTGGAAGTTCTTCACAACTGGCGCTTCGTCCCTCATCCTCGAGACGTGATGAAGTTGTGCTGCATCAAGACACATCTCGCCATCGTCCAGAACCTCGGCAGGAACGTCGGTACTCTACCCAGTTGGGCGTGAGGATTCACAATTGGCGCCCTGTTTTCAGTCTTCAGAGGTTGGATGATGGAGGATCTAGGTCTCGCAGGAGACGTGGCGATAGTGAGAGCAGGGGCACATCAGGGGAGGTACTGCCCGAGGCCCCTATGCCGCCGCCGCCTCCCCCGCTTGTACATCAGTCGGGCAGAAGATCACCGCCTCCATCTGCAATGCCAACACTCGTGCCCTCACCCAATCGGCCCACACCTCCTCAGGGTCCGGGTGCTGCTGTGGCATACACCACCAGAGATACCGTTCCATCATCTTCGGGCACACCGAGCAGGACATCATCAACCAGAAGCAGGGACGCGCGCAGAGCAGTTCAGGGACTGCCACTCTTGAACATTCCTGGCAGCGGACCATCTGTAACAAGCAGCAGACACGCTCGCCCCACACCTGGTCTGAGTCGCCTGCGCGTCGAGTCCCGCCCAAAGTTCCATGATTCAGCCTATGGAGGATCGAGCAACATATCTCCCATCGATGCACCGAAGACAGACACTTTCTCCGAGACTCACAGCAACCCCACATCAGAACGCACTGCAAGTGTGAGATACAACTACACCAATCAAAACTCAGTGGTCGGAAGAGAAGACTACGATACTGATGATGAAGATAAAAAGTCAAATTCGTCAGAGGGTCGTAAGCGTTTTCGTATAATCAGGCGTGTAAGAATGAATGATGATCCGGAAATGACGCAGCGCAAGATGCAAGACGACATCAGGGCAGCGGAGGAACACCAGAGCCAGACGAGCGAGCAAGGTGATGGATCAGTCAGGTCTGGCTCGGGATCGAGGCGGAGGCGACACCATCGGCGTTAATGATCAGACGAGCGATTTCTTTTTGATACCCAGTTTTGCGCTGAAATCGGTCTTCTTTTTGGGTTTGCGGGTAAAGGTTGGAACGGGCGGAGGACCCATGGGCGCACTTGTAGTTGTAGCAATTGTTGACGTAGAAGTGGTACCAGTCCCTTCATGTTCAGGATCTTCCACCAATCTCCTGACCTTCTCGCCTGTGCCTGCCAGAAAAGCCAACCTCGCTGCTTCAGCATCCTCTGCCTCCTGCCTTTCTCTTTCGTTATCGACTTTGTCCACAACCGTAACCTCTGCTCCTTCCTTAGCAGCGCGTTCATTCCTGGCGTTGCGAGTACGGATTTCGTCCAAGGCGTCAGCGATTTGCATCTCAGTCTTCGCGTCCAAGGTCTTTGTCTCGAGTTCCTTCATGGCATCACGCTCAGCCTCTTCGCGCTCCAGTCTATCCAATCTCTCTTCTTCCGTCTCTTCTGCCAGTTTGGCCTCTCTCCAGGGCTCGAAGTTGCGTTTGGCACCCTTTTCGGCTTCGTAGTCCATATTCTTTGGATCTGTTTTGAAGGTGATTTCCTGAGAGCAACGGGTGCACTTGATGTAGAAGCGGTAGATGGTGATGGCGTAGTACTTTTCGTCTGTCGTTTCTTTGCGCGCGTTGAATTTTCTTCCCTTGTATCTGCGATGTTTGTTAGCAGGATGGTAAGAAGAACAGGGAAAGAGAGGAACTTACATAAACTCTCCACAGGCAGTGCACTTCATTGAGTACGGTGCCATGAGTCTGACGGTCTGGAGAAGTGGTCCTGTCTTCTTAGGTCCTCTCTGCCTGACCATCTTCGACGGATCGAAATCCGGAGGGAAGTATTTCTGGAGCACTTTGCGTTCCGACATGGCTTCGGTTGTTCTGGTTGATGATGTTGTGGTTCAGAGGAGGAAACGAGAGATATGCGACAAGTCCAAGGCGCTGCGATGGTTCTAGTTGATGTTGTTGTGGTAGAGAAGAAGAAAGATGGCATGCGACAAGCTCAAGGCAACCGTCAGACGAGTCGAGGGAAGCGGCGATCCACTTGGTCTGTGCGCATTCCCGCTTTGAGCCTCCACTTGCATGTGAAGGCCTGTCTCTCCTTCCTATATATTTCCCTCCCACGCTCATGATTGTCTTAACGCCCTCGGATGACACAAACATGCAAAGTACCAAATGTGGCTGACCTCGTTTGCTGGCATTAAGACGATGTGGTACAAGAAGAATAAGTCACCATATGGGTGCAAGCTGATTGTGAACCTGAGCCTACTAATCAGAGCTTCATTGATGAGGTAGTATGATCCAGAATTCCAACATCGATTGTAAGGCAAGTAGAAAACGCTCATCTCATAATCTAAAGCTACTGTTGGTCCAAGACAGGTAAAGTCCAAAGTGAGAACTGTGGGCAAAAGACCTCACAGTGTATAAATTCCTTGATCCACGCATATTGCTCGCTGATTATATGTTTCGCAACTTATCTTCCTGAAAACTTCCAGGGTTGTCAAGTTGAAGACGAAGACAAGGCTGAAACTGGTGGTCATGAGGAAAAGGTTCACAACCGACGCCTCGGGTAAACCTGGGGTACCTCGGTCAAACCCCCGACGACTCGATGAATAACTTGACTCTCTTCCCTGTGTCTGTGTGCGTACAATCGGAGTTGCTAAAGATGTCGACTTCAACGTTCAGAGTACAAGAGCATACACTGCCATGCTCGTATATCAGAGAGTACCCACTGGCAACAGCGGAGAGTCAAGAAGACACGCTTCACCTTGCGATCAAGCAATACACCCCACTTGACAATCTATCACCACAAAAGGGCGATGTTACAATCATCGCTGCACATGCCAATGGGTTTCCGAAGGTAGTTGGAGTGTTTTCCAGGGAAAAGACTTAAGAAAACTCACTGACATGGAACAATCACAGGAACTATATGAACCTTTATGGGACGAGATGCATTCGAGATTACGCGCCAGTGGCATCAAGATTCGCGGTATTTGGATTGCAGATGTGGCTCAGCAGGGCCAGTCAAGCGTGATCAATGAGCATATATTGGGAAATGATCGTAAGTTTATCATAACATATATCATTCTGATTCAGCGACTCATGCTTTACAGCATCATGGTTCGACCATCCTCGGGATCTGTTTTTGATGATCAACCACTTCCGCGATCAAATGCCACAACCACTGATCGGCATGGGGCATAGCATGGGAGGAGCGCATCTAACAGCGCTGTCGTTGATGCACCCCCGTCTGCTGAGCACCCTGATACTGATTGATCCTGTGATCATTCGCGGCTCTTATTCAAACGCTTACAAGCTGGGCCGATTGTCTGCAAGGAGAAGAGACAGATGGCCCAGTCGAGCAGCAGCACGAAAAGCATTTGAGAAGTCGCCCATGTTCAAAACCTGGGATAAACGTGTACTGGACCGCTGGATGGAACATGCTCTGCGAGACTTACCCACGAAACTGTACCCGGAAGTAACGGCATCTTCTACACCGCCGGCACTGGGCGCGGACGTTTCTGGTAGCACCATCTCCCCTGACAGCAAGACAGAAATACCCGTCACACTCAAGACGACGAAACACCAGGAAGTCATGACCTTCATGCGAGGCAACTTCGTAACGCCATCGAATCCTGCTCCGAGCACGGCACCCAACCCATTAACGCATCCGGACGTGGATACAAGCGGGGCATCTGTAGAACCCTTCTACAGAGCCGAAAGTTTTCACCTTTTCAAGCTCCTGCCATACCTTCGTCCTTCGGTCTTGTACGTGTTTGGCACCGAATCTGATCTTTCGGCACCACAACATATAGCAGACAAGCTGGAGTTCACAGGAGTAGGTGTGGGCGGTAGTGGAGGTGTAGCGAAGGGAAGAGTCAAAGAGTTTACGATGCAAGGAGGTGGGCATCTGATGCCTATGGAGAGTGTGGGAGAGACGGCGGATCAGTGCAGTGGGTGGCTCTTGCAGGAGCTGAAACGATGGAAAGATGAATACATACAGATTGAGGCTCTCCGGGCAGCGACCCCCCGGGAGAAGAGAGGACAGATGTCTGACGGATTTGTGCAAGCTCTTGGCCAGCCCCAGTCAGGTCAAGCAAAGTCGAAACTGTAGGTAGCATGGAATGATATTCAAACTGCAACAACAGGAAGTCGCATGTGACGAGCATCGGAGTTTGAGCGAAGAATAGCCAGACGAAGAGGACCGTGCACTGGCGTTGCCTTCAGGCAGACAGAGGGTTAGCATCAAACTAATAACTGGTGCTTCGGTTGCCATCTTCTTGTGTCTTGGACTGGACTTGTATACTCACCGCCTTCGTTGACCGCCTTTGTGGTAGCGCGTCATCTCGATAGCTAGTCGACAACAATTTCCATAAGACGAACCGCCCTCTCCCTGGTGGAGTGACGGCCCTAGTCGCAGCCGCAGACATGGGACGCAAGCCGAACGCCTTGATCCTCGAGTTCTTCGAGCGAGGCGCCAAGTTGGCCGACCATAGCAACAGATATGAACACAGCTGCAAAAGATGCGGCCAGGTGGTGAGCATGCACTTGTTTACTATCATATGCCTTTGTTGACAAAAAGCAGTTTCCAAAGGGCAGACCCGACAGCTTGACACGCCACTTGTTCGAGAAATGTCCCAACATCACCGACGAGGACCGTTCCCGCGCTTTGTGGCAGCCCGCCGACAATTACATGGCCTCGAACAATTCGACTCCCCACTCTGACGCAGACCTTCCTCTAATACCGCGTCGTGAGCCTTCGGGTCTGGACGCCCTTGCCGAAGTCTCTCGCCAGCTCCAGGCCAACGGTCAACATGAAGAGGCTCTGGTAGCCCAGTTGCGACAGCACATGGATCAAGAGAACAAGGACAACGGGCCTCTGATGCACACGGCCAGTGCAGCTACCGACATGGTCCACCATATGCCCACCAAGTCTAGAAAGCGCAGAGCCGAGTCAGACGTTGCTCTACAGCGCCAACTCCCACACCCACCAGTCGACCCACAACTCCAGCAGCATGACGACTACTCGTCCTTCGTCAACAATTCTCTCGACGAATCTTCTGCTCATCAATCGCCTCAGCCTCAATCTCAGCAATATCAACAGCGCCAACAGTCCCAACAACCACAACACCACCAAACACACCAACCATTGCAGCACACTGTCCAACAATCAGCACACTATTCAGCGCAGCAACCGGCACAACACCCAGCACAGCCTTCTGACCAGCCTTCGCATCTATCGCAACAATCCTCTCAGCCACCTCCCCCAGAAGCACAAGATGGCGTCCCTCCAAGCCATGGTGAATCACCAGCATTTACCGTCAATCAAGGCGGGTTTGGCTTGCTGCAACGCGCCAACAAGAACAAAGTGCGTGGAAGATTCACCGAGGAGAGGCGCAAGGAAGTACAGACTGTGCGCAAGAAGGGCGCGTGCCTCCGCTGCCGTATGCTGAAGAAGCCCTGCTCCGAAGGCACTCCTTGTGGTACCTGCCAGAACATCGAGAGCGCAAGACTGTGGAAGAATGCCTGCATCCGCTCTCGCATCGCCGAAGAGTTCACGCTTTACTCGTCTTCGCTCTTCCAAGCCAAGGATCACCACACCGTCCTTACTGCGCTTCAGGGTGTCGACCCCATGCAACTGCCTGGAAGAATCGAGGTTACCCTGTTCCCTGACACAAACATCTATGCTACCTTCCCTGCTCTGATGACGCCTCCTACAGCCCCCTCACTCATCTTTATGCTCAACTACAGACGTGATCCGGACACGCTAGCAGCTACTTTGGAGCGCTATCTGCACATGGTCATCATGCAATGCATCTCACACGAGCCCTCGATTTTCATGCGCTCCACTCTCGAGGTTGCTACCGAGCTGAGCGTTGATCATAACGATGTCCTTCTGGGAAAACTCATCAACCTCTGGGCTGCCACAAACATCCTCATCTCCAATGAGCCTATCTGGTCCATCTTCTACGAGCCCAACCACCCGCCAGTTATGGAAGCTGTCCAAGGCGAGCATGCCGAGCAGGGTTCTGCTTCACAAGACAAGGGCCACTCGGACCGCAAGGCCTTCTCGCCAGACACCACCGACTACGCAGTCATCTATGCGCAGCTGCAGCATGCCGCCGAGAGGTACTGTCAGAAGCAAGCCAAATTCGTCATGAACGAGCTCGAACGCCGTCTTCTGCAACGTCAACAGTCTTCGTCCTTCCTCACTTTCCTTGCTGCCGTCATCCTACTCAATTGCGTCGAGCGCATGACTGGGCTATACAGGTCATTCGATCCCGCCGGACCTTCTTCAAACGATGACATTCATGCTCAGCTCACCACAGCTAACGACAACAATGTCGAAGCCTCTCAGCAGCCTGTTGCCTCGTCGCCGGACGAACACTCGGACCGTCCAGTTGACTGGCTTTTGGAAGAAGCACCCAGTCACTACTGGCCTCAAGGCAACTCGTTCAGCAACCTTGTGCACCTACTCCTTCGCATGCGCGGTCTCCCTCCTGCGACTCTAGTTCGTCACACTGGTAGTCTGGTCGTGATCCCGAGTACACACAACAAAGCTTATAGCTCCGAAACCCAGGGTCCCGCTGCTGAATCGCAGCTGCAGCTTGCAGCAGCCTGGATCGAGCGCACCAACGTCTCAGCCTACGACCTACTCCGGGCCAAAGACAGACCTCTGTCTGAACTCGGATCCGATCCTAGAGACTGGGATTTGAGGTTCATTGCCCCTCTGCTGTTGCCACAGAGTTCTTAGTTGTGGCTCATGGCGTCTAACTCGCTTCCGCCTCCTCTTTCTTCCCCTTCATCTTCCCTGTTGAAAATTTTGATGTTCTGACTTACCCATATGCTTTCTAATCGCTTTAGTCGACCTTGTCCTTTCCTGTTGCTTTTGCTTTTCTGCACGGTACAGCGCGGCGCTGGTGGACTTTTCCCTCTGCTTTTCTTTGCTTGCTAGATACAGTATTCGCATGAATAACACCCAGACACGGGTGATGCTCCTTTGTTACATAGCTGAATCGCTCAAATCAAGAGATTTCCCTTTCGCTTTCTCTTTCTTCTTCCTACCATCTGAATGTGCAAAGGGGGTTTTAAGCAAGTAGAACAACAACGGAAGTGTCGTGAAATCACATGTTCATGTAGATGTTTGGCTATGAACTTATCTTATCCTTTGATTTTTTCACATCGTGGTTCCGTTTCTCCTCTTTGAACATTTCTTGTGTACAGAATTAAGTAAAGAATCGGACACATCCGTACTATGGTGGAGAGAAGCAGAAATGGAGAGTGTCTGGAAAGATAGGAAGGGATCATTAACGTTTGTTCTCTATCCGAGCTGGTGGTTTCTCTTGTTTCTCCCCCTTATGCTGTCATAAGCCTTAATACTCGTAAAACATCGCAAACTGCATTTGTTCCAGCCTCTCTCTCGACGTCAAGGCGCCAGGGCGAGTCTTGTGTAAATGTACTTGTGACAAAAATGAGATAGCATGCGAGAAAACATCAGACGCAAATTCATCCTTTATGTCGCAAGGATGAGAGATGCAAAAACAAAAAGGCACAATGAACACCATGGGCAGGAATCGAACCTGCGATCTCCCGATCCTTGAGAGAGAGTTTTAGGAACTTAGGTAAGTGGGTTTAGGGACTTAGGTAAGCGAATAGGAGTTAGGTTACCAGATCGGGTGTGCTGACCACTGCACACCATGGTCAGAGGGGGACACAAAAATCCTAATATATAAAGGTTGAGCAAGAAAAGCAGGCAGCAGCATTGGTGGTCGCGAATTGAGCTTGGATAGTCGGCAGATCTCGGGAAGCTTGGTCCGGACCCCATACATGTGACTAGGATATCTCTAAGCTGGCGAGATGCCTCCCTTCCAGTATTTGCTGGGCACGAAAGGCATCTTCGTCACGGTAGCCTTTCTGGTCTTACCCCTGACCACGACTCCAAGCTCGGTACCGGATTTGTGTTGGCCGTCTTTGACGTATCCCATGGCGATATTCTTCTTCAGCG
>Ga0181464_1000278_pt1 | contig 18461 bp, 13 predicted proteins | sample InSIn2gowninarea_FD_119074 | JGI IMG/M metagenome (GOLD analysis project Ga0181464, IMG submission 119074) | Clean room microbial communities from NASA Spacecraft Assembly Facility at Jet Propulsion Laboratory, Pasadena, California, USA -... ...
AGCTACTAAGAAACTTGAAATCATCCACTCTAACTTGTGTGGCCCATTTTCCATTCCTTTTATAGCTAGAAAAAAATACCTTATGACCTTAATAGATGAATATTATAGGATATGTTGGGTTTATTTGTTGAAACATAAGTCTGATGCTTTTTCCAAGTTCAAATAATTTCATGTTAATGTTGAAAATGAAGCTCAAACTCCTATAAGAATTTTTAATTTTGATAATGGGGGGAATATTCTCCTTTGAGTTTACTACTTATCTACACCAACATGGCATCAAACATCATACTATTGTTCCTCATAATCATCAACAAAATGGTGTTGTTGAGCATATGAATCACACTCTTTTGAATATGGCCTGTGCTATGTTATTTTTGAATAATATGAAATTAATGTTTTGGGGTGATGTAGTTCAATATGTTTTCTAATTGAGAAATAGATCTCCTTCTCATGCTCTTAACAATAACACTCCATTTGAGTTGTGGTTTGATCATGTTCCTTCAGTGCACCATCTTAGGATTTTTGGTTCCACTTGTTATGTGCTCATTCATAGGGAAAAATGAATCAAGATCTAGGAGTCATAAGTGTATGTTTTTGGGGTATTCAAAAACAACCAAAGGATACAAGCTTTTTAAAAAGGTAAACAAGAAGTTTCTCTTTGCTAGAGATGCTATGTTTCTTGAAATTTCCAAAGGTGACAATGTTGTTGAGCAAAAGCTTGAACACCTTGATCAATTTACCTATGAAAAGCATTATTTTGAAGTAGATTATGAGATTATAAATATTGAAGGAGGATACCTATATTGGATCAATCTTTAAAATCTTCACCACTTATTCCTAAAGAATAAACACCCTCTTCAACCATTTCTTCTACTTCATCAATGTCATTACCTATGAACTAGCTGGATGATGTGATTGTTGGGATTGGACGATTGAGTATTGATGGCAATCAAGTTCCTCCTTAGTTGTGTAAGCAAATAAGAAAAAAAAAAAATACCAAAATGGTTTTAAAGAACTTTTGAAATTGTTAAACCTAATTAAATAGGGAATACTAGAACAAGAAGTTCCTATTAGGCTAGACAAGAAAATGGAGTGGTTGAAGGTTCAATTTTATATGATCTCATTGTTGATAATTTTTCTATTGAAGATAAATATTGTAATTTTGATATTGAATTGATTTTTTATATTGATTTTGAGTCAAATTCCTTAAAAGAGGCATTTTCTCATGATGAATGGATAGATTCCATGAAAATGAAATATGATGCTCTAATAAAAAATGGAACTTGGAAGTTGGTAGATCCTCCATACAGAACCAAACCACTTGGTTGCAAGTGGGTATATAAAAATAAGTACAGATATGATGGATCACTTGAAAAACATAAGGTGAGGCTTATGGCTAAGGTCTATGCACAAAAGGAAGGAAGGTATTGATTATGATGAGACATTTGCTCCTACTGTTACATGGGCAAGTATTTGGTCTTTGAAAGCTATGTCTACTTAGCATGGATGGAAGATACATCAAATGGATGTGAAGATTGAAGTTTTGAATGGTGATCTAGAAGAAAATATGTACATGAATCAGCATAAAGGTTTTGTATTAAAAGGAAAGGAACATAAGGTATGTAAACTCATCAAGTCTTTGTATGAATTAAAATAAGAAGCCTACTAAACATATTTTGAAGATTAACTTCTAGCAATTTAATCTTGATGATGCAACTCTATTTTTTAAGAAATTTGGCAAGACAGTTGTGTATCTTATGGTGTATGTAGAGGATCTTTTAATAATGGGGAACAATGAAGATTTCATTACATCAATGAAATAAGATTTGAAGAAGGGTTTTGAAATGACTGATATGGAGCATCCTCATTACTATGTGGGTTTTGAAGTGAATCAAGCAGCATACTACATATTTATTTCTAAAAATAAACCCAACATATCCTATAATATTCATCTATTAAGGTCATAAGGTATTTTTTTCTAGCTATAAAAGGAATGGAAAATGGGCCACACAAGTTAGAGTGGATGATTTCAAGTTTCTTAGTAGCTCTCCAAGTACAAGAAAGAAAAGGTTGCTTGTGATGCTTACCTAAGATACATGATTCACAAGGTTCAATGTTCCTAGGAATAGTAGGAAAACTAATAAATCCTCACTTTTTCAAAATATGAAGATCATCAAAATTAAGATGCCCAAATTAGGCATGCCATAAAAGACTGGATGATAGAGTACCTTTATCTTGTTGGGTGAGAAAAACAAATTTCTTTGATTAGATAAAAGTCCCCTTGAGATTCAAAAACTTCTCATATTCAACTCCAATCATCCCAATTTGATTATCCACCAAGAAATAAATCTCCACCTTACCATCAAATATATGTATATAATGACCATGTTGACGAACAAGGAAAAGAGAAAAAAAATACATCTTGAGCTTAGGAAGATAAAGAATGTATCAAAGAACAAAATATGCAAACCCTAGTAACTTGAGTTGAATTATAAAAATTCCATATGGTTTAATCATGGATCTATTTACAAAGTATATTGCTCCATCAATGTATTTTGACAACTCTTAAAAAAAATCTCATTGAAAACTCATATAACATGAAGCACCTATATCAAGCAACCAAGCATCTTTCCAATTGGAAAAAGAAGTATTCATCATGGAATTTAAGCCAACATTGCACTCAAAAATCATAAAATGTTTTGAATCTATAGTCTTAGCTTTATCAACATCTTTTCTCTCTTGAATCTTTTCCCATGGCATCCAACAAGTAGCAGCATTATGCCCCTTTTTGTTGCATCAAGTACATTGAAGATTTGACAACTCTCCTTTTCCACCTTGACCACCTTGATTTCTACCCCTCTACCTCTAGATTTCTTTCTTCCTCAACCTTTGTTACTACTTTGACCTTGAGATAAATCATGATATGAATTTATGCCTTTCTATGCTACACACACTATCTTAGAAGAAGAGTCACACATTTTCTTCCCAAAATCCTTTTCACATTTCATAGTTTTCTCAGCTAAGGTGTCAAAAGTGAGCACCTTTAGCTATCCACATTCTTGAAATGACTCAATATAGGTTAAGTACATAAGGTAGAGGGCTTTTATTAAAGCTACAAGGGAAATATTAATTTTGACACTAGTGGCTATGATGTCATATATGATCACCCATATTTATGAAATCAACTTCATAGGATCATTATATGTTAACTACAGATTGAATAACTTTAATTGAAGTTGTATTAACTCTAATTTAGAATAAGATTCATATAGCTCTTGTAATTTCTTCAATCCATTCCAAGAATCTTCAATGGAATAAATGTGCCTATTTACTTCCTTAGTAATAGAAGTGACTATCAAAGCATATGCCTTGCAATTTTTCATATTCCATATGCAAGTTCTTTTGCATCTGTGGGTTGAATGGGAGCAATGTCTCCATCATAAACACCACTCTATAATTCATTAAAAATAGTGTGTTTTTAAGTTTCTAATGCCATTCAAACCAATTTTCCTTTTCAGAAAGAACAATGCTAATGATACTCACTAATTAATGCATGATAACAAAATTCTTTAACAAAACTTTCAATTATTGTCTATACCAAATAAAATTTCAAATTAAAAATACTAAATGATTTTATTCATCAAATTTCTTTTCTCATAAATAAAATTTGAGCAAGAAAGTATAAAGCATTACATTTGATCATGTGCAGTAAGATCCTATTCCACTTCCATGGAAATGCTAGGAAAAATAGACTCAAACAGATGCTCCTCGGTTTCACTAGGAATAATAAATACTTTAGAAGGTTGTGATGAAAGAATATAAGACTTGGATGATACTTCAATTATCGCAAGAGATGCAACTATCATAGGATTATTCTTTGCCAATAATTCTTCCTCAAGTTCATTGTCATAGAGAATAACTAATTCAAGAACATCATGATTATTTGCTTCATTTGTACCAAAAGAATATTCTTCATATGTATCTATAGAGGTTTAAAATGATATCTGATGTTCAGCAATATAAGTCCTCAATCTATGAAACACTTCTTCAAGACCAAAATGTTCCACATCTTGATCAAAATATCTTGGATTTATGGTAACTAGATACTCTTGGAGTGCATTGTAACAACCTTAAGGATGCATAATATGTAGTTCCTTATTTCTCCAAAAAGCTCACAAAATATTTTAAATAAAAAAATGTTATCCCACCAAAAATAAATATTTTAGGGAAACCCTTCAAATTTTATTTCCAAAATGTAAATATAACACCCTCCAATTGAAAATAATACCTCAAGAGGATTGGAACTTGTGACCTCCTATGAACAAACCAAGTATCTCTACCAAGAAACTACACAACTTTCCTTGCAAATTTAGTGCAACTTCAATCTTAAAATCCCTAATTATGCTTAGATTTGAAAAAATTGTGAATTGGCTGAAATAAATTTCAATTCAAACTTTAGAAATTAATACAAACAAATATTGGTTGATTAATGGTGACTTAGTCACGTCAAGAAATGGCAATTCAAAATCTTTTTGAGAGACATCATTCAATAAACAAACTATTTTCAAAACGAGGCACCCAACAAATTCAACAGAATAAATAACATTTTAGAAATGCCACCATAAATTAAAAATAACATGTAGGACTCACTAATTTTCAAAACATATTTAGAATGTAATCTAATATTGAAATGTCCACAATTTGCCACCCAACAAATGAACATTCACATCTAGCAAGATATCTTTCTCATTGTCAATCACATCAACCACATCAGGTAGTCAATTTTCAAAATGGAGAAAAGTATTCACATCTAGTAGGCAAGCAAAAAAATATCTAGTGCATTCACATCAATTCTGGTAGGATAGCAAATGTGTCACTCATACACATAATGTATAGTGAATCCTACAAACCCACTGTAACATTTGTGAATAGAATCTAGTGAATATCTTCCTCTCTTGTTCCCTCTAGTGACTCGCCTACATTTCCTCAATATCTCAATAGAGTTCACACCACCAATTCAATTATGATCTACAACTCCTCCACCAAATTTACACCACTCTTATCATAGTATAGACATGAAATACTTCATGGAGTTAATACCACTATCATATCAAAATCCATGGTTATTTTAATAAGAGTGAATCAATGATATTATATTTGAGAGTAATATTTAAATATATGGATGGAGAGGTTATACAAACCAACTCCCAAACTACCTATGGGATTAATATCCCCATCACAACATTATAAATGTAAATCTAACTATTAGAACACAACCCCTATTAGATTTGTATTGTTAACACATTTAGGGGTTATCATGATAACCTAGGAGGAAAACTTAAAACCTAATCAAGATAATAATTTGGTTGATCCAACATATGTCACAACCTTAAAAAATAGCTAGTACTCATCATTGTGAGAGTATATTATTGACCAAGATGAACTAGTTGAGGATTGGTAAGACCTAGGCTCCACCTTGCAGGCATCTAAGTGAATGCCTAATTCAAACAAGAAATTAACCTCAACTATACCCCTCTTGAATGTTACTTGGTTATGATAATATGTTGGATGTATGGATATATTAGTTGATTTGGTTGTAAAGTTTTGTTTAAGCAAGATTTTGGTTAAAATTTAACATGTATGATTGATTAAACTCAATATGGTTGATTATTTTGGTTGATAAAATTTAACATGCTTACATTGGTCACTTGTAGCAAATGGGAGACTCCTTTACATCCAAGCACATCCTAGATGGTTCCAAATATGGTATTTGGGTACCTAGCATGAAAGTAGAGCTCCAAGCATAGAAAATATGACAAATAGTGATAAAAAAATAAAGTTGCTGCAACAAGTGAAAAGGTACTTAAGGATTACAACACTAAGAATGAGCTAACAACCTCAATGATTTTTTGTGCAGTCTCATACGAAGTGCTTATTATGATATCTTCATCAACTTATATAAAGGAAGCTTGGTATAGGCTCAATAAAATATACCTTGGATGAAATTTTTTGAGAAGGTTCACCATTCTCCAAAATTTGTGTCAATATTATCAAGCAAAAAATCAAAATGTTACGATCTATTTGAACAATATCAGTGACCTTAGGACCCAACTTGTTGGTTGTGGTTGCAATTACATCAGTGATGAGTTCATGGTCTTCATCATTCTTCAAAGCCTTTATTTGAAATTCACTAACTTTGTGATAATTATTGAAACTAGACTTGATGATGAAGAAGAATTATTCTCTCTTGAGAACCTTTCAATATTCTTTCTGAAGTATGAGGAAACTCTTAATAAAAATGTGTTGATCTCTTCTCCAAAGGATAACAATGTTGTTGTTGGAGTAACTAAAACTCCTTTCAAGAAGAATTTCAAGCATCAAAAGAATTCATTTTCTGCTACCACCAAGAATTTTGAAAAGAAGGAAAATAACAATTACAAATAAAGATATGGAAAGGGAAAAGCAAATAAACCAAATACAAAGGTAAAATTTGATGGTAATTATAAATTTTATGGAAGCTATGGTCAAAAAACATTTAATTGCTACAAAAATAAAAAGGAAGAAAAGACTAAAGGAAATAGAAATGTGAAGAACTTCAAAGGGAAGAAAAATATTAAAATTGGTTTTGTTTTTGCCTATTACTCACACTTTTTCAAATGATTAGATTGTCGACTCTGGGTGCACTAATCACATGTGTTTTGAAAAGACTAAGTTTGAGAAATTTCATAAGTATAGAAAGGATGTAGTTGTGATAGGTGATAATTTATTCCTTGAATTCCAAGGGATTGGGAGTGTGTTGATTCATGGGATGATTCTTGAAAATGTGCTCGATGCACCTAAACTCAAGATAAACCTTATTTTTTATGGAATTGAAGGATTCCATATAACCAAGATCTCCTTGGAGTTTCTTGAACAAGAATGTGCCATGCATCCATCTAGCAAAGCAAGAAACAATCACACAAAAGATAACACATGATGTATAGTGGTTCCTCCATCTCTTGGGAGTACATCCACTTTGAACCATCATTATATTACTTTCTCATAAGATAACTCTCCTACAAATTCTCAAGACAAGCATTACCATGCTTGATCAAGTTTGATCAAGTTACATAATGAGAGGATTACCTCTCTATTTATAAGAACTAACCCACCCTTTAACCTTCCTTTTACCCAAGGGTAAGGTTAAAGGTGTTTCTATATTTATTCCTCTTTCTATTTTTATTCCCTTAATGCTTTAAGGTATCTAAAGATACTTTAAGCATTAAGTGAATTTACATTAAAGAGAAATATTACATAATAAATATTACACAATATTACATTACAATTTCCAACAAAGGATCTTACTCTCAAGTATTCCAAGTTGCCCTCATTTTTACTATCAAGGTTCTTAGATTTTGACTATGGAGGAGATAGAGATGATAGGAAATTAACCTCTGCATATATGTTTAGAATTGGTTAATGTGCTATCTCTTGGGCTTTAAATAAGCATCCTACTATTGCTCTATCCACCATAGAGGAAGAATATTGTACCATATTAGTCATGACCTAGGAACCCATTTGGTTAAGACATCTTCTAAAAGAAATTATGTATGAGTAGGCTAACCCATATCAAATTTCTTCAGATAATCATTTGACCATTGCTTTGGAAAAGAACCTCATGTTCCATTAGAGAACAAAACACGTTGAAATACAATCACATTTTATCAAGGAGAATATTTTGGATGGTATCCTACAACTATAGTATTTTCCAATAATTCTAAACTCTGTTGATCTATTCACCATGCCCCTTCCTTAAGCTTAGTTTACTAAGTGTAGGGAGTCTATTAGGTTCGTGAATTTTTCTCAAGGGGGAGTGAATATTGAATTCTTTTTGAATTCATGTTTGTGATGATAATTTCATCCTTAGGAGGATTTTATGGATGTACAATGTTGATTTTTTGTGTAGACCTTTGTGATTAGTTCACTTTGTGTGAGGAACTTATTGTACCTTTTAAGAATATGATTGATCATTGCTAGCACTATTTGGTTATCCATGTGGGAGGAACTCATATGTGCATATGATGAATCTTTTGTTTTTACACTATTCAATCATCCATATGTGAGGAACTTGTATGTGTCTTTTGGAATTGTTTAGTTATCCATGTGTGAGGAACTCATATGTGTATCTTGTTATGATATATTTATGATGATAATCAACACATATTTTATATGTAGTAGGTGACTATGAGTATTGGCTTGGCATCTTCATGATGATTAATAGTGCACCATTGATTAGTTTAACAGTGGTATTAATTGATTCATTTATCTTATGTTGATATGAATATTTATATAATGCATCTAATTGATCTTGTTTATGATTTTCTTGTAGCTTGTAGGTCTCTTCTTAAGAATGCAGATTAATTTGGTTGGGTAAGTTCATGGAGGCTCATCATGTCAACTTAATTTTGAATGAATACTTTATACAATGAACCAATTATGATTAATGATTGTATTGTAAACCATTTTGACAAATGGTAAAGAAGTGAGTCTCAATATAAGATCTTGATTATTTCTCAAAGATGTAAATGTTCTCATATCTGATTGTATATATGGAGGATAACTCTCTCTTTCTTATATCCTTCTTCAATCTAACCCAATATTGCATTAAGGGGGAGTGTTAAAATGTATAATGCATATTGTGTTAGAGTGTCTAGAAAAAGAAATGTAACCTCCTTAATATTATCCACTTAAATATTTTAGAAAGTATTCAAGTGAATAAATAATTAAGGATACATTTTCCCACACACCAAGTGCTTGTAAGGCATGCTTATCCACAAGGATAATGGGAAAGCATGTCTATTGGGTATTGGTGTGCACCTTAGATATTAGGGTGACCTAATGTATGGATTTCACCTACAAATAGAGGGCTTCCCCTCATTGTTTTTAAGTGAAGTTTGTAGCAAAGTTATACTCTTGGATAGGTTGTAGGAGAAATTAGAAAGTGAGTTGTAAGAGAGTTCTTTGTAAGAAAATATATTATATTAGTGGATGTACTCCGAAGGTTGTAGTAACCACTTTATATTGATGTCAAATTTATGAGATTTTCATTTTGTTTAAACTTTTGTAATGTTGAAATAGAAAGCTTTCATGAGACATTAGGATATAAGAAAATAGTTTGTTAGTCATATTTCCATCACCTATGCATACCCCAAATGTAGAGATATAATACAAAATGCATCTAACCTCGATTGAAACAAGTTAGATTTAAAGACTAACTATTATCCCAAAAAGCAACCTGTACGCAGATAAGACAAATACACATTTAATACCAATGTATATTTTATTACTTATGAGGTAACCTCAATATTACAATGTGGATCACGGGATCCAATGCCTTTTAGAAAGGGCTTATTTTACAATGTTATGCAATATATATCCCTATGTTGGACAAATGAATGGATCATTAATGACCCCTATTAATTGCTAGCGATCTATCTATATCATTGGTGCTTGTACTACAAATGTTAACTTTTCTGCAACTTGGACTAAAGTTTAATCCTTTTGATGTTTTTCTCTTTATTTTGACTCCTCTCTAATCTTTGTCAAATTTATCTCCACTCTATTACACCTTAGCACCTACGGACCCTGCACACATGCTAAGAAACAAACACATCAAACATACCTACATTCATAATAATTAATCATTAAAACATGAACACAAGTAAATAATATTTGAAAAAGTAAATGAGCTTACAAAAATTCTTATAACAAATTTTATGAGGTAACCTCAATATTTCAATGTGGATCATGGGATCCAATGACTTTTTAGAAATGGATTACTTTACAATGTTATGCAATATATATCCCTCTGTTGGACAAATGAATGGATCATTGATGACCCCTATTAATTGCTAGCGATCTATCTAGATCACTGGTGCTTGTACTAAAAATGTTAACTTTTCTGCAACTTGGACTAAAGTTTAATCCTTTTGATGTTTTTCTCTTCATTTTGACTCCTCTCTAATCTTTGTCAAATTTATCTCCACTCTATTGCACCTTAGCACCTACGGACCTTGCACACATGTTAAGAAACAAACACATCAAACATAAGCATTAAAACATGAACATAAGTAAATAATATTTGAAAAAGTAAATGAGCTTACAAAAATTCTTATAACAAATTCAACATAATAACTTTAAAATTCAAGGTCGCTATGTGTATTGTGTGTATTTTTATATAGATTTAGAGTTTTCTAAGTTTGTAACCTAGGAATGCTACATTTATGGGATCTAGGCTCATCTATAACTCAAAATAGATCTAGGAAGTTATGCCAAATCCCATCAAGATTGATGAATCTTCTTCCTTTCCAAAATTTGAGGAAGAGATGAGCTTCACATCTCACTTTATTTTTTTAGTATTTCTTGTTATAGAGTTGTTGTCGATTCCTCGCAGGCACTGGTGATTTAGTATGATCATCGATGATTGGTATACAATCATTGTCATTTTATATTAAGTTAGAATTTTATGTTTATACATCATTTTAAGCCTTTTTTAATTTAGTTTTTGAATGAGGGTCATTTTTAAATTTCTACATTTTTCCCCTTTTTGAATTCTCTATCATCAATGGGAGGTAATAATTCAAAAATGTAGAAAGGGGAATGTTCAAGTTTCATGACTTGTATGATTGGCTCTAAAGTCGATATTTAAAATTGACTTAGTCTCTTGAGTATGTCAAACTTTGATTAATCAAATTATGATAAAAGTGTTTTCATTTTTTTCTCTTAACACATTTTGAAAACAATTTTGGATATATACCAAAATATTACTTGTGTGTATTGTCCATATTGTATGCTTGTGTGATAGTTGCATGATGAATCCTTTTCATCTTCATGTCGCGTATCTAAGCAAGTATGCACCTAAAGCATGGTTTTGTTTATATATAAAAATGATTATGATAATATTGCCTTTTGGCCCAACAATAGGGTTTCATGGTAATCTTGCGCAAAAGATTAGTCCACTTTGTATCATATTCAATTTTTTCAAAATTTAAACTATTTTGGGAGGCTTTGTCTCTTTTATCCACATTACTTTGAGTGGTTTGGTAAGCCTAGTTTTTGATTTTGTATGTAGCATTTGGTAACTTCATCTGTAGTGTTACAAAATAGGCTGGCTATTTTTTGATATAAATTTTTATTTTTGTTTTTTTAGGTATTTAAGTTTTAATATTATGCTAGAAGGGAGGGCGATTAGTTGGGATTTAATTATTTTTTATTTTTTCTTATGTTTTTTGGGTCACTGATGATCTCGTCCCAATCATCAGTGATCCTTATGGATCATTGGCACCCAACCATAAATCCCTGGCATTCAACTGCATGGAGATTTAAAAAGAAAAAGGTTTGCTATCATTTTCTTATTTTCTTCTCGGTGATAGGTCATAACTTTGTGACTTTCCTACCCCACCTTTTAAGAGTTTAACCCTACACTTGACCTTTTCATCATTTGTGAGCTAAGATGTTGCCATGAGGACACTAGATGCCATGTAAAATGCCTATGAGAGATGAGGTAGGGTTTTAAAACCCCCTTTTTAGTTTTTTCCTAGTAATTTATTTTTATTCCATTTTTAAAAAAATAGAAACCATAGAACACTTAGGAATGTTTATTAGGTCCATTTTAACCATTTAGAATTTTAAAATTTTGTTGCATTTGAAAATTTCAAACCCTTGACCATGATTGTTAGCTAGGGTTGAGGCTTTACAAAAATATAGATGATTAGTGTTCGAACATCGATGATCTTATAACCCTAGGGTCTGATCATCAGTGATTGGACCTAGGTCAAAATCATTTTTTTTAGGCTAAGTCATTGATTGTATTTTTTAACTAGGTATTAGATATTTTCAATCCTTGAGGGAGATGCCCTCATATATTTGAGGATGGTCATGTTTTATTTACTATCAAGGATCAAGCTTTTCTTTTCTTAGTTGGATTTGGAGCTAGGCCCCACATGGGTCATATTCATTAGGATTACCCATTATTAGCAACCTTGTTAGAGAGATGCGAATCTTCAACGGGTACCTTCCATCTTACCATGGGGGAATGACTATTATGATGGAGGATATCCATAATTTATATCATTTAGCTATTTAGAGTCAATGGATTCAACACGCATTAGATTGAGATTCAGTGCATCCTAACATTGCATCAGTCTATAGGGTAGGTGTAGTTGAGGGAGTTATGGGTGAGCTATTTTTTGGGGGTCTTCCATACTTTACATATTGGAAGAATGACCAGTATGGTATCCTAAGAGCCTCTTATTTGATAGGTCTTATCTAGTATTATGCTCTCCCAAATACTGGTAATGGGAGATTTCCTTGGTCTTTGTTGCATGTAGTGGTTGATATGCTTCAGTAGGGGATAATGTATACTTGGGCTCCCACATTGTCCACCCAAATTATAGGGAGTTTTTATTTTATTATTTAGGCCATAGGGCCTCATTATCAGTTACCATTACTCTTCAAGCATGGGCCTATGATCATATTCACATAACTCATTCTTTGGGGCTTCTTGTACCCAGTTTTGATGCCCACATAGCTTATCCTACTAACATCATGTGTTGGCAAGAGAAATTTTACTCTCATCCTTTAGATGGCATTCAATGATATGTCATCTACTATTAGAGGATCAGTGCTCACCTTATTGTAGATCAGGTAAGGTTCTGACCATACCATGGATATCTAATATGGGATGATCTTGCAATGTAGTTGATAAGCATTAGGTAGGTTCAAGTTCTTAATGGTCAATGGATTGAGTTCTTGGAGTACTTTTATTTTGATCCTATGCATCATTAGTTTGATTTTATGTAGGATGTTCCACCAACATCTCTACATTTTTTGATAGAGGGCGAGTTGTCAGTTGAGGGGATTCAACCCCTAGTTTATACAAAGCTAGATCTTACATAGGAGGAGCCCTTGGTGGAGGATACAGGTGTTGATGATGTGGGTGTGACTTGGTATTTTGACACCTAGTGGTAGGTGGAGTTAAAGGTTGAGGATAGTGATGCATCAAGGTGCAAATTTTGCCAGTGGGTAGTTGAGCCTTGAGTGGTTCTCTAGGTTGGGGAAGAGGTTGAGGAGCCAAAAATTGAGGAGGCTACCAAGATACCTAAGGAGAAAATGGAATAGGGAAAGAAGGAGGAGGATGAGGGTAGATTAGTAGTATGAGGAGCTTGGGATCCTCCATCATAGTTTCCCTATATCGATGACTTGTTAGGTGATATATATGAGTTATGGTTCCAACTATCATAGGCTAATGATTGTATGTATTGTTATCAAGTTGAGAGAGAATGATATAGGTGAGAGAGGGATGACGAATGTTTCTCACTTTATATATCTCAAGGATAGCATACTTGATGGGTGAGCACCTCAATGGGGATAGAGATTCAGTCATCATCTTTCATATAAGGGATTTGTCAACAGTGAGACTACTATACTATCATTGTTCATACTTGGCTAATAGGTGTTCCTTCATTTACTTTAGGTTTCCAGTATCCTATTCCTCCATTGAGTTACATCCCAGTAGATATCTCTACATATTCAGTAGCTAGTAGTGCTCATGAGATGACTAGCACATAGGGTCAATGGACCAAATGAGCAATATCACAGAGTAGGAGTGTGATAGTTGGTGTCTCCTCATAGTGTGTTATGGGATCTTCAAAGTTACATAGGGTAGCTTGAGATGTTAATCCTACCAGTTTAGTGGGGACCACACCTTTAGGGCATGGCATAGCTGGGATTGGCAGATAGGCTAGTGGTCAGAGCAGTCCATGATGATGCCATATTTATGTTATTTGTATTGGTTAGACTTTGATGGTTTATTTGGATAGTTTCACTATTTTTTTAGATCATGGGAAGCATGATCTAGTGTTGTAGAGACATGTGATGACTTATATTTTTTATGGATGATATGCAATGAAACTTTTATATCATGTATTTATGTGTATTGATGGTTTTATTGATGTGATATTGTAGATGTATGTTTTATTTTGATATGTGCTTTTGATTGATGAATATATGTATCCTAGATGCATGGATAGGTTTTTTTTTTTAATGTAGTGTAATATTATATTTATCTTGAGGTATGATATGTTACTATTGTGTTATGATGAGATGTAATAATATGGTTGTAAAATATTTAAATGGGTGTTATAAAATTATATGCTAATAATAATGTTATCAAAATGAGAAGTTTGAATTTTTTTTATATTATTTATGGGACATGTTTACAAATAATTTTGAAAATATGAGATAATTAAAAACAAGTAATGAATTTTAACATCCACAATTCTGAAATGATTTGCAATTCAAAGCTATGGATATCAATTTATAATAGATAGGCTGATATAAGAGATAATCACAAATGCTTGAAGTGAAATGATAACCACCATACAAAATTGGAATTGTATACTTACCTCACGGAGCATACCTGATAATGATGAAATGAAGGAAATGATGAATTTCTAGAGGCCAACATTGGTTGCACCAAAAATCACAAAGCTAACTGATCTCAAAGGAGGACCACGAGCAATGTGCTTGGGTTGAAAAGGAATGCAAGCAATCTATTTTCATCACAAAGGAATGTCAATGGTATTCGTTAGAATGTAATCTATCTTCAACCAACTCTGTACCTTCACACGATCTCATAATGATCATAGTATGATACTCAGATAGGTTGTTTTATTTATCTGAATTCTCACAATGAGGAAGTACACAAATCCTAGCCTTGTATGGCAGTGTCAAAAGATACTTAAAAGATTGTTTCCATTATCAAGATTAGATATGGGATCGTATATCTTCGTCTCTTGATCCTGAACTTACTACTAGATCTGTTATTTATATAGATAATAATATGACCTACTCCTTAGGTCAGCGTGTACCTACACAAACAAGAAACGTAGTAAGTTATGACATATATATTAACAATATCCATGACATTATTAATATTATTTGACACAAGTGCAAGCGAATGTTTTATAATGTATTAAATAAATACACAAATCAATTTTATATGATAACATATGCCCCACTTTGGATGAAAGGTTGAAAATCACTAAGTGCATTTGAGATTTTTCATTCAAAGTAAAATCGAGAACATCATTGATAATATTTGATAAGCATAATATTAATAAACCTATTTATGATAATGCACTTTGATAAAAACTATGAGAAACATGAGCAACATGTAAACAAAAGATATAACTCAAGAAACCCCCTTATATGATGTCCCCCATGTTGCCCGTAGTTGATATTGATATGCTTCATGAGTTCCAATGATAACCTACAAAAATAAGGAACAAATCTAGGGTCCATAGCCATCTACCAAGAGGTCAAAGATGATAACTACCCATATGTATTTTGAAATAGTCTTGATATTATTTTGATTTTTGTGGAGTACAACCATCTCCTATCATCGATGGTTTTGTCCATTTGACTTTGTGGAAGCTGGACTTCCTACTGAGAGGCATGATGTTGATTTTAGGAGCTGAGCCTCCACCAAGAGGCATATTGATTTTGAGAGCTAAACTTTGCACCAAGAGGTATGATGTTGACTTAGGAGCTGAGACTCCACCAAGAGGCCTAAGATAAAATTGATAATCTGGGAGCTAACACTTTGCACGAAGAGGTAATTATTTATCCTCATTTGGAATGATTTTGCTCATAGATTAGGACCACAAGTGATCCTTTTCCAACTAATATGGAGTGTGAGTGCTCCTTTTTTGACATCAGATTAACTTCATGTTTTGACCTTGTGTCATCTGCTTGTTTGATCATTCCTATAGTAGCTTTCATCAAGAAAATAGATGCATGTACTGACCTATAGGCCGCTCAGATGTGATATTTCTTTAGGTGCCTAATATTAATGGGGTTCTTAAGGACCTCCCCATCCAATGTAGACAACCTATATGAACCTCTTCCATGCACTTCCATGATAATGTATGGGCCAACCCAATTTGGCTCAAATTTTCCTTTGAGTTCATCTTTAGTTGTAGCATTGGAAATGTTCTCTTACAGATCCATATCCCCAACTTTGAATGCTTTAGGTACCACCTTCTTTCCATAGGATTTTTTGATCCTCTACTAATAAGCTCTAAGATGTTCCAAGGCATTGATTCTTTTCTCATCCGATGCCTCTGACTGATTCATCCTTGCTTCCCATAATTATGGCTCTTTCATGATATCTTTAAGTGCAATCCTTAAAGCTTAAAGATGGTATTTTTATTTCAAGGGGAATAACTACTTCATCTCCATGCACCAGAGAGTATGGGGTAGCACCTATTGCTATTCTCACACTTATTCTATATGCCCATAAGGCATATGGCAATTTATCATGCCAATCTCTCCCATTTTGCTAGATTGTCTTTGCCAAAATTTTCTTAATTGTCTTATTTGTTGCTTCAGCTTGGCCATTTCCTTATGGATAATAGATTGAAGAAAATCACTGATTAATCTTCATATTTTTGCAAAATTCTTTGATATCCTTTCCTATGAAGTTTGTGCCATTATCCATGATTAGCCTTTGAGGTATACCAAACCTACAAATGATATATTGTTTGATAAAGTTAATGACATGTTTTTGTATAGCTATTTTTAGAGAAATTGCTTCAGCCCATTTGGTGCAATATTCGGTGGCAACCAAAATGAACTTGTGCCCTTCACTGGATGGAGGATTGATAACAACCATAAAATCCAAAGCCCACATTGAGAAAGGCCATGGTGATGTAACATAGTTCAACTCTTGAGTAGGTGTTAATTCTAAGTGTGTGTGCCTTTGACATTTCTCACATTTCTTGACATGCTCATAACAATCGTGTTCCATAGTGGGCCACCAATAACCCATCTTGATTAATTTGCCAAAAATTGACCTTCCATTGAAGTGACACCCACATGCCCCACCATGAGCATGCTCTAATGTTGTATCAGTATCCTCACTAAGTAAACATCTCAATAGAATGCCATTAAATGATCTTTTATAGAAAATATCACCAATAACAATATATTTAATAGCTAACCTTTTCATTCTAACTTGCTCTCTTTTATCAAGATTAGTATCAATGAAATTATCCTTCAAATATTTGTAAATATGTTGGTACCAAGGACTCACCTCATAACCAACTGTTTGGGAAACACCCACCATTTTTGAGTCCTCCTTGATAATTGATGAAGTTCCCAAATTTTTGATAGTGAAGGTGGTTTCCTTACCTTCAATCTCAATTGGTGTAAGTGATGCTGCACTTGCCATTACATCTGCCAACCTATTACCATTCCTTGGAATATTCTGTAACTGAAATTCTTTGAAGTGAGAAAGGAGCTTATCAACAAGCTCCTTATATGGGATCAACTATCACGATCCATCTCAAGACACTATTTGACCTCAAGTACCATTGAGGATTTGAATGAACTATGTTTGCATAATACTATGCTAATGAAAAGTTTGATATGGGAATATGTATCATTTGTGACAATTTGATGCTGGCTTCAAGATGTTTTGAAACAGGTCATAGAGTGGAGAAGCAACCCAAAGACCCTACGAACCAAAGGTGAATTAGTGACAGGAATGGAAGGGTAAGAGGAGGAAATGATTGGCATTGATTCGCTGATATACCCTATGACCATCGTAAATCATGTAGATGCATGTAGAATAATTATTGTGATTATTGATTTCTTGATGAAAATATGTTTGCAAAAATGTGTGGATTAACTTTACTCTGCAGGACGAGGTGATCATTGTAGGTAAAGATGTGTTTTCCCTTGTTTGGTATTTTTGAAATTTAAATTTAAAATGGAGGGAAAAAGGAGATATACCTTTAGTTAAATTTAAAAATTATTATAAGGTTAGAAAAATAAACTTTACGAGTTAAAAATTGAATATGAGTGTCCATATTATTGCCACATAGGGCTAATAGTAAAAACACTATTAAATAGAGACTAATGTCTCCTTGTGGTATTATATGATATTTAATAGCTAGGAAAATAATAAAGTAATGACCCTACTTAGTTTTGTATTTTTGTGTTAGGTGTAAAAAAGAGTTGGCACTAAATTGTCAACTAGTGACAAAAAATTCCAAAGTATTAAATACCATTACCATCATTTCCAACTTTAAGCAAACCTAACCCAAAATTATTGAGGATGTGAGGAGACATCCATTTGGACATATTTGAGCCCCTTTAGCTATAAATAAAGGAGTAAAGCATTAAAAAAAATATAGGAACAACAACAAATCTCTCTCTTGCTATTTTCATTTTGGTTATTCTCAAGCTTGTTGTAGAGTTAGGTGAAGAAAAGAAGTCTCTTCTCTTCAAGTCAAGGTGCATTCTTTTGCTTTGCTTAATTAAGGTAGTCATATTTTGAGATATTTAATATTATGTTTATCATAATGTTTGGTAAAGTTTCATAGAATTAATGGTTATTAGAAATGTTGAATCATCTA
>Ga0181464_1000378_pt1 | contig 18413 bp, 11 predicted proteins | sample InSIn2gowninarea_FD_119074 | JGI IMG/M metagenome (GOLD analysis project Ga0181464, IMG submission 119074) | Clean room microbial communities from NASA Spacecraft Assembly Facility at Jet Propulsion Laboratory, Pasadena, California, USA -... ...
ATTATTCCTTAAATGTGCGGCACTTAATCGCATGTTTCAACTAGGTAAGCCCAATAGCTACAAAGTGGAAAGTTAGGTCTGAGGAGTTAACCAACAGTAGTTCTCCAACTATTCATGCAACAAAGCCGAATTAAATTGTAACTATCTCTGTAAATCTCACATGGTCATGAACACGGAAGGAAAGACCGACTGTAAGCAATTCAACAGCGATAATTGGTGTGGGTATGAGCGAGTTTTACCGCCTGAGATTCAGCACTACGTTGGCAAAGATAAAACACAGCGACTGGAGCGCACGAATGGCATTGTTCGACAACAAACAGGACGATGGCATCGACAACAGAACAAGTTTGCCAAAGTGTGGGAACAGACGAAAGTGACGACTCGATTAATCGTCAGTTACTTTAACTGGATTTGGCAGCATAGTCGTTTCAAATCCACTGCTGCACAACGAGCAGGATTAACATCTCGATCGTGGACTTGGAGTGATGTTGCAACCTATCCCACAATAATCTGACGCACTACCGATTATTTCTAAAGAAGAAACTGCTTTACAATTCTTTATGAGGAAAGCAAGGCTGATTGCAGATGTGTAACGGGGAATGCAGGCAAAGCAGCTATTGTTAACTATTTTCAAAGTAGCTCTTGATCGTCGCATTTTAACCATCAAGGTGCTACTCACAACACTGCTCCGCCTGCGTTCAACAATATATTTAGCAAGGAACACGTTTACCCAACGATGGCAATTTACATGGTTTTGGGGGTCTTGGTGCCGCCGCGGGCTTTGGTGCCGGGGGTTTTGAAGTTCGTCTAAGGCGTTTTGGAGGACGTGGTGCTGTTGGAGGAGGTGATGTAGACTCTGTTGGGCTTGTGGATGGTAATGTTTGGCTTACAAGTAGGGATATAGATGTATGTATGGGTTTAGGATTTGCAGTGGTAACTCTACCTTGGGAACTTATTAAGGAAGTTGATTGAGCGGGGAAACTTAGTCCGATCCCTGTAGCAGCTATTTCAACAAGCAAAAGAGGAATCAATAATCTTTTCTTTAATGGTTGAGTTTTCATAACGTCTTAGTAGAATGAAAATTTCTACTTTTAGGTTAGTACAAAACTCAATAAACTTATGTTACAGTTTCAGCCTCAGTCAACAAACTAAAAAGGGAAAGCAAGTTATTATAATTCAACCAGTTATTATAGCCCTCTTCTGTCACTCTGAGTAAAAAAATTGATCAAAACTTAAAATGGCTTGTAACATATGCCTTTCATGCTTAATTTCCTAATAATTGGTTTCATTTAGAGCGATTCTTCCAAAATTCTTGTCCACAGCAGTCTGTAGATTTTACTCTTCCAAAAGTAATGGAAGAAAGTTAATCAAAGTTAATATTTAGGTTATTTTGAGGGGAAACACGTACTTATTGCAACTATTTGTAACTATAAAGAATTTTGATTACCATCTATTCTTGGTGGCGGTTGATGAGATTACTGTTGCTTGTAAGGAGATAAATTCACAAAATGACCATAAGTAGTCGAAGTTGGAAATGTTCATTACAATTAGCAAGTTGGTTAGCGATTAGTTACGAGATCGCCTCCTATGCAAATTACGCTTATGCTCAAATTACCCCCGATAACACACTAGGCAGTGAAAACTCTACAGTGACATTGACAGGTACAGTCGATCGGCTCGACGGTGGAGTCACTAGAGGCACCAACCTATTTCATAGTTTTCAAGAATTCAACGTTGAGGAAGGAAGAACAGCCTTATTCACAAAACCAGGTGGGATTGAAAATATTTTAACTAGGGTGACGGGGGTTAACCCCTCCAATATTTTAGGAACGCTCAGTGTATCGTCCGGCAATGCCAACCTATTTTTGATTAACCCCAATGGTATAGTTTTTGGAGTAAATGCCCGTCTAAATATTGGTGGTTCGTTTGTGGGAACAACAGCTAATGCAATTAGGTTGACCAATGGAGATATTTTCAGTGCTAATTCAAAACAACCCCTGCTAAACCAGTTGTTGAACGTAAACCCGAATGCTTTACTGTTTAACCAAATTGCCGCTCAACAAATCATCAATCGCTCTACAGCAGCAGGTGCAGGATTAGAAGTGCCTGAAGGTAAAAGCTTATTACTGGTGGGTGGTGATGTCAAGTTAGAAGGTGGACAGATACAGGCTTTAGGGGGTCGCGTTGAACTGGGTGGGATAGCAAGTCCAGGTATTATCGGACTTTCCATAAATAACAACCAAGAAAAGTTAAGTTTTCCCGATGGCGTAGCACAAGCTGATGTGTCTATTACTGATGGCTCTTATATTAGTGTCCTTAGTGAAGATGGTGGTAGTATTTCAATTAATGCTAGGAACTTTAATATTTCTGGAGAAAGTACTCTGCTTGCTGGGATAGAGGAAGGTCTGGGGACAGTTGACAGTCAGGCAGGAAACATTGAAATTAATACTACTGGTGCAGTAGCGATTGCGCAAAGCAGTATTTTTAACTCCGCTCAAGGTGTGGGCAATAGTGGCAACATCAACATTGCGGCTAAGTCGCTGTCTGCAACGGATGGTGCTTACCTGATTGCCAGTAATTATGGACAGCAGGGAAATGCAGGCAATATAAATGTAAATGCTCGTGATAGTGTTTTTTTGGAGGGGAGTGCAGTATTCAGCAGTGTGGAAGAGTTAGAAGCCTTAGGCAAAGGGGGCGACATCAACATTACCACTGGGTCACTCTCAATGACTAACGGGTCTGTATTGGTTGCCAGTATTTATGGACGGGGAAACGTAGGCAATGTAAATATTAATGCCCGCGATAGTGTCTTTTTGGAGGGGAGTAAAGCATTCAGCACTGTGGGACCAGGATCTGTGGGCAAAGGGGGCGATATCAATATTACTACTGGGTCACTCTTAATGACTAATGGATCTCAACTGGTTACTAGCACTTTTGGCAGGGGAAATGCGGGTAGCGTGAATATCATTGCCCGCGATAGCGCCTCTTTCGACGGCGTAGGTAGCGATGGCACTAACACTACTGCATCGAGTACCGTGGGATCGGAAGGTATAGGTAATGGGGGCGGGATTAATATAACATCTGGATCACTCTGGGTAACTAATGGCGCTTATCTAATTGGTAGTACTAAAGAAAGAGGACAGGGAAATGCGGGCAGCGTGAATATCAACGTCCGTGATAGTGTCACTTTTGATGGGATAGGTAGCGACGGATTTCCTAGTGCAGCATTAAGTGCTGTAGAATTCGAGGGTATAGGTAACGGGGATGACATTAACATAACAACAGGTTCACTCTCGGTGACTAATGGCGCTTACCTAAGTGCCAGCACTTTTGGACAAGGAAATGCAGGTAGCATAAATATCAATGCACGCGAGCGCGTCACTTTTGATGGGGCAGGTAGCAATGGATTAGCCAGTGCAGCATTCAGTACTGTGGAAGATACAGCAGTAGGCAACGGTAAAGGCATTAATATCACAACTAACTTACTCTCAATAACCGATGGCGCTTACCTAAGTGCTAGTACCAGAGGACAGGGGAATGGAGGTAACATCACGCTTAATGCTAAAACCTTGGAAGCAGTTAATGGCGGACAAGTTATTACTACCAGCCGCAGCAATGGCAAGGCTGGTAACATCACTATCAATGTCCCCAACAGTATAACTATTTCTGGGAGCGATCCCACCTATTTTACTCGGCTTACTCAAGCTAGTGAAGAAGTCCCAGTATTTGAAGTATCTGGTAGAAAACTAGCTATTAGAGAGCAAGTAGCTGGTGATGCAGGTTCTGTCAGCGGGCTATTTGCTAGTACATTCGATAATTCTACAGGTCAGGGGGGAGATTTGAGGATTGCTACTGGTCGATTGATTGTTCGAGATGACGCTGAAGTAAGTGTGAGCAGTGAAGGAGCAGGGAACGCAGGCAATCTATCAGTCCAGGCTCACTTCATCCATCTGGATAACAAAGGATCCATCACAGCCACAGCTAGCTCGGGAAATGGCGGCGACATTACATTGCAAACACAGGATTTATTGCTACTGCGTCGTGGCGCTCAAATCTCTACCACCGCAGGAACGGCACAAACTGGCGGTAATGGAGGCAATATCACCATCAATGCCCCGTCGGGCTTTATCGTTGCCGGAGCAACAGAAAACAGCGACATCACTGCTAATGCGTTTAATGGCAGTGGAGGGAGAGTCATGATTAAAACTGCTGGCATTTTTGGCATCGCGCCACTAAGTCGGCAAGAGCTTGGTAGATTGCGTCCTGACGATTTAGATCCCAGTAAACTTCCAACCAATGACATCACCGCTATTTCGCAAACGAACCCAACTCTTAGCGGCACTGTAGAACTGAACATACCTGATACTGACCTTAACAGTGGTTTAGTCAACTTACCAACAGTGCCAGTTGATACCCAAGTGGCACAGGCTTGTACTCCTAGTGGCAGTCAAGCTAATAGTGAATTTGTAGTTACAGGTCGCGGCGGCTTGCCACCTACTCCAAATGAAGCACTTAATGCTGATGCGATCGCTGTAGATTGGGTAACTCTTCAACCTAAAAGTAAAAATAACTACAATGCGGCTAGTTTCGCAAGTCCAACTGTACTTGAGTCAAAGCCAATTGTGGAAGCTCAAGGATGGATAATTAATAAACACGGTCAGGTAGTGCTGACCGCCTCCGCACCTACCACTACACCTCATAGCTCCTGGCGGACGCTAGCTAACTGTTCTCCTTAAAGCTTTCCAAAGTATGATTTGACATAGCTTATCTAATATTTATTCAAGTAAAAATGAGCGCAGTAATATTGATAAATTCAACCTTGGCTATCACATTATTAGAATTGAAAAATTGTTTTCGACTGAACTTAATGAATCAGTAAGGGGCAGAAGTTTTGGACTCTCTTTTTTAAGCTTGGTTTCAGGAATAGATTAAGGTTAGTCATCTTAATTAACCGTATCCACTGAAGGGGTGACGACATAGCTAGAACGCCGACTGAATCAGGCTTATAGCTCTCAAACCCCACTGAAAGAACGGCAGCTTATTTGGAGCCATTCTCATCAATTTCTCGCTCCACTGGGATAAAAACTCCATTCCCATTATCCAGGTATCACCGTACAAACCAATCCAAAAGCTGTAGTGAGGACTTGCTGAACTGTTCGCTCTTCGACTGATGTAGATTTCTTGTCCAGTTAATTTAATAGCTTTGCCTTTTAAAGTTACCCAAGTATAAGCTAATGCTATTAGTAATACTAACCGAGTTAGCCGCTCAATTGAGGCGTGAGAACTTTCCAGATTATAGCCTCCAGTTTTACAACCAGAAAACATTGCTTCAATCCCAGCCCGCTTTTTATACGCTGTTAATGCTTCAGCTAAGTTCCCCAAGTTAGTCAACAAATACCAAGTTTCTTTTTCTCTCTTTTGGCGATATTTCCGTTTCCAGTAAGCAGCAAGATTTGCCTGATTAAATCCTTGCTCTTTAGTTACTCTGATATCGGTCAAAAATTGGCTGGTTCCAGGAGCTAACTCTAACTCTGTTAGCTCCTGATAATCTTGGGTTTTTTGTTGAACCAGAGTATCTTTCTTTTGGCGTAAAACAAAGTAAACTTGCTGTTCACACAGCCATGAAGCTAATTTAACGCTGTGGAATTCGTGCATCTGCTAGGATGACAATTTCATATCCCTGAAGTAATCGAATTACCGGACGTAAAATTGCTTTTTGTTCTGCTAAATTGCTAGCACCTTGCTTTTCTAAAAACTGCCAATAAATCGGAATTGCTCGCTTCTCTATAATCACTGCTACCACAAATAAGTTTTTGTCTTGCCATTGGGCGTTGTTGCATAAAAGATGTGAGATAGAGGATAGAATACTCAAGATTACCCCTTATGACTATCTCGGTGCGGCGATGAAAACGAAACCTAAACCATCCTATCGAGTCCGCAACTGGAGTGAGTACGATGCGACCCTTAAACAACGAGGGAGTTTAACCTTCTGGATAGACGAAGTGGTGATTGAGGGGTGGGTCAACGAGCAAAGGAGTGGGCGACGGGGAGCATCGAAGCACTGAGCGCGATGGAGCAATTGCCTTAATGGTCACGATTCAATCGTTATTCAATCTGCCCGGGCGGCAGACAGAGGGATTTTTAGAGCAGGGAGAATTCATTTCTCGAAGAAAAAGATTAGAATAATTCAGATGAACGAATTTAATATCAAAGATGGCAGCAAACTTAATTCAATCATTGCAGGAGATAAGAGATTTTCGAGCATCCCAAGGTAAGCGTTATCCACTATGGTTAATTTTGCTTTTAGTGGTCATGGGAACAATAAGTGGATGCCGAGGATATCAAGCACTGGAAGATTTTGGAGTACGCCACTACGAAGCAGTGAGTGAAAAGCTAGGGCTAAAAGTTAACCGTCTACCATCTGACACTACCTTTCGCCGCATTCTACAGAAACTTGATTTTCACCTTCTAGCACAGCAGTTTCAACAATGGGCTAGTCGTTCTATTGATATCCAACCAGGGGGGTGGGTAGCAATTGATGGCAAAAGCATCAAAGGGACTGTAGCGCGAACCGCAAACAGCTTATCAAAACTTCGTTTCTTTGGTTTCGGTCTATAGCTGTAACCAAGGGTTAGTGCTTGCTACCCAACAGTTTGAATCGAACCAGACTAATGAATTGAAAGTAGTACAAACACTGCTTGAAACGTTGCATTTAGAGGGCGTTGTGTTCAGCATGGATGCCCTACACTGCCAAAAAAACTACTGAGCTAATCGTTCAGGGCGCAAACGACTACATTATTACTGTTAAAGGTAATCAACCTAGACTATTAGCACAACTTGAAACCACAGCTAAACACCAAAAGCCCTGTCACCGGGCCAGTGACATTGAGAAAACTCGCGGGCGAATTACCTGCCGAATTGTAGAACTATTCACGGATGTCACTGGCATTGACTCTAGCTGGCAAGGACTTAAGAGCTTTGCCCAAGTAGAGCGCATCGGTATTCGACAAGGAACACCCTACCAGCAAACCAGTTATTACATTAGCTCGTTCTTGACCTCAGCAGGGGAATTTGCCCACAGGATTCGCTCACATTGGGGGATTGAGAACCGTTTGCATTGGATTAAAGATGTGATTTTTGGCGAGGATGCGGCTCCATTGAGTAATCACAATGCTGCTACCAATTGGTCTATTATCCGCAATATCGCCATCAATCTTGCTCGCCAGGGTGGTTATGATTCTTTGACCAAAGCTGAACGATTTCTTGCCCATGACATCGACAAGCTGTTTTTACTTTTAGAATGAATTATCCCTGGGGATTTTTAGAGTCCTTGTTTGCCTTGATGGGAATCGACTTGCCCGTGCCTGACCATAGTACGCTATCGCGTCGGATGGGAAAGGTGGCAGTCGAGATGCCTGTGGCACCGAGTAGGGGGGCGATTCATGTAGTGGTGGATTCAACCGGAGTTAAGGTGTATGGAGAGGGGGAATGGAAAGTGCGTCAACATGGGGTAGATAAGCGAAGGACTTGGAGGAAGTTGCATGTGGGAGTCAATGAAACCACTGGAGAGGTTCTGGCGGCAGTTGCCAGTACCAACAACGTCAGTGACGATGAAGCGTTTGCCGATGTACTGGACGGTATTGAGTCTGAGACCAACGCAAGTTTCAGGTGATGGAGCCTATGACAAACGCAAGTGTTACAACGCGATTGCGGCACGAGGAGCCAAACCAACCATTCCCCCACGCAAAGATGCCGTGATCTGGGAGGACGAACCAGATTGTCAGAAAGAGCATCCCCGTAACCAAGTGCTTGAACGGATTGACCAAGTGGGGCGGCAACAGTGGAAACAAGAAAGTGGCTACCATCGGCGTTCTCTAGCAGAGACGACTATGTTTCGGTTCAAGACCATCTTTGGCGCAACATTGCGTCGTCGCCTATTTGATAATCAAGCTGTCGAATTATTCCTTAAATGTGCGGCACTTAATCGCATGTTTCAACTAGGTAAGCCCAATAGCTACAAAGTGGAAAGTTAGGTCTGAGGAGTTAACCAACAGTAGTTCTCCAACTATTCATGCAACAAAGCCTTGCCATTGTGTTCTATCAATTGCTAAGTAAACTCGCTTCCCCGGTTTAATTAGGGAATTGAATTATCGCGCTGATGATGGGAAACCAAAGTAGTCCAACACTCAATTGGGGTAATTGCAAAAACCCTTGAATGTGACGGCGACGGCTTTCAAATTTAATCGGCAGAGGAAAATGTGCCGCTAACCTTTCAATTGGGACTTGTTTATGAACTTGAATTAACCACACTAAAACTTCTATGGTTGTTAACAAGCGTGGATTCAGTTGATTTTTGAGATGAGTGCGATACAATTCTGGTAACATTTTTGTTTGGTCGGTCTTGTTCTCGAAATCAGACCGATCTTTTTTTACCACAAATCGCCTCAAGTCCCACCACAGCCAGCTTTCTACTTGGTTGTCACCCCTTCAGCCGTATCCATCTTGGCAAAGCTTAATTTCAAGTAGTGAGGAGTAAATGTTTAGCGTAACAATTTGTAACATCTGTAATGCTTGCTCAGATTGATTTCCACTTAGTCTAGTGGAGGCGATTGAGGAAACTACTTTTGTTTGTAAGGAGGCATTTTATAAGATGACTGCAGGCTGGAGAAGTTGGAAGGTAAAGACAGTAGGGTGCTTAGTAGTTGGTAGCGTAATCGCCTCTAGTACAAGAAGTGCCTTAGCTCAGATTACACCCGATAACACACTAGGCGCTGAAAATTCTACAGTCACATCTACAGAGGAGGTTGACTCTATCAATGGCGGCGCAATTAGAGGCGCTAACCTGTTCCACAGTTTTGGAGAATTCAATATTAATGCAGGACGAACCGCCGTTTTTACTAACCCACTAGGAGTTGAGAATATTCTGACTAGAGTGACAGGGGCTAACCCTTCCAATATTCTCGGAACTCTAGGTGTAGCGGGTAATGCTAACTTATTTCTGATGAACCCAAATGGAATAATTTTTGGACAAAATGCCCGTTTGGATATAAATGGTTCATTTGTTGGCACGACGGCTAATACTATTGAGTTTGGCGAACGAGGGTTTTTCAGTGCAACAAATCCAGAAACTTCTTCACCTCTGCTGACGGTCAATCCTTCTGCTTTAATATTTAATCAGATTCGTACCGCATCTATCCAAAATAACTCAGTTGCTCCTTCTGGGTTAGATCCATCTTCTGAGTCTATAGCAAAGGGTTTGCGCGTAACAGATGGCAAGAGTTTGCTGTTGGTAGGCGGTGATATCAATATGGATGGTGGAGGTTTGTATGCTTTTGGTGGGCGAGTCGAGTTAGGCGGTTTAACTGGCGCAGGAACAGTTGGGTTGAATGGGAATGATAATAATCTGAGTTTGAATTTTTCCAATAATGTAGAAAAAAGTAATGTTTCTCTTAGCGATAGTGCTGTTGTAGATGTAGGTGCTGGCGATGGTGGAAGTATCGCAGTCAATGCTGTAAATTTCAAGATGACAGGAAGAAGTATCCTAGCTACAGGAATACGGAGTGGACTCGGTTTTAACAATAGTGAAGCGGGAGATATTGATATTAATACAACTGGGACAATAAATCTAAATGAGAGTTCAATTTTTAATCAGGTGCAACCAGAAGCAAGCGGACAAGGAGGTAATGTTAATGTCAGTGCTAATACATTAAAGCTAGAAGGTGGGGCGCAGATTAATGTTAATACATATAGCTCAGGTAGGGGGGGAACCTTAAGCGTTGATGCCTTTGATGTACAGTTGGTTGGTACCCGTGCTAATGGTCAACCTTCCGGCTTCTTTGTTTCCACATCAGGCTCAACAGGAGATGCAGGAGATGTGTTAATTAAGACGAATAACTTGTTAGTTAAAGACGGAGCAGTGGTAGATACTACTACAACTGGTTCAGGTAAAGGGGGAAATTTAAGCGTTGATGCCTCTGATGTGCAACTAGTTGGTGAAAGTTCTAATGGTCAGCCTTCTGGGTTCTTTGTTTCTACATTAGACTCAACAGGAGATGCAGGAGATGTGTCAATTAAGACTAATAACTTGTTAATTAAAGATGAAGCAGCACTTATTTCTGCTTCATTTGGTGCAGGTAAGGCGGGAAATTTGAAGGTTGATGCTCAAGATGTGCAACTGATTGGTGGTGACATATCTGCTTCCTCATTTCAAGAAAACTCAACAGGAGATGCAGGAGATTTAACGATTAAAACTAATACCTTGTTAGTAAAAGATAGGGCAGAAGTGTCTACTGTTACATTTGGTGCAGGTAAGGCGGGAAATTTAAAGGTTGATGTCATTGGTTGGAAGTTTACTGGGATCTAAATCGTCAGGACGCAATCTACCAAGCTCTTGCCGACTTAGTGGCGCGATGCCAAAAATGCCAGCAGTTTTAATCATGACTCTCCCTCCACTGCCATTAAACGCATTAGCAGTGATGTCGCTGTTTTCTGTTGCTCCGGCAACGATAAAGCCCGACGGGGCATTGATGGTGATATTGCCTCCATTACCGCCAGTTTGTGCCGTTCCTGCGGTGGTAGAGATTTGAGCGCCACGACGCAGTAGCAATAAATCCTGTGTTTGCAATGTAATGTCGCCGCCATTTCCCGAGCTAGCTGTGGCTGTGATGGATCCTTTGTTATCCAGATGGATGAAGTGAGCCTGGACTGATAGATTGCCTGCGTTCCCTGCTCCTTCACTGCTCACACTTACTTCAGCGTCATCTCGAACAATCAATCGACCAGTAGCAATCCTCAAATCTCCCCCCTGACCTGTAGAATTATCGAATGTACTAGCAAATAGCCCGCTGACAGAACCTGCATCACCAGCTACTTGCTCTCTAATAGCTAGTTTTCTACCAGATACTTCAAATACTGGGACTTCTTCACTAGCTTGAGTAAGCCGAGTAAAATAGGTGGGATCGCTCCCAGAAATAGTTATACTGTTGGGGACATTGATAGTGATGTTACCAGCCTTGCCATTGCTGCGGCTGGTAGTAATAACTTGTCCGCCATTAACTGCTTCCAAGGTTTTAGCATTAAGCGTGATGTTACCTCCATTCCCCTGTCCTCTGGTACTAGCACTTAGGTAAGCGCCATCGGTTATTGAGAGTAAGTTAGTTGTGATATTAATGCCTTTACCGTTGCCTACTGCTGTATCTTCCACAGTACTGAATGCTGCACTGGCTAATCCATTGCTACCTGCCCCATCAAAAGTGACGCGCTCGCGTGCATTGATATTTATGCTACCTGCATTTCCTTGTCCAAAAGTGCTGGCACTTAGGTAAGCGCCATTAGTCACCGAGAGTGAACCTGTTGTTATGTTAATGTCATCCCCGTTACCTATACCCTCGAATTCTACAGCACTTAATGCTGCACTAGGAAATCCGTCGCTACCTATCCCATCAAAAGTGACACTATCACGGACGTTGATATTCACGCTGCCCGCATTTCCCTGTCCTCTTTCTTTAGTACTACCAATTAGATAAGCGCCATTAGTTACCCAGAGTGATCCAGATGTTATATTAATCCCGCCCCCATTACCTATACCTTCCGATCCCACGGTACTCGATGCAGTAGTGTTAGTGCCATCGCTACCTACGCCGTCGAAAGAGGCGCTATCGCGGGCAATGATATTCACGCTACCCGCATTTCCCCTGCCAAAAGTGCTAGTAACCAGTTGAGATCCATTAGTCATTAAGAGTGACCCAGTAGTAATATTGATATCGCCCCCTTTGCCCACAGATCCTGGTCCCACAGTGCTGAATGCTTTACTCCCCTCCAAAAAGACACTATCGCGGGCATTAATATTTACATTGCCTACGTTTCCCCGTCCATAAATACTGGCAACCAATACAGACCCGTTAGTCATTGAGAGTGACCCAGTGGTAATGTTGATGTCGCCCCCTTTGCCTAAGGCTTCTAACTCTTCCACACTGCTGAATACTGCACTCCCCTCCAAAAAAACACTATCACGAGCATTTACATTTATATTGCCTGCATTTCCCTGCTGTCCATAATTACTGGCAATCAGGTAAGCACCATCCGTTGCAGACAGCGACTTAGCCGCAATGTTGATGTTGCCACTATTGCCCACACCTTGAGCGGAGTTAAAAATACTGCTTTGCGCAATCGCTACTGCACCAGTAGTATTAATTTCAATGTTTCCTGCCTGACTGTCAACTGTCCCCAGACCTTCCTCTATCCCAGCAAGCAGAGTACTTTCTCCAGAAATATTAAAGTTCCTAGCATTAATTGAAATACTACCACCATCTTCACTAAGGACACTAATATAAGAGCCATCAGTAATAGACACATCAGCTTGTGCTACGCCATCGGGAAAACTTAACTTTTCTTGGTTGTTATTTATGGAAAGTCCGATAATACCTGGACTTGCTATCCCACCCAGTTCAACGCGACCCCCTAAAGCCTGTATCTGTCCACCTTCTAACTTGACATCACCACCCACCAGTAATAAGCTTTTACCTTCAGGCACTTCTAATCCTGCACCTGCTGCTGTAGAGCGATTGATGATTTGTTGAGCGGCAATTTGGTTAAACAGTAAAGCATTCGGGTTTACGTTCAACAACTGGTTTAGCAGGGGTTGTTTTGAATTAGCACTGAAAATATCTCCATTGGTCAACCTAATTGCATTAGCTGTTGTTCCCACAAACGAACCACCAATATTTAGACGGGCATTTACTCCAAAAACTATACCATTGGGGTTAATCAAAAATAGGTTGGCATTGCCGGACGATACACTGAGCGTTCCTAAAATATTGGAGGGGTTAACCCCCGTCACCCTAGTTAAAATATTTTCAATCCCACCTGGTTTTGTGAATAAGGCTGTTCTTCCTTCCTCAACGTTGAATTCTTGAAAACTATGAAATAGGTTGGTGCCTCTAGTGACTCCACCGTCGAGCCGATCGACTGTACCTGTCAATGTCACTGTAGAGTTTTCACTGCCTAGTGTGTTATCGGGGGTAATTTGAGCATAAGCGTAATTTGCATAGGAGGCGATCTCGTAACTAATCGCTAACCAACTTGCTAATTGTAATGAACATTTCCAACTTCGACTACTTATGGTCATTTTGTGAATTTATCTCCTTACAAGCAACAGTAATCTCATCAACCGCCACCAAGAATAGATGGTAATCAAAATTCTTTATAGTTACAAATAGTTGCAATAAGTACGTGTTTCCCCTCAAAATAACCTAAATATTAACTTTGATTAACTTTCTTCCATTACTTTTGGAAGAGTAAAATCTACAGACTGCTGTGGACAAGAATTTTGGAAGAATCGCTCTAAATGAAACCAATTATTAGGAAATTAAGCATGAAAGGCATATGTTACAAGCCATTTTAAGTTTTGATCAATTTTTTTACTCAGAGTGACAGAAGAGGGCTATAATAACTGGTTGAATTATAATAACTTGCTTTCCCTTTTTAGTTTGTTGACTGAGGCTGAAACTGTAACATAAGTTTATTGAGTTTTGTACTAACCTAAAAGTAGAAATTTTCATTCTACTAAGACGTTATGAAAACTCAACCATTAAAGAAAAGATTATTGATTCCTCTTTTGCTTGTTGAAATAGCTGCTACAGGGATCGGACTAAGTTTCCCCGCTCAATCAACTTCCTTAATAAGTTCCCAAGGTAGAGTTACCACTGCAAATCCTAAACCCATACATACATCTATATCCCTACTTGTAAGCCAAACATTACCATCCACAAGCCCAACAGAGTCTACATCACCTCCTCCAACAGCACCACGTCCTCCAAAACGCCTTAGACGAACTTCAAAACCCCCGGCACCAAAGCCCGCGGCGGCACCAAGACCCCCAAAACCATGTAAATTGCCATCGTTGGGTAAACGTGTTCCTTGCTAAATATATTGTTGAACGCAGGCGGAGCAGTGTTGTGAGTAGCACCTTGATGGTTAAAATGCGACGATCAAGAGCTACTTTGAAAATAGTTAACAATAGCTGCTTTGCCTGCATTCCCCGTTACACATCTGCAATCAGCCTTGCTTTCCTCATAAAGAATTGTAAAGCAGTTTCTTCTTTAGAAATAATCGGTAGTGCGTCAGATTATTGTGGGATAGGTTGCAACATCACTCCAAGTCCACGATCGAGATGTTAATCCTGCTCGTTGTGCAGCAGTGGATTTGAAACGACTATGCTGCCAAATCCAGTTAAAGTAACTGACGATTAATCGAGTCGTCACTTTCGTCTGTTCCCACACTTTGGCAAACTTGTTCTGTTGTCGATGCCATCGTCCTGTTTGTTGTCGAACAATGCCATTCGTGCGCTCCAGTCGCTGTGTTTTATCTTTGCCAACGTAGTGCTGAATCTCAGGCGGTAAAACTCGCTCATACCCACACCAATTATCGCTGTTGAATTGCTTACAGTCGGTCTTTCCTTCCGTGTTCATGACCATGTGAGATTTACAGAGATAGTTACAATTTAATTCGGCTTTGTTGCATGAATAGTTGGAGAACTACTGTTGGTTAACTCCTCAGACCTAACTTTCCACTTTGTAGCTATTGGGCTTACCTAGTTGAAACATGCGATTAAGTGCCGCACATTTAAGGAATAATTCGACAGCTTGATTATCAAATAGGCGACGACGCAATGTTGCGCCAAAGATGGTCTTGAACCGAAACATAGTCGTCTCTGCTAGAGAACGCCGATGGTAGCCACTTTCTTGTTTCCACTGTTGCCGCCCCACTTGGTCAATCCGTTCAAGCACTTGGTTACGGGGATGCTCTTTCTGACAATCTGGTTCGTCCTCCCAGATCACGGCATCTTTGCGTGGGGGAATGGTTGGTTTGGCTCCTCGTGCCGCAATCGCGTTGTAACACTTGCGTTTGTCATAGGCTCCATCACCTGAAACTTGCGTTGGTCTCAGACTCAATACCGTCCAGTACATCGGCAAACGCTTCATCGTCACTGACGTTGTTGGTACTGGCAACTGCCGCCAGAACCTCTCCAGTGGTTTCATTGACTCCCACATGCAACTTCCTCCAAGTCCTTCGCTTATCTACCCCATGTTGACGCACTTTCCATTCCCCCTCTCCATACACCTTAACTCCGGTTGAATCCACCACTACATGAATCGCCCCCCTACTCGGTGCCACAGGCATCTCGACTGCCACCTTTCCCATCCGACGCGATAGCGTACTATGGTCAGGCACGGGCAAGTCGATTCCCATCAAGGCAAACAAGGACTCTAAAAATCCCCAGGGATAATTCATTCTAAAAGTAAAAACAGCTTGTCGATGTCATGGGCAAGAAATCGTTCAGCTTTGGTCAAAGAATCATAACCACCCTGGCGAGCAAGATTGATGGCGATATTGCGGATAATAGACCAATTGGTAGCAGCATTGTGATTACTCAATGGAGCCGCATCCTCGCCAAAAATCACATCTTTAATCCAATGCAAACGGTTCTCAATCCCCCAATGTGAGCGAATCCTGTGGGCAAATTCCCCTGCTGAGGTCAAGAACGAGCTAATGTAATAACTGGTTTGCTGGTAGGGTGTTCCTTGTCGAATACCGATGCGCTCTACTTGGGCAAAGCTCTTAAGTCCTTGCCAGCTAGAGTCAATGCCAGTGACATCCGTGAATAGTTCTACAATTCGGCAGGTAATTCGCCCGCGAGTTTTCTCAATGTCACTGGCCCGGTGACAGGGCTTTTGGTGTTTAGCTGTGGTTTCAAGTTGTGCTAATAGTCTAGGTTGATTACCTTTAACAGTAATAATGTAGTCGTTTGCGCCCTGAACGATTAGCTCAGTAGTTTTTTTGGCAGTGTAGGGCATCCATGCTGAACACAACGCCCTCTAAATGCAACGTTTCAAGCAGTGTTTGTACTACTTTCAATTCATTAGTCTGGTTCGATTCAAACTGTTGGGTAGCAAGCACTAACCCTTGGTTACAGCTATAGACCGAAACCAAAGAAACGAAGTTTTGATAAGCTGTTTGCGGTTCGCGCTACAGTCCCTTTGATGCTTTTGCCATCAATTGCTACCCACCCCCCTGGTTGGATATCAATAGAACGACTAGCCCATTGTTGAAACTGCTGTGCTAGAAGGTGAAAATCAAGTTTCTGTAGAATGCGGCGAAAGGTAGTGTCAGATGGTAGACGGTTAACTTTTAGCCCTAGCTTTTCACTCACTGCTTCGTAGTGGCGTACTCCAAAATCTTCCAGTGCTTGATATCCTCGGCATCCACTTATTGTTCCCATGACCACTAAAAGCAAAATTAACCATAGTGGATAACGCTTACCTTGGGATGCTCGAAAATCTCTTATCTCCTGCAATGATTGAATTAAGTTTGCTGCCATCTTTGATATTAAATTCGTTCATCTGAATTATTCTAATCTTTTTCTTCGAGAAATGAATTCTCCCTGCTCTAAAAATCCCTCTGTCTGCCGCCCGGGCAGATTGAATAACGATTGAATCGTGACCATTAAGGCAATTGCTCCATCGCGCTCAGTGCTTCGATGCTCCCCGTCGCCCACTCCTTTGCTCGTTGACCCACCCCTCAATCACCACTTCGTCTATCCAGAAGGTTAAACTCCCTCGTTGTTTAAGGGTCGCATCGTACTCACTCCAGTTGCGGACTCGATAGGATGGTTTAGGTTTCGTTTTCATCGCCGCACCGAGATAGTCATAAGGGGTAATCTTGAGTATTCTATCCTCTATCTCACATCTTTTATGCAACAACGCCCAATGGCAAGACAAAAACTTATTTGTGGTAGCAGTGATTATAGAGAAGCGAGCAATTCCGATTTATTGGCAGTTTTTAGAAAAGCAAGGTGCTAGCAATTTAGCAGAACAAAAAGCAATTTTACGTCCGGTAATTCGATTACTTCAGGGATATGAAATTGTCATCCTAGCAGATGCACGAATTCCACAGCGTTAAATTAGCTTCATGGCTGTGTGAACAGCAAGTTTACTTTGTTTTACGCCAAAAGAAAGATACTCTGGTTCAACAAAAAACCCAAGATTATCAGGAGCTAACAGAGTTAGAGTTAGCTCCTGGAACCAGCCAATTTTTGACCGATATCAGAGTAACTAAAGAGCAAGGATTTAATCAGGCAAATCTTGCTGCTTACTGGAAACGGAAATATCGCCAAAAGAGAGAAAAAGAAACTTGGTATTTGTTGACTAACTTGGGGAACTTAGCTGAAGCATTAACAGCGTATAAAAAGCGGGCTGGGATTGAAGCAATGTTTTCTGGTTGTAAAACTGGAGGCTATAATCTGGAAAGTTCTCACGCCTCAATTGAGCGGCTAACTCGGTTAGTATTACTAATAGCATTAGCTTATACTTGGGTAACTTTAAAAGGCAAAGCTATTAAATTAACTGGACAAGAAATCTACATCAGTCGAAGAGCGAACAGTTCAGCAAGTCCTCACTACAGCTTTTGGATTGGTTTGTACGGTGATACCTGGATAATGGGAATGGAGTTTTTATCCCAGTGGAGCGAGAAATTGATGAGAATGGCTCCAAATAAGCTGCCGTTCTTTCAGTGGGGTTTGAGAGCTATAAGCCTGATTCAGTCGGCGTTCTAGCTATGTCGTCACCCCTTCAGTGGATACGGTTAATTAAGATGACTAACCTTAATCTATTCCTGAAACCAAGCTTAAAAAAGAGAGTCCAAAACTTCTGCCCCTTACTGATTCATTAAGTTCAGTCGAAAACAATTTTTCAATTCTAATAATGTGATAGCCAAGGTTGAATTTATCAATATTACTGCGCTCATTTTTACTTGAATAAATATTAGATAAGCTATGTCAAATCATACTTTGGAAAGCTTTAAGGAGAACAGTTAGCTAGCGTCCGCCAGGAGCTATGAGGTGTAGTGGTAGGTGCGGAGGCGGTCAGCACTACCTGACCGTGTTTATTAATTATCCATCCTTGAGCTTCCACAATTGGCTTTGACTCAAGTACAGTTGGACTTGCGAAACTAGCCGCATTGTAGTTATTTTTACTTTTAGGTTGAAGAGTTACCCAATCTACAGCGATCGCATCAGCATTAAGTGCTTCATTTGGAGTAGGTGGCAAGCCGCCGCGACCTGTAACTACAAATTCACTATTAGCTTGACTGCCACTAGGAGTACAAGCCTGTGCCACTTGGGTATCAACTGGCACTGTTGGTAAGTTGACTAAACCACTGTTAAGGTCAGTATCAGGTATGTTCAGTTCTACAGTGCCGCTAAGAGTTGGGTTCGTTTGCGAAATAGCGGTGATGTCATTGGTTGGAAGTTTACTGGGATCTAAATCGTCAGGACGCAATCTACCAAGCTCTTGCCGACTTAGTGGCGCGATGCCAAAAATGCCAGCAGTTTTAATCATGACTCTCCCTCCACTGCC
>Ga0181464_1000382_pt1 | contig 18339 bp, 16 predicted proteins | sample InSIn2gowninarea_FD_119074 | JGI IMG/M metagenome (GOLD analysis project Ga0181464, IMG submission 119074) | Clean room microbial communities from NASA Spacecraft Assembly Facility at Jet Propulsion Laboratory, Pasadena, California, USA -... ...
ATGCACAACACCATGCCTGGTTTGTGGCATCCCTGACACCGCACCTCAGGATGACACTATCACAACAGAAGATCTCCTTAGCTTCCATAAACATTTCTTTTGCGTGGTTTAAATCAAATTTAGGTTCCTTTGTAGGAGTGTTACGTACCCAGGTGTCTACTTTAGGCTTCTTCTCCTTATCTTCCCCCTGTGGTTGCACCACTCCTAAGCATCATATTCATGTTGGGGTCCTCTTTGCGTGGTTTGGATCTCATCATTTGGATTTTTTGTGTTGGAGTGGGCTACAACACCCCTTTTTTGTGCATTTGTGTGATCAATGTGGGACAGTTTATCATTTCATGTTCAAATTCTTCATAGTCTGGGCAACTTATTCTAGTCGGATTCATACAGTCATGTGCATAGTGCCTGGGTCCTCCACAATTGTAGCAGATTAACTATCGACGCCCTCCTCCTAGTCCCATCCCTCCTTGTCCTCGACCTCGGCATTGGAAACCACCCCATGCTATTGCTGCAGCTGGATCGGGCCCTTGCATTTCTGTCTGCACTTGATAAGCTGGAGTTATATCCATCATTATTTCATAACTTTGACACGTTCACTCATCGTGACCCACTGATGTATAGAAATTACAGTACAACTGCTGCAGAGTCTGGGTATATTTCTACAATAAGTGACAGATATCTGTCGCATGCTTTCCTCCTGCTTGACAAATCACACACCAAAGAGTAGTGGACGCAGTCAGACCAACCAATGCCTCTAATCTCTATGGCATTGGTGCCCCTCCTGTTGAATAGTTCGCAAATACAGGGCGGTCATCCTTATTGTGACCCTGGCCCTTACAGTTTATACACCACACCTCTTCGCATACTTCCGGCCATGGCACCCTATCCTTCTTCAAACTCTACATCTCCAAAGATAGATTTTGTAGTTGCGTGTGGATTTGTTGGACTTCCAACCCAGGGTCTTGTATTACATTTCATGCAACCTCATCGTTATTTCTAATTCTTCAGCCTAGGTCGAGATCTTCTGTTGTGATAGTGTCATCCTGAGGTGCGGTGTCAGGGATGCCACAAACCAGGCATGGTGTTGTGCATATGAAAACATCACATTTTCCTCATGGATCATACTTTTCAAGTGTTGATCCAGATCCCACGGTGTCTCACCTAGAAGCATTGCAATTTCCTTAAATCTAATGATCGTCTGAGTTTCTAAATTTGGTCTACTAAACTCTTTTCTCAACGCATCATGGATCTATGCTATTCTAGCATTCAGATGATGGCTGGAGTGCTTAATATACCACGTCAATGTGCAGTCCTGCAATGCGGTCACCAATGTGGCCTTTTTAATGTTATCATCTGTAATCCCTTGTGCTTTCCATACTGCTTTCACTACGAACCAAAATCGATTGGGGTCTTCGTTTCTGACTCCTTTGAATACAGGCAACTTGATTTTGTTTGCACACTAAACCACACTCCTTGCTCACTTTACATCCCTTGCAGGGGTAAAATTAACCCTTTGATCCTTTTGAAGCTTCTTCTGCTCATGATTCTTTTGAGAAAACTTCTTTGTGGCTTCGTTGTTGCTAATAGTTGCATCTATCTTGAGCTCAATGATAAACCCTATGATCTATCAATCTTCAACTTCTTCCTTTTTAGGGTTCTAGCATTCCAGCATCAAACATCCCTTTAGGTAGATCCTGATCCTGACAACAGAACCATTTGTTGGCTTATTGAGCCCTGACCCAGGTTCAGAAGAGTTTTTAGCCAAAAAATTCTCATGCTACTAGCCCTTATAGCAACAATTTATGAGCGCGAAATGAAGTCTCACCCGAGACAGTATTGGATGGTGCTGGAACTAGGTCTCCACACCCTAGGGATGACTTGATGAGGTCTCGTGGAATCACAACTTGATCTACACACTTACAGCTTCCGCACTGTAGTCTGGCCTTCATAAAGATCTACAAAGGGGAGTTTCTTAAATCCTTAGTCTTATTGTAATTAGTAGAGATCTTGTTTATTCTTCAAGGTCTTTTAAGAAAACATTTAACAGTTTAACCCAGTGAGCACACTCATAAATCTTAAAAAGTATTCATAAAATCATAACATATGCATAAACATTCAGATCTGCAATTAGATACACAGCAATTTCAGAAAACACTTATCTTTATTAATCTTCCTTTTAGTACAATACAATTCCTTCCTATGCACTTAGTTGTATGGGTCCACGTACACAGCTATGGACTCTACCTGGCCTTTATGAACACAACTGTAGAGCCTCTTCTACCCTCTACTACCCTCAACTCGGACTTATAGACTCAGAGCACCTTCGCTTTCACAACTCATACATCAACGCTATCATCCAAAAAACTGCCTTCTAAATGTAAATCCTTACTCTATTTATACATTTTCATGGTCTGCCAACCATAGGAAAGCTGACACATCCTAGATTAATATGTAATATTTAAGGCAGACTATGCTTAAACTTTACCCCTTACATTTCGTGCTCTGTGCACTTTGCAGAACTTTTACCATACTTTTACCCAAAATTTTAGACTTTGAGCCCCAAAACTGTTATGGGGAGTCCATTACCCAACTATAACCCTCCTAGACCCTCAAGGCATGCATTTGTGCATACCACAAATGCTTGTTCTGGATCTGCTATCCGTAACACTAGAGCTGTGGTCATCATTCTTTTTAGTTCATTAAAAATTGCTTGACACTTTTTGGTCCATTCAAACTTTGTTCCTTTTTTTTGTAATGAGGTGATGGTGTATGCTAATTTGGATAAGTTCTTCACAAATCTATGATAATATCCTACAATCCCCATAAAAGAATGACCCGCAGACACATCATTTGGTACTGGCCATTCCAAAATCACTGAAATCTTTTTTGGATCTACTGACAATCCTTCCTTGGATATGACATGTCCCAGGTATTGTATCTTGTTTTTGAAAAATTCACACTTGCTACACTTGGCATACAATTTATTCTCCCTTAATGTCTGCAATACCATTATTAAATGTTCTTGGTGTTCCTCCTCATTTTTGGAGTATACTAAGATGTCATATATAAAAACCAATACAAAGTGATCCAAGTATTGGTGTAACACATTGTTCATAAGACACATGAATGTTGTTGGAGCAGTGGTGCGACCAAAATGTAACACCACAATCTCATAGTGACCATAATGTGTTCTAAAATCCGTTTTCTGTATATCTTCCTCCTTAATCTGTAATTGGTGATACCCCATTCATAGGTCAATTTTTGCAAAAACTGAGGCCTCTCTAACTTGATCAAACAAGTCATTTATTCTTGGTAGGGGATATCAATTTTTTACTGTTAATTTGTTCAACTAATGGTAATCTATACACATTTCGTATGTACCATATTTCTTTTTCACAAAAATAACTGGAACCCCTCAAGGAGATACGCTAGGTTTGATATATCCCTTATGCAATAACTCTTGTAATTGCATTCTTAACTCTAATAATTCTGGAGTCTTCATGCGGTAACGAGTCCTAGAAACGAAACAACCCCTGTTACCAAGTTTATTGTGAAATCTATATCCCAAAACGGGGTAGTCCTGAAATTTCTTTTGGAAAAACATCTAGGTATTCCTTAATGTCTAGGATCATTTCTAACCTCTCTGGTTCAGAACTCGGAAGGTTGTCCTCTACCTGTATCAAATATAGTTGACAACCTTTCCTGGCACTTCTTTTTAACTGTAAGGTGAAAATTTGTCTAATCGTTACTGGTTTCGCTTTTCCCTTAATGACCATCATGACCCCATTAGTTCCTAAATAGGTCACTATTTTCTCCAGATAGTTTATAATAGCAGCTTGTTGTTCTAACCAATCCAGTCCCACTAGTATGTCATATGACCCAAGTGGAAGGAGGTTCAATTCTATTGTCGTAAAATTACCATTAAGATCAACATGGCACTGTTTCGTATACTGAGTAACTTTTCTCTTAGTACTCGTGGGTAACTGTAGTAGCCATGCATTCCTAAATTTTTCTCTTCTCAATCTACATCTCTCGACAGTTTGAGGACTAATATAGCTTAAAGTAGCTCGAGGATCTATTTGAGGTTTTACCTTCTATTTCTAACATAGAAGATAGATGATCCGCTTACCGATTTTCCAGGGCAGTGCTGATCCTTGGCATGCTTCTTGCAATATCATTTAGTGTAGTAGCCTCTTATACTATTTTTATGTTATGCATTGGTCAAGAGTTATGTGGAAAATATCTCATCATATGAGGCCCCCCACATCCCCAACAACTTAATGGTTCTTTGGTGGTGTGATTCTTTTTGCTGTTCTGTTTTTCCACTTTTGAACCTATGTGAGACTGAGCTGGTAGTAGAGTTTCTTCTCTGTTTCCCTTCCTCTTCCAATGATCTCTACCAAAAAATTTTCAAATAAAGTGGTTTTTTCTTCTTCATTCCTCCACCTATTCTTCCAGCATCCTTATTCTTCCACATTTTGCCACCTTCACTTATTATTTTAAGTTGTTAATGGCATAGCCTTGCTTTTTTTCTTACTTCATCCATAGTTTTTGGGTTATCAAACTCGATTCTTTCCTTATAAGGGATCGGAAAACAGTTCAAAAAGTGCTGAATTTTTGCTTTCTCTTCCTTTAGATAAGGCATCTAACGCAACATATTGGTAAATTTGTTTACAAATTCTTCCATTGTTAGTTGCCCCAATTTCAGCTCATAAAATTCCTTAGCCTTATCATCATAATATATTTCACTTAGTAATTTGGCCTTGATTCCTGCTTAAATTCTTCCCACAACACTGTTTTTTCTTCTAGCGCTTGGACACTCTTGCACTCCTCCCACCACAGAGTAGCTTTGCCATGCAATTGGTAGATTGCCAATCATGCCTTCAAGTTGCTTTCATATTCATATACCTGAAAGTATTTTATCATATTTAGCAACCATGCCTCCACATAGTCCTCTTTTTTGCCATCAAACATTGGTTGTTTAATCTTTCTAAATTCTCGTTGTAATGCGGCCTTTCTTTGTTCTTATGTGTTTTTGATGATTCAGTATCAGTTTCTTTTTCACTTATTGACTTGTCAAATCCTATATTCCCTGCACCTTCTTGATTTACACTCTTATGGTTAGATTTCTCTATCGATTCCCATATTAGCTTCTCCTAATCCTCACTGGCCTTTAACAATTTCTTGTTACTATAATGGAGTTGAACCATCTCCATGTGTAGTGTCTTTACTATCTCTAATAATTGAGAGTTCATGGTAGTAGTACTACCAACCTCTCCCAGATCCACATACAATTCCTCATTTCCAGCATTTGGTGGCAAAGACCCTTCCATTGTTGTTAACTTCTTCTACCTACAACAACATTCATCGCTTAGATGGATAAAATAAAATTAACACACTCTTAATACTTTATTGATTTTGCACAATTCATTTTAACGTAGTTGTCCCTATACAAGTTAAAAGTAGAACTGTGCTCCAATACGATTTGTAAAGAACCTAATTCTGCGTTTTAACCCCATTAATTTTTTTGTTTTTTCTAAACTTATGCTAACCCTTTTTAATTTAAAATATCAAGTTATTTATTGTATGCATATATGTTAAATGATGATAAATATAACATATAACATTTGACCTATATACAATGAATATAATAAAGGGAATCATGTCAATTCTTTGAGACCTAATACCAGTAGGTCTGTTCAATATTTGATATAACATGTAACTTTCAACCTAAACACAATGAATATAATAATAACTTATGACAATTCTGGACACTTAATACCCGTAGGTCTATTCAATATTTAATGCGGTATAAGTTTTGCGGATTTCGACCTTAAATCAGCTCTAATATGCCTGAACATTAAGACTTCTATAAGGTTATGTTATTCATTGTTCCTTTCTTGTCATAAGGGTATCTATTTATGACCTGTGGTCCTTTGTTTTCACACAACCCCATTGCCTGCATATTGACCTAATTCTAAACGACTTTTGTTGTACACCTGTCATGTGGCATGGACCTCTCTATTTTTTTGTTAATCGTGAACCGATCAATGCTCCAGATGTTCTTGTCTAATATCTATGGTTCTGTTTGTTTCCACTAACCCTACACATCGCCTCTTCTCTATTTTTCCAATTCAAACCCTACCTCTCCTATTTTTCTTCCTTGTTATTTTTTTCATCAAAGCAATACAGGTAAAAGGGTTTCGACCCCTTCACCTATGTCATTTTGTGGTAGGAGATCGTTGGCCCTTTACCTCGGCCCTCCTGTAGACAAAAATGGGTGTTGAGAGAGTTCAGGCTGTAGGGGATTGGCACCATTTAAGCAGCAAGAGAGAAAGAGAGGTTCGACCTTTACACAGGTAAGTTTTCTCTAACTAACATAATTGATGTATTAATAGAGTTTCTTGACTGAAGATGTGTAGATCTTCATTTATTTTTTTCATGTTTAATGAACTTCTCTGTTTTTATTCGAGCAGGGGGTTATACCGACCTTCTTCATTCATACTGCCTTTGAATAAGGATCTATTTCAACTTAGGTAAGTCCTCTTATTATATACCGTTTAATACTTTTTCGATTAACTTGTTTTTCCAACATTTATACTCATTTTCTGCTTCCCCTAACATGCTATCATTTACCTTAAACTCTTCACGCAGGTTTGTATGTCGACTTCTAGCTTATGCATCCTCCACAAGTAATATATTTCCCACTTGATTGTTTGATATTTTTTATTAAGGTTTAGAAATATTCTACATATGATGCTAATCCTTAATTTACTTTTAACGTAGGTAATCCTATTTTCAATAATCTCCTTGATACATGTGAGCTGGTTGTTGGCTCTTAACCCTCATGATTTATCTATGCATAGGTTGGTCTTCTCCAATCAGCCAAGACTCTGCTTGTAGATTTTACCTAGTTTCTTTCATTCTGTGACTGGAAGACTTCAAAGTGGCCATAGCCCGAGCAAGCCATTTGGTTCATAGCTGTCATTATGGTGAATCTTTAGTTTCTTTTTCTTTTCGATTTTGTTAACCTTTGGCTGAAGGATTCAATGGTATAGTAGGGCATTTATATAAAATTGTTTAAGAAAAAGCACCTAAATGATCATACTCTGATTTTTAGCATCTATGTATCTTTGAAATCTTCAGATGACTTTAATATGCTTGAAACTATATTTATTTAATATATATCAGTTATTTCAGGGTTGTTCCTACTATGGCTTGAATATGTGATCACCCATCTAGCAGTTTATCGTAGTACCACGTCTGTTTGTTAGGATATACTTTCTTATTATATACTTTATTTGGCTATTTCCGTTTTTTTTATGGCTATCACTCCATTTCTATGAATAATACAATTTTAATATTTTTCTTATTGTTAATAAATTCTACAGTGTTTCATATATTATCGTTTCCTCTATGAATCTCTGCATTAGTTTCTATGGTCTGAGATTCTTATAATAATATTTGATTGGTTGTAAAATACATACATTCCTATTTGTTTTTTTTGCTCTTGCGTTGTATATATGTGTTTGAGGGATGTTCAGAAATCTCAATTCTAATTCCTTTATTTATTTTGTTAGATGGATAAAATAATTCTTGTGTATAAGTTTGATATTGTAGACCTTTGTATACACTATGGTCCTTGGTCTGATTCTCTTACCCTTAAGAGAATTTGGGCACAAATGTTTCTGGGGATTGTACCCATGATTCCTAGTTGGGGCGATATTTCGACTTGGAGTCTCATCAACTCGAAGATGTTATCTACCTTCACATCACTCTACATTAATTCATTTGTAAAATTAAACTAATTTAACTGTCCCTGTATTATAATCTTTTTCCTATATACCAATTTTGTGGATAGCTACGCTTACTAACAGGATCATATTATTCGATTCTTAGTGCTTGTACTATTAGTTCTTCCCCATAGGTTTCACACAAATTGATAATTATTATAATACTCCCTTATTTTACTTAGCCTGCATCCGATGTAACCATAATCATTCAAACTATATTGGTAAGATTCATCACTTATAAGATCGTAATTAAACCAGGATAATATAAATGTGTTCAAACTCAACAGTCTGTCATAGGAGTACTCAATCATCCATTAAAATTTGGTAAACTCAACAAGCATATAGCTAATGTGCATTCATAACTATCAATTCATTAATGTATATGCATTTTTAACATAATTGTGCCTTTGATTAATATCTTCTACCACGAAGAGTTAGAAACCCTCATCATACATCGAACTGTTCTTTAATTTTTTTTCATTCTTTTCTATAGCTCAATAGGGAAGTAATTATGCATGTGTAATAATCTTAAACATACGATTTTAATTAGATTACTAAAACATATGTTGTGAGTAAATATCACCTACTGAATATAATAAACAACAAGATAAATGAGACAAGTAATTGATAATGCATGTAATTGATAAATGAGATAAGTCATTCCTAACATTCATCTAGTTCATTTTCTGAGAGCATAGTAAGAATTTTCTGACCAGAATTCTTACATTCGGAAAATCATTCGCTGACTACACCAGACCTCCCAACCATGAATCCTCTGATTCCCCCCGAGCTATAACAACTTGCTTTCTGCATGAGTAACCTCTACTATGCTTTGATAATGCATATTTAACATCATTTTGTTCACAGATTTTTTGTGCGCATCGTCTTGCCTTGAGGGGTTCTGTTTCACCTCAGCCTGGGCTTTTTCCATGTTTTTTTCCCTTAAAGCTAAAAGCATGCTTTTCCACTTGCAGTTCTTTTATTACTAGCCTTTATCTCCCACCGGATTAACAAAATTATATATATTTCTATATATACCTTTCTTTAGGAAAGAAATCATGGCAAATCTGATACCCCTCAGATTCTGGCATGTTTCATCCTCTTTTCGGGGGTCAACCCATGAATTTTCCAAAATTCATAATTATCATATTAACAATCTATATTAATTAAAATATCAACTTTTACATAATTATTGTTATCATCTACTAGCATATGTTCTTTTTGCACTTATTTCATAATGTTTCAAGTTCATGAAAATGAGAGATATTACAACATGCCAACAAAAACATTATCATTACAATAAGAAGTGGTGGAGTAGGTTTAGATTCTTTATTACTATAATACAAAATTACAAGTAATAAAATACTTCAATTTACTAATCAAAATCTTAACATTAATTTAAATTTAATATTTATACTTTAATTTAGCTATATTTAAACTAAACAATAATTGCAATTGTTTATTAATAAGCTCTGTAAAAAAAAATTGTATCTTTTATACTTAAAAAAATAATTTAAATAATTAAAAAAAACAATTATATAAACTATTATGTATACTTAAAAAATAATTAGAAAAAAACAATTATATAAACTACTATGTATATTAAAGAATTAACACTATTACATAGATTATATTCATAATATCTCATAAGAATTCTAGTTATTAAAATTGTGTAACTCAAGATACAACTATTTCTTAAACTTAAACTTGTGTTTGATTATGATACATTTAAGGAAAGTAATGGTTTGTGCTGAAGCTAAAATAATTCAAGTATACTTATATTATATAAAATTAATGTTGTTAGTGCTTTTTAATAAAATTATATTATTTTGTTAATTTTTAAGCTTATTGAAAACTTTGTTTAAGAAAAGTTTAATTTTTCTATTAAAAGTTCATGAAAAACTCTAAACCGGGGGATGCAATCGAAACTATTGAACGTAGTAACGGAAATACGGTGATGAAGTGTTTTCAAACCCAAGCGTCTCTCATCTCACAGCATTACATCATTAGAAATACATTCCGTGATGATCGTTTGATGGTTTACAGTTCGCTCACAAGGCTTTCTACATCTGTTCGCTCGCAATTTGCATCAGAATACGAAAACATTTATAATTTTTCTATCATGTATCAACATTTCTTTACAACATTTACATATGCCTAGAAATAATTAACAATATTTATTTATATATTCACGTGAATTTACATATACACATAAAATAGCTATTTTTTTCAACATGTTTAAATCATATTCACATGTTCACAACACCATATTCAAATTAATAGATAATGTCCTCTGCACAACTTAGGTTTGTAACTCAACTCAGTTTTCATGACATATCCATGTGTTTCTTCATAACCACTTGAAAGATTATATATATATTTGTATAAGTAGATTGCTTCAATAGTACAAATCATATATATACAATCATATATTTTCACCATACAATCATGTCACTTGTTCATATACCCACTGAAATTGTCCAACAACATTAACTAACTCTTATTATTTTCATCTCTTATTATGTTCATGACTCATATATATTCATGACATTAAGAATTATTAAATTATTGTATAATCATAAAGAGTACCAAACATCAATCTAGTCAAATCACTTCAATCAAGAAAGTTAAGTAATTAACCAATCTAGGATGCACTCAATTATTAGTGTAAATTAGAATGAAACTAAAGGAATTACAATTTCAACATGCACTCTCATAATTTTGACGGATGCTAGTTTTAGGTATAACATATTAGCTTGTGACATATCCTTCCTTGACCGCGTTTCAGAAAGGCGCTAGTTGAATGATTGCAATATCTCATCATAAGAGGTGGTTATTATATATATCAACCCCCACGTGAACATAAACTTATGTCGTGGACGGTGGCTTTTACTATTTAGCGTGCAAGTTTGTCAAATGTCAAAGTTTAAAATTTTGTGCTGTGTTTTAAAAATTCGAAGCTTACGTTTGCCATCTCCCTCCAGTGGATGGATGTCCCTACATTCCTTGAGCCATCATAAAAACGTGTGCAAAGGAAATTCATACTGCAATCTAGCAAGTGTGATGAAATCACGATAGTAATGACAAAATGGTGGATACTATAAGGCCCCGACCTTTGCAAGAGTGTCTCAGAGTAGAAGCAAATGTGATCTATCTCACTTACAATAATATTTGGGTTTTCGTGTAGCTTTTGAATTGTTTCCATAAATGTAGTAGCAACTATATTGACTTTAAAATGATGAGATAATGCACAAGTATATGCATAGTTAGTAAGTCTATCAACTACCACCATGATGGCACTATTTCCTTCATAGTTGGGTAAACTTGTGATAAAATCCATTGAAACCTTCTCCCAATGTTGTTTTGGAATTAGTAAAGGTTGTAACATACCCAAGGTTTTAATTTCCTCAACCTCATTTTGTTGGTAAATGAAACATTCTGCCACAAACTTCTGAATATTAGCTTTAAGGCCATCCCAAAAAATTCCTTCTCCACCCTATGGTAAGTTTTTAAAAATCTTAAGTACCCTCCTAAGGGGGACATGTGCAATTCTAAAAGAATATTTTCTTGAGATGGGAATTCTTACAAATATATAAGTGATCTTTGTACCACAATAAATCATTTTTCCAGCTAAATGTGTTAGATGTACTGAGATCTTACTGCATATTTTGAATGAGTACCCACACCTCTTCGTCATTCATCCATTCATCCATTACTTCGATTATCCAACTAGGTTGGATAATAGAAATGGCACAAGGCAATGCTTCGACATCCTCATTCTTTTTTTAGAGTGCATCTGCAACAACATTTTGCTTCCCTTTTTTGTAAATGATTTCAAAGTTGTAACAAAACATCTTTGTGACTCATTTTTACTGCTATGCTGAAGAGAGTATTTGTTCCAAAAAGTATTTAAGGCTATCATGATTTGTTTTTACCTTGAAGTGTCTTCCCTTTAGGTAAGGTCTCCATTGCTTTAGTGCATGGAGTATTTCCGATATGTCCTTCTCATAAATAGGTTTATGTAAATACTTTCCTTTTATTATATGACTTTCAAAACAAAGGATCTTACTTGTTGCATTAAAACAACACTAGTTTCATTTCCTAAGGCATCACATTCCACAATAAAGGTTTTTTTGATGTCAAGCATAGCTAAGACCGATGCTTGTCACGTTGTCTCTTTAAGATGTTAAAAGGCCTTAGTTGCTTCTGGATTCTATGAAAATGCATCTTTCTTTAATAATGTTGTTAGAGGTGCTTCTATTCTACCATATTTCTTAACAAACTTGTGATAATACCCTATCAACCTGAGAAATTCTTAAAGATTCTTTATGGTTGTTGGGATTTTCCATTCCTTATTGGCTTTAATTTTGTTAGGGTCTACCTTAACACCCTCATGAGATACAATGCGACCCAAATATTCCACCTCCTATACTTGAAATAAACATTTGGATGTTTTTGCATATAATTGTTTGTCCTCCAATAGTTTGAGCACCCTGAAAACATGTTTAACATGATCCTTCCAAGGCTCATTGTAGATTAGTATATCATCAAAAACTACTAACACAAATTTTAAAAGGAATGTTTTGAAAATGGAATTCATCAAGCCTTGAAATTTTGAAGGTGAATTTGACAAAAAATTCTTAATGACCCTCATGAGTTCTAAATGTTGTTTTCAAAATGTCTTTAGTCTTCATTCTAATTTAATGATATCCTTAATGAAGATCCAACTTGGTGAACTAAATTGCAATATGTATTTCATCCAACAATTCATCAATGATAGGAATGGGACATTTATATTTAATAGTGAGTTTGTTGAGCTCCCTATAATCCCGATAGATATGCCATGATCCACCCTTCTTATGCACCAACACTTCTGAAGCGTAGAAAGAGCTTAATTAGGTTCAATTATATGAGCCTCTAGCATTTATGCAACCATGCATTCAATTTCACTCTTTTGGGCATAGGGATATATGTAAGGTTTTATGTTTGGAGGAACATTTCCTGGAATAAAATTAATAGCATGATCATTTTGGAGTCTCAAATACCTTGCAATGATTGTCCAAGACTTTTTAGAGATCTGGATAAATAGACGATTTTGATGTTTGAACTTCTAGTAAGCATAATTGTGAAATTATGCCTCGTTGTTATTTATTCAATATCTTTTTCATGCCATTATATTTTATTATATTTCTTGGTTTCCTCATGATACCCTTTAATTCAACTTCCTTTCCTTCCCAAAAAAATTCAAGAAAAGTTCTTGAAAATTAAAACCTATCATTCCCAAAGAATGTAACCATTAGACACCTAGTACAACATCAACACCACCCTTTGGAATTGAAAGCATTGAACTATTAAATACATATTCCCCCATGGTTAGATTCATATAATGGCACTTTCCAGAGAAAATTATAGTTACTTCATTTACATCCATCACTTGAAACTCTGGTGTTGGATATAGGAGGCAATTCAATTCCTTAGCTATCTTACAATGAATAAACTTATGATTACTACCTCAATCAATCACCATTATTACCTGTTTCTTCTTTATATATCCTTCTACCTTGAGAGTTTTAGGAGTGGTAGTTCTTTCCAATGCATTGCAAGATATGGTCTTATTCATATCTTCTTTCTCTGGGGTTGGTTCTTGGTGTATATCTTCCTCTTTTTCTATTTCTTGTTCCTTTTCTTCCTCTTCACAATCTATGTAGAATAATTTCTTCTCAACACACTTATGACCTTTAGTGTATTTTCTATCACAACTGTAACAAAGCCCTTTTTCTCTTTTTTTCTCCAATTGTTGTGGCATCAACCTTGTAGGTTGTGGAAGTCTAGGAGCAACAACACTTCCATCTTTATAGTTCTGAGTTTTAGACTTTGTTGTTTCCATAATTTTGCTTTCAACATTTCTTTCCACCCTGGATTCCTTCTCCAATGAATTATGTTCCCAAAGGAGAACCTCGTGTTGTATGTTATCCATCAAAGTATCTATGAAGACATCAATATTATTCTCCTCTAGAATATCATTTACCCCAATATTCAATTTTTGAAAGTCCTCAATGTGCTTTGCCATTTAACCCTTTTATTTGAGATTTATCAATTGGATAAAAGAAGGTGTTTATCTTTGTATCCTCATAATGTTCTATCATTTCATCTGTGAAAATTAACCAAGCGACAAGTGGTTTACAAGAACAAATCAATTGATACCATACAAACTTGGTTTCTAAATATAAAGTTTCAATGTGTACCTTCTGTGTGTGTTTCACATCATGGAGATCAAAATATTTCTCCATTTGTAGTATCCATTTGATCAAATCCTTGTCAGGGAGTCTGTAGAATAATAATTCATATTCCTTTCTTCCTCATCAATATTTTCAAGGATTACCTTGTCACCATTGGGAAACCTCTCTTCTAGCAACTTTGCCAAAGCTTCCTTCATCCCATCTATGTTGACATTCATCATTGCTTCTATGTTTGATTTTAAACTGTCATTCAAAACTCACATGTCCCCTTTTATATCATCTATCTTGACTTCCCTAAAACATTCTATACCATCTATATTAACATTCATCATGCCTTCCAATTCATGTTTTGTTACTTATTGTGAGAGAAAAATTTGTTGCACTTGGTCTCGTAAATTTGATATATCATGTTGCATTTCTTCCTTCTTTGTGCGTCATAGAAGAGATTTCTAACTTCTTACTAGGTGTGTCCACATTTTCATTTCAAGGCATTTTCAAATAAAATAATGATATCGATGCTTCACTATGCCCTTTGAATCACTTCAAACTGAATTTAAAAAAAAAAAAATTATCCAAAAATTAAAAAAATACACACCTTTTTGTTTCTTTTTAGGAGCTCGATATTGAAACTATTGTATCTTTGTTATATAATATCTCCAAAATCTGAACTTTAGTCATGTGTTATCCCTCTAAGTCCTTTTTCCAACCCCACAAGTTCAACTAAGATTGAATTCTTTAATAAAGTGTTATGCCCAATCTCCCACGATGACCTGATTATAGACTAGTTTTATAGAGTGAACTTGTATGGAGAGCCACATGTCAATGTTTCGACCTTCGACCCTAAAAATGATACATGGAAAACTATAGTCCATGTAATTTCAGTCACTTTTTATGAAATTCAAATTCGATGCTCAAAGAGAAGGTTATGACAATATTCCTTAGGTCACTTATTTGAGATGGAATTTGGAGTCTGTAAAAAGCCCTAACTTCCTCTGATCATATGTATGAAAATATAGCAAACCAAGGTCTGAAACTCATATTTGATGTTCACAAATATTTCAGATCCATGTGGTTACAATTTCATCTTCTGAAGCCTTGTAGAAAAAAGTTATAGTGAAAATGCCAAAATGTCATGCTTGAAGAAATGAAACCATAGAATCCAATGCTTTGATACCAATTGTTATGTAACCATCTCATAAAGCAAAAGAAAATCTATTTCCCACTTGATTGTTTGATATTGTTTGATTAAGGTTTAGAAATATTTTACATATGATGCTCATCCTTCATTTCCTTTTAACACAGGTAATCATATTTTTAGTAATCCCCTTGATACCTATGCATTGGCTACTGGCACTTAACCCTCATGATTTATCTATGCACAGGTTGGTCTTCTTTGCTCAGCTAAGACTCTGCTTGCATATTTTACCCAGTTTCTTTCGTTCTGAGACTAGAAAGCTTCAAGGTGGCCATGGCCCAAGCAAGCCATTTGGCTCTTAGCTGTCACTATTGTGAATCTTTAGTTTCTTTTTCTTTTTGATTTTGTTAACCTTCGAGCTGAAGGATTCAGTAGGCATTGCAGGGAATTTGTATAAAACTATCTAAGAAAAATAACCTAAATGCTCATACTCTGATTTTAGCGTCTATGTATCTTTGAAATCTTTAGATGACTTTAATACACTTGAATCTATATTGATTTAATATATATAAGTTACTTCAGGTTTTTTCCTGCTATGACTTGAATATGTGATCACCCATTCAGAAGTTTATCGTAGTACTGCCTCTATCTGTTAGGATATAATTTCCTATTATATACTCTATTCCATTGTTTCCATTTTGCTTTATGGATGTCACTCCATTTCTAAGAATAATGCAATTTCAATATTTTTCTTATTGTTAATAAAGTCTACAGCACTCACTATCATTTCGTCTATCAATCTCTGCATTAATTTCCATGGTCTAAGATTCTCGTAATAATATTTAATTGGATGTAACATACATACTTTCCTATTTTTTTTTCTCACTCTCCCATTGTATATATATGTTTGAGGGATGTTTAGAAATCTCGATTCTGATTTCTTTATTTATTTGATTAGATGGATAAAATAATTCATGTGTCTAAGTTTGATGTCATAGACCTTTGTATACACTATGGTCCTTGGTCAGATTCTCTTACCCTTCAGAGAAACTGGCGCACAATGTTTTCTGGGGATTGTACCCACAATTCCCAGTTGGGGCGAGATTTTGACTCGAAGTCTCATCGACTAGAAGAAGTTATCTACCCTCACATCACTATACATTAATTCATTTATAAAATGAAACCAATTTAATTTTCCCTCTATTATAATCATTTTTCCTATATACCAGTTTCGTGGATAGCTCTGCTGACCAGCATGATCATATTATTCGATTCTTAGTGCCTGTAATATTAACTCTTCCCCATAGGTTTCACACAGATTAATAATTATTATAATACTCCTTTATTTTACTTAACTTGCATCCAATGTAACCATAATCTTTGACACTGTACTAATAAGATTTGTCACTTTTAAGATCATAATTAAACTAGGATAATATAAATGTGTACAAACTCAATAGTTTGTCATAGGAGTACTGAATCATCCAATACAATTTGGTAAACTCAACAAGCATATAGCTAATGTGCATTTGTAACTATCAATTCATTAATATATATATATCCATTTTTAACATAAGTGCCTCTGATTAATATCTTTTACCACAAAGAGTTAGAAACCCTCATCATGCATCAAATTTTCCTTTAATTTTTTTCTATTCTTTTCTATAAATCAATAGGGAAATAATTCTGCATATATAATAATCGTCAACATATGATTTTAATGAGTACTAAAACATATGTTGTGAGTAAGTGTCACCTACTGAATATAATAAAGAACAATCTTTCCACTATAGAAATAAATCATTAGCCTCTATATGGATAAAGCATGTAATTGATAAATCAGACAAGTCGTTCCTAACATTCATTTAGTCCAATTTTTGAAAGCATATTAAGAATTTTCTGACCAAAATTCTTATATTCAAAAAATAACTCGTTGACTACACCAGACCTTCCAACCATGAATCCTCTGATTCTCGCCAGCTATGAAAACTTGCCTTCTGCATGAGTAACCTATACATTGCTTTGATAATGCATATTTAAAATCATCTTGTTCACATATTTTTCCTGGGAAACATGCTACCTTCACGGGTTTTGTTTCCTCTTAGCCTAGAATTTTTCCATGATTTTTCTTCCTTAAAGTTGAAGGCCTTCTTTTCCACTTGTAATTATTTTATTACCGGTATTTATCTCCCACTGGATTAACATAATTATATATATTTCTATATATAATTCTCTTTAGGAAAGAAATTGTGGTGAATCTGATACTTCTCAGATTCCGGCAAGTTTCATCCCCTTTTCTGGGGTCAGCCTATGAATTTTGCAAAATTCATAATCATCATATTAACAATCTATATTAATTAAAATATTTACATAAGTATTGTTATCATCAACTAGCATATGTTTCTTTTCATCAGTTATTTCATAATGTTTTAAGTTCATGAAAATGGGAGATATTACATCATCCCCCCTTAAACTTATCACCATCCTCAATGTTATTATTTAGCTAAAAATAATTCATGCTAGGCAGCCCTTAGAACTTCTCCTTTTTCCCAATTTTCCTCCTTAGGAGTAAAGTGTCGCCACTGCACCTTGACCAAAGATATGACCCGATTCCGCAGTACGATTTCCCTCCTTTCCACCATGTAGAGTGGTTCGAGCAAGAAATATCCTTCGGGCTCCACCTGTAAAATATGCCAACCAATTACATGAGTGCCATCATGTACATATTTTTTTAATAATGACACATGAAAGACATTATGCACTTTAATTTGAGCTGGTAGAGCTAATTGATAAGCTATTGGAGCTATTTGATCTAACACCTTGAATGGTTCACAGTACCGCAGTGCTAATCTAGCACAACTGCCAGTACTCAAGGTACTCTTGCGAGGTCTAACCCTTAAATACACATGTTCCCCAATTTGAAATTCCTTGAAACTTATTTTTGTAGGTTTTAACCCCATATAGAAATTACTTGCATATGAATTCTAAAACACAGAAAATAAACAATGCGAGATCATAACGCATAAAACACATATACACAAAGATTTTCCGCTGGATCCCAAAATCGGGACTACCAACTTGATTTTTCATTATATTCCTTTCAATGTTACAATATGTATTTATACATGCCGAAGCATCCAATACCATGGACCGAAAACTATCACGTCCAATA
>Ga0181464_1000391_pt1 | contig 18233 bp, 15 predicted proteins | sample InSIn2gowninarea_FD_119074 | JGI IMG/M metagenome (GOLD analysis project Ga0181464, IMG submission 119074) | Clean room microbial communities from NASA Spacecraft Assembly Facility at Jet Propulsion Laboratory, Pasadena, California, USA -... ...
CCTATAAGAATGAGAAACAATCCAAAATTCATATTTGATGCAAGTACCATGGTTGCAGTATAACCAACGAAATGTTAGTAAGAGTGAAGCAATAGAATGGAAAAAATATTTACAATGTTAAGGTCATTTAATGATAGTAGTGGAAAGACAAAATTCTGTATAACCTGTGGTAACAAGGCTACACAGGAAGCATTATTCACTGTAGGCGATGGAGTTATACTCATAGAAAAATACTGTGACACATGTGCAGTAAAGGAAGTAAAGTAACTGTTTCAAAAAGACCATTTATGAGAAAATGTGTTTATAACAAAATTCATCTCATATTGTTGGATTACAATACGCAGTATGTTTGGTGATTCTGTTGCTTGCAAGATTAAAAATATAATGGAACTAATATAATTCTAATTTCTGCATATGATTTGGACAGCGAGCTGGACAGATACATAGCGGAATACATAAAAAAACCGATTCAGATAGAGGGCCTATTTCAGATAGTAGCAAGTACAACAAAATAGATTGATTGATATTAACTTGTTGCCGCTATCGATACAAAACAAATTCTCTAAATAGCTTGTTGACTATTATACTCTATAATCTATGAGTCAGAAGCTACTATTGAAACAACGACAGCAGCTGACTGTATCACAGATCCTGTGTGTCTATGGAAAGCAGTTCAGACAGATTCAGTCGCGATATTCTGATGGGAATAACGGCAGGTGTGCTATTGGGGTAATAATGTCTTATTTTGGTTGGGACGGCAGAGTAGATTTTGATACAGCATATGATCTTCTTGTTGCATCAGATTTGTTGAAGCATGCCGGTATAGATGAGGACTTACTGATAAACATGAATGATTCTGGTCTCACTTTCGACGAGATTGCGGATTTCTTAGATACAATTGACGAATATCTAGACTTATCGATGTGAGTTAAACTTTTCAAGATAGTTCTTGCCATCTGGTGTTACGACTAACTCGTCAAAATAGTTTGTAGTTACGAAATGTGTTTGCTTCAAACCTACGAGCATTGAGACAAATGCAACATTAGTAGTTGCGACATAGGTTTTAATACACTAATACATTAGTTCATATTACTATAATGCGCATTATCAGCTGAAATCGCAATGGGTTACGAACAGAAATCGAGAAGTTCTGGAAGCTTTTCAATACCTGTAGAGGTAGGCAAAGAATATCTGGTAAATATTACTGACACAGGCAGAGGCGGGGACGGTATTGCGAGAGTAAGTGGCTTTGTAATATTTGTAAAAAATGCAAAAGCCGGGGACAAAAACATAAAGATTAAGATTACTTCAGTTGGTAGTAGATTTGCCAATGCCTCAGTAATAGCAAAAAGTTCAACAGATTCGATCTAGGTGAACTACTTCTAGTGGGCTGCATATTTGTTCCATTAGGAGTAATACTGCTTCTAGTTTGAGATTTACGCAGAATACCTCGTTAACTTGGACTCCTTGGACAGGATTGTGATTGAGTAGTACAGAGGGAAACAGAAGAAGAACCTATGAAGAATGCTGCGGAACATGTTATCAAAGACCATGGGTATAAAGAAGAAGATATTATGATGCCGGAAATGAGAGAGAAGATTAAATCTCACATCCGTAAGTTTTAGACTTCATACGATTAAAATTGATCTTTTCTAATGGTACTGAATACTTGATTTCTAAATCCAATGAATTGTTTTGCCAACCGTATTATTTAGTTCCTTAAGTCTATTTCGAATAGTTACTTCTGTTACCCCCGCAGCGGTTGCTATGTCAAGCTGCGTTAACTTTTCACCCGCCTTGAAGGATGAGATATAAAGCACTGTTGCTGCAAAACTCATTGGGTTTTTTCCAGCAGATATTTTACTTTTAATTATTTCTGTCATCATATTCATAGCTAGTCGTGTTGTTTTCTCCGACAGCTCAGCCTTACTTGCAATTTTGACAATGCATTTCATGGGGTCGGCCATAGGCACTTTAAGGTCAAGCTCGTTTATCAGTAGTCTACAACATTGTGCTATGTGCTTACGTTTCGTATTACTAACTGCAGCTATTTCCTTGAGAGTTCTAGGTACTCCAATATCTCTGCATGCGAGGTATATTGCTGCAGTGACCATTCCTGAAGTTGTTCTACCACGCACTAAACCTCTATCTTCTGCTTTCCTATAGATATATGCCGTTTTCTCAACTATCGTGTAAGAGAGCCCAAGCTTATCTTTTAATGCGTAAAGCTGAGAGAAAGCCTGAAAGAGATTTCTATTATGTGGCCTATCGTAAATTATTCTACAATCCCATGTTCTTAATCTATTGTACGCCGAATACATTGCAGTATCCAATTTCTGTCCACCAGCGTCTCTGCCTGTTTTTGAGATTAGTGTTGCTAGCCCTCGATCGTGTATAGCTAGAGAAGTCGGAGCTCCTGTTCTTGCTCTTTTATATTTTTCTTCGGCTGTAAATGCACGCCATTCAGGATTATTAATACTCTCAGACTTTTCAGTAATAACTATACCACAATTACTACAAACAACCTCGCCTGATTCAGAATCAGTAATTGCATTTGTGTAATCGTTCAGACAGGTAAAACAAGTGACTGAGTTTCTTGTTATCGTTTTTTTGTCGTTTAGGGTTTTTTCAACTTTTATTGCCGTATCAGTAGTATGTAGAACCATACTAGGCTATTTAAACTACATGAATAGAATGGATGCTAGTATGTAGAGTACATAGATAGAGAACATAGCTAGAGAGAGGATATCGCCCTCAATCTCCTCAGCCAAATGATACCAGTGGGAATACTGATAAGAGCACAATTCCAATAGTCGCAGATGAAGAGTGTTTATTTGATCCATCTCTGCCCGATTGTGCTGCAGATCCTGAGGGAGACACCCTAAGGCTTTTTTTCTGAATTACAGAGATCAAGGTGTTCCTATACGCAGCTGATGCCCTGAGGGCTACCATTCTCATGTAGATGATGAAAAGAGGGAAGGGTATACCAGATTCTAAGCCACGTGATGAGAGCTATATCATGAATCCAAGTTTTCCACCACATGACTTTAAAGAGTTTGTCGAGAATTTCCAGGAATAGGAGAATGTCAGGAGGTAGAATTGAACCCAAACCGATCGCTCAAGGACAAACCTTGAACCCCATTAAATATGTTGAGAAACTGAATGTTCTAATAATAGAGCAGATTAAGGCTATTTCTGATAGGGTTTAACAGATTAAGAAAGCACATCACAAACCTATTCTGCTCACACGATTCTATCAAACGACTGCTATGTTCCACTTCGCAGTGTAACACGCTTTTACGTACTGATTAGTTCTTTATTAGTGCAAAGAATATGAATGTGTAATCAAGGCATGTATTATTCCAATGAATAACTTTTTCTCCATATGTAAAATCTATTGGTTCTGTAAGAAGGAAACCGTTCTGTTCTGCAATACCAATTACGTCTTCGATTTCTCTCCTGCTAAAAATATTATCAGGCGAATTTTTAGGATTTACGTCCGTATTAACTAGATTGACTATTTTATCAGGCCAGTAGTCTGTCGACGTCAAAAGTAATCCCCCTCTTCTTATTATTCTATTCATTTCTTTGAAATAGTTCTGAATATTAATACCATGTTCGATAACTGATAATGACGTAACGAAATCAAATGTGTTATTTTGAAATTCCGTTTTTTCTAGATCTTGAATTGAAATATCAAATGTGTTATTCAATTCGATTGCAGTGTTTATTCCTTCTTTTAGGAGCAAATCACATCCATATAGATTCATAAAACCAAGTCTCCACAGCAGAGGCAAAATCGGAGAACCGTTGCATCCCACATCTAGTATGAACGCACTTATGTTTGCTTGCTTTATTATATCAATCATTTTAAGTGTATCCCATGACTTTACTTTATCATGATGTGTAAATAGACCAAGAGAATGAAGGCATTCCGCGGCTTGAGACACTTCTAAGGAATTTTTAAGAACTGAATTATATCCCATTATTTCAAAGCATTTTACGGAGTAAATTAAGTTTACGGACTGGCCTCAACCATTCATTAAACGAAAGGTTGATCCTGTAATGGCAACTTTGATGATGAAGCCTCTCGATTTAAGGGTTGAACTCGAGTCTGTCAGCATTTTCTAAAAGATGAATATTACTGCCATATAGTAATGCTATATATTAGTTAACAACCGTCATATGTTGATCTTGATAATTGAAACGAAGGAGTAATTTTTCAATAGGTAGTGAGTGTGAGTGTATGTGTCATACTAAAGGAAATATTGAAGGCTTTTGCGGATACTGCGTCACCGCTCATAGGGATTTAAGAAGAACGTCCGCGACTGGAATGAAAAGATAGAAGCTGTTACTCAGTCTTGGGTAATAGCTATTGCTTCCAGAAGTAAACACGGCACAAATCGCCTTAGATAGTGGGAAGCATTTTCTTCTAAGTTTTTACTTTTTTGATATATCTTATAACCCATACAATTTGGGCCTAAATAAAGGGACAATATTGACGGATAATATTGGCCCAAGGGGGTTTGGCAGCTCAATAATTATATCTGAGCAAACTCAAACTGTTTTTATTATTGTTGAGGCCTTCTGTGTGACTACAAGGCTATGCCGCAATACATGCGGGATATTAGTTTTTGCAAATAGAATAATATCACAACAGAGAATTAAGTTATTCCCTTAATTAAGGAAGTAAAAAAAGTTAGAAGTATTCGTATTGTTCTATCATACTTCGTCGTCGTCTTTGCTAGGTCAAGTGTCAGAAACTCTGATGCTGCAGATCTCTGATCTGATCTGGTAGATCAAGCTAATTGTTGGCTTTGTTATTGTCATTATCGTCTTTCTAGCTGCCTGTATCACTACTTCCTGAATCGTCGGTATTTTCACTGCCACTGGTGCCACTGCTGCCACTGCTGCCACTGCCTCCATATATAGAATCGTAGCAATCTTGGATTTGCTGTTCTGTTGCAGAACCATCAGTCTCGGCATCGGAAAGACAATTTTGGAATTCATCATAGTCACTGTTGGATGAACTGCTACTACCACTGTTGCTACTACCACTGTTGCTACTATCCGTCGTTGCAACTACAGGGCTTGCAAGCGTGATCGATGATGCAAGGAATGCTGCCGTAATTGCGATAGCAACAATTGATGATATTTTCGAATTATTCATTATTTTCTTGCATGGATTTTCATTTATTTTAAAGTATCAAGTCAGCAACCTAACACCCATTATTCAAAGTTGTTAAACAAAAAATATTTTACTACACCCAAAACAAAGCTGAGAGAAGCCTGAAAACAAAGCTAGCCTTGATGGTCTTCAGTTGCATGGATTCTGCTCCCTTATACCGGTCCAAGAATTCATTGGGTGTCAGTTATTGGTTAGCATATTACTAACTAGAAGGGATTTGAACATGTTAGTCGATTTTCTAGTGTTAGAATTGATGAATCGTTGCATTGGACTAAAGATTGTATCTGTAATCGATGAATGAGGGATTCGAAGACAATCGAATTCTTCAAGATCAGTGCATCCAGGATAGAGCTGCGATGCAGCCGATGTCACGGTCTTATGGGTTGGTGGGATGAACCGTCACGTGCGACAAAAATCATGCCATTGAAGAGAAAATAGTTTCATAAATAATGTTTGACTATGAAGTAATTCGAATGTAACATAGCGGATACCTACTATTGAGATAATAAGCCAGTAGAAGCTGAAAAAACGAGACCGTCATTTATACTTATTAGGATAATCCCTTATTTTTCTTAGAATCATCAAAATATTCGATGCACAATTGCATTCATATCGTTCTTCCATTTATTTATCATGCCAAAACTGCAATGGGTTAGGAACAAATCCCTTAAAAAATGGGAATCTAACAAATGATGTAGTCCATCCACGTCCAACTATATTTTTGATTCTCGCAAGTACATCTGTATTTTTTGTATTGATGTCTATTCTATGAATATCTTGGCCTCAAATTACAAAGAATAGTATGGATGACCAACAGACCACCAGCACTGATTACTAAAATTGGTTACATTTACGGAATCTTATCAGGGATTTTATTGTTCAATTAATGTATGTACAATAAGAGTGTAGTACGAGACTATGAAATTAACCAAATCAACGTTCCCAATGCTATCAGGATTACTGCGTTAACGCCCCCGCTTCTTTCCTGTAGATCTTCCAGTTCATAATATCTCTTCAACTGCTCTCTCATCTGTTTAATTGCGTATTGAGCAAATGCAAGGCAGCTAGAATCATCATATGTAATAGCCTGTTGATACTCTAACTCCCATTTATGCTCATCCAAATACTCTAATAATATTTGCTGAGATTCTGGTTTTACCCCAACAAGTTCAACAGGCAAATAATACCCACGCGTGCTAATGAGTAACAGCTGGACTTGACTTACGATGGAACTCCATTCTGTCGTCTTCATCATCATCGGCCTGTTCTTTGCTAGCAATAGAAGAGTTGATCCCCAAGTTGACAAGAAGGCGTTCAGATTCGTTGTTACGACATCCAGTGCCGAGGCAAAGATCTGGCGCCCCGCCCCAAGAGAAATGAATACAGCAGCAATTATTATCATTACGTTCTGATCGAATACAAATACAATCAAAATTGAGATAACCGCAGTAGATATGCCGATGACGGCGGCGCTAAATTTAAAGGAGTTAGTAGGGAGTCCAATTAGTTTTATATCATACTCTGCTCTTGATTTTGTTCTTTGGCGAATGAGGAATAAGAATAAACCGTTGACAAATAGCAGGTTAACAAGATGTTTTACCATATCTTTTATGACTAAAATTACTCCTGGAGCATTTTGCATAATGACTTATTTTGAGCGACTCACTACTTAAAAGATGTTGTATGTAAGCATGAAGATGACATATCATGGTTGAATTGGACTAGATCCGAAAGGTTTGAATCATATGATCCTTACGAGTTACATAAGGCTATACTTGCACACGCAGAGGAACTTGCTTAAATTGAATTTCTACTTTTCTGAAATGGTTTCTTTTCTTTCAATAATTTGACTGTATCGAATGAGTATCGTTCTATTTATTCCTATTCCTATTAACAAGCTTAGAAACCATTAATATGATATCAAATGCTTTGGTAATAAGTACTGCTGTAGAATTATCGACATAATTTAGTCCCTGTAATGCTATAATGGGCCCAAGGGGATCCAAATTAATTGATTCTATAACTGGATACTATTATTTCGAGGGAAGGGTATCCGCGCGGATACCGGTTCTTAAAGCGGGTTCCATTATCCATAGGTTTAACTTGAAAACAAGGTTTTTGTGGTTAGCAAGTAGCCTATCGTATTGTAGATAGATTACAATGTATTTGTAGTGATCAATAGACTGTTGGTAAATCAACTTCTATCAATAGATCAGTAGTACCGCTCATCTAAATTCAATATGTAGACAATATATCTTGACAACTGGTTTGACAATCCGGACTGACACTTGTTGACAATCATGACAGTGCCGCCTAGGGAAATCATATTGACACTATTGATCTGTCAAAATGATGTAATATATTAATAGAAAATGTGCGTGAAGTAGCACGATTTAGCGAAAGTGTTCAGTACACTTTGTTATTTGTCGACATATGAGATAGTTAACGTTTACGACACGATTTCTACTGATTACATTGGAGATTGTATACTTGAAGATATATATTATTTAACTGAGGTTTTATTCCACTCGACCTGTATTAAGCCTGGCCTAAGACCTTCATAAACGGAGAGTGGGTACGTAACTGTCCTAATGGTTATCATACTACAGATGGTGATGTGACAGGTCAATGCTATCCTAATTCAAGTGGATGTAAGGAAGCTGCTCTATTAAGTCCAGATAGGAAATCTCGTTTTGACCATATACTGATCACAGGAGATGACTCACCCAATCCCTATGATACTTGTGCCGATCCTAGGTATCTAAGTGATCCTGCTGATACTCACAGTCAGCCAGATCATAGGGGGTGTGACGATTTCAGAGAATGGTATCTCAAATATTATTCTAAAGAATTGAAGTAATACCTTATGAGGCGTGGATCTGTAATTAGATAAGTTGACTTGATGCATCTATTTTTAAAGCTTAGCTAGCTACTGAATACTAAGACCTTAAATTCTTAGCTTGAATCGTGAATGCGGACAAGTATGCTGACGCTGGCAATGATAAACTTGATGGCAAACAAAGCAGCAGCATCAAATGTATTCATTGTAATCATTCTATTTTATTAACCAGAATATGTTGGATATTAGTGGATTTCAGTGGCAATCATTACCAAAGAACTACAATTAAGCGTAATTTGTCTTTTCAGCCCTTTTATACTGAAAGAAACGCAAGCTTATTGCAAACTCGACTGTAACAAATTCAAGTACACCATATGTTATCTTATTATAGCCTTAAGTTCAACGGCCATACTTGGCTCTTCTGCTTACGCATCTGAAGAATCTCCGTATGATTCAGGATATGATCATGGGTGCGATGATGTTAGAATATCCGATCCAGATGATAGATACATAAATCCAGATGGAAAAGGTTCAGAAAATCACACTGACAGATTTATGGACGGATATCATTACGGTTTTGCTGCGTGTTCTGGTAACGTACCAAATGTAAGGGGTACTACAGATTTAAGTTCATCTAGTGCATCAAGCGCAGAAAGTAACAACGAAAACAATAATGAAAATTCAATGAGTCAATCGCGGGAAACCAAGATCATAATTTGTGATAATGGGAAGTGCAATCCACAATGAACGAGCTAGCTATATTCTCAGTAGGCCTTAGCATGCACTGGTATTCGCGAATGGTTTACTATCACAAAACGGTCTCATTGATTATAATCTAGACAGAAGATGCTGACAACATAAGAATACTCAATGTACACTTTGCATATGCTAAACATGGACTAAGAATCAGCCTTATCCCAGCGTGGATGTAAGAAAAAGTTTATCTTTAAGCGGATTAGTATTCAGAATGAACAGATGTTTAAAGTCACTTTGCCTAATGGTCGTACTATTGTACCTGCCTTAGTTGTCATAGATATGCAGAATGGTTTTGTATCAAAGGGAGGATCTTACGATAAGATAGGATATAACACAACCATGTATAGAGAAGTAATTCCAAAGATTAAAGATTTAATAGAATTCTGCAGAAGTATAGGTATTCCTGTCTTTTACACCGAGGCAGTGAAGGAAGATAGTGGCATAGATATTCTTACAAACGTCCATAACATCTTACCAAAATCAAGACAGGAGAGGATGAAAGTACCGATCTGTGTTAGAGGTACTTGGGATGGAGTAACAATAGATGAACTAAAACCTAAGGAGAAAGATCCTGTTATTCTCAAACGAAGGGATTCTGCTTTCCAAGATACAGATTTCAGAATTATGCTTCAGAGTCAAAGCATTAATTTGTTAGTGTTCACTGGAATTGATACTTCTATTTGTGTAGAGACTTCATTAAGGGAAGGATTTAACACAGGCTATGATGTGATGATAATATCTGATGCCACGGCATCTGGTGACAAGAGACACTATGAAACAACTCTAGAAAGAGTGAAAGATTACTATGGATTGGTAATGGATACTGAGAAGTTCAAAGAAGTGATCGGGAAACTAGATAAGATGCGAAAAGGTGAAGCTAAGAAATTTTTGGAGTCACAAGAAGAAGCGAAAGCCTGGTTGGAGGAATTTAATTTACTAGACCCTAGGGAATTTCCTTCTGAACAAGTTAACCTTTAGAATAAGTTAGTAATGGTAGCCGGTCATAATACGAAAGTCGAATAGTCTATCTTTACCTCGAGTAGGTTTACTTGTTTGGCTACCAAGTTAAGATACCTAGATTCTCTACTTTATGCAGGCATTAAAGGTCTGGCAATAACCTCTATGGTTCATCATGATTTCAATCCTTATATCAATTATCATTTATTATAGAGTTGAACTGCATTAGTCACATATGCTGATTTCAATATCTATGCGGTGCTACTTATCTTAATTCCATAATACAGGATTGATTTTTGTGCTAAAAATCCTGAACTTAATTCCATAGCTGCATAACCAAAAAGTGTGATAAATAGTAAATATGAACTGGAAATGCGATTATAGATATAGCTATAATTTTGTTTATCACACTAATGTGAGGTTTGTTTTCTTTCTGGATAGTTAGTCATGTTGTTAGATATCGTAATCGTGTGATGCTAGTTATATCTAGAATGGATGTTACTGTATTTGGAGACTCACTGCTTTAAAGGTTCTTGCCACTTGCCGCAACCCAATCCACTCGGGCATCGGCCTGCTAGACTGTCATAAAGGCGTCGCCCAGAACGGCGTCTCGCTTGCCATAGACAGGGTAAACGCTATTGCCTAAAACATCGCATGTTTCGTGGCAGGAGGCATGTCGCTTATAGCAATGGTTACGCCGGGCGTTTAGAGCACGTCCCAGTTCAGCGGCGGAATGCCTCTAGTTCTGACTTCAGTCAAAAAGGTTCGCTCCTAAGAGCGAAGCACTACAGCTGCGGAGTCTAGAGTAGAGAATCTTGGTGAATTGAAGATAATAATCGTTAGCTAACTGCATGCCTAGAATTTTGACTACTTAAATCCAGGCTCATCTCTGCAATGCCTATGTTGGAGGCGATGGTATGTCTAGGTCTTTATGTAATATCATATACAACCCGGAAGCAATTAAACCTCCAAGAATGGGAGCTACCCAGTAAATCCACTGGTAGTCAAAGTTCCAAACAATTAGCGCAGGACCAAAAGAACGTGCTGGGTTCATGGATGCGCCACTTACGTTACCTCCCAATATGACATTAAATCCAAAGGCAAATCCTATCGCCAGAAGTCCGACAGCATACCCTATTTTATTTTTAACATTGTGTAATGTTGTTAATATGACATATACAGCAGTAAATGTCATAATAGTTTCCAATATTAATGCTCTATAAACAATATTATCTGCAGGAAGTGTGAGACTAGCAGCCATAGCGCCTCCAAACATTGAATATACTACAGCGGCACCGAGAGAAGCTCCTAATATTTGGCACGCAATATACAGTGCTGCTTCTTTTGCACGAATTTTTCTTGTTACTAGCAACGCTATTGTAACAGCCGGATTAATCTGAGCTCCAGAGCGATAGGCTGTAGCATACGTTATTGCAATTACAACAAAAGCAACAAGCAAACCTATTCCAATTGTACTATGCTTGTCGAGGCCAACTATTCCAACCAGTTTGTTGGGTCCAGCATATACAGTAGCTGCTGAGCAAACAGCATAAACGAGGATGAATGTGCCAACAATTTCAACCAGATATTTGATTCTTGACTCAGCCGCCAGATTAACATGTGACTTAACATGTGACAAACCTATCAAATGCACAATACACGTAATGTTAATACGCGTATTGTAAAAAGAATGGAGATAAATCAAATAGATCCTCTGCATTCCTTACAAAATATTACTGGCATAGAAGGAGTATTCAAATTGTACTATATCAGTTAGAACGAAATGGACAAACACCTTCATCTACCCACTAGAACTAGAGTTTATGGAAAGGTTTGGTCTCATAGTCTATGGATACTGGTACGCTGTAGACCTAACGCACGTTAAAATCTATTATTATTGTCTGGAAGTAGAGATTAATGAACTCCTCGGTGCCAATGTATTTTCAGGGCCTGCATAAAACCTAGATCATTACGTTGCTACGTAACGCCGCTCTTCATGGCAGACGTTCTTGGTATGAATGTTGATTGAGCAACATTCAGTGGGCTGACAGGTGTAGATGTTAAATTGAATGTTTAGACTCTGTATAAAGATAGATTAAACCAATAGTATTGATGGATAAAAAAAAGTTATAAGCTAAAGATGTACTAACTTATAGATAGTGCTAAGAAATTAAGGATATATGGAACTGAAAATGTTAATGTTACAATAGTTGTTTGCAAGTGATAGAGACGGAAGAAATTCTGTGACTTCAACTAAAACGAAAATTTCGGCATAAAGTATTTTATGAGAGGCTCTATAATGATAGAACGCCATTCACAGTACTCAGCGTTTTGAACAAGATTGTGCGATTTTGAAAGTAATCAGTCCTTCTATTGATACACCGAAAGAAGTAAATCCAGCTTTCTCAGCTTCACCCTCTGTTGGTTGCACAGCTATTGCTTCAAGAATAGATCTAGTGGATTGCTCTTGTTCATTATCATGTCTATTACTGCTGCTGCCGTCCACGAAAAGTTCTTACCGCCAAGGCCTGTTCCTGAAGCAGGATCAAAGTACTCTCTGAATCCGTGCTCTGCCACAAGTCTTAGTACCCCCTGTTTTATTCGTTCCGCCCTATCAGTGTACCCATATCGTAATAGGCCATACCTTATGGACCAACTTGTATTTATCCAGACTGGCCCTCTCCAATAATCGAGTGGTTTGAAGTCTGATTCCTTTTCGTCGACGCTTGCTATGGTATCATACTCGGCTACAAAATCCGCGCCGCTAATCCATTTTACGATTACTTCGGCCTCCTGATTTGATAGTAATCCGGTATAAATCGGTAATAGACATGAAATTGTTCTTTTCATGATCCTTTCACCTATTATAACATCGTAATCATAAAACAGACCATCATTTGAAGGGGCACAAAAAAACTTGCGAAAGTTTGTTTCTGTCCTGGATATCCATTCTGATATCTCCTCTGAGTCCTCCCCGATCAGTTTTGCAATTTGTAAAAGAGCCTGGTTAGCAACATATAATATGCTACTGAAAAGTACATCCTTGATCTTGAATGGATATTTCTCATACATTATTTTCCCATCATAGTTATACTCTTTCATGGTATCGACAAGGAAGATAAATTTATTATATTCATCATCAGAGGGACGTTCTGACTTTTCTCCTTCAGCTTTGATATCCAGTCTTTGGAATTTCGGCATCTTGGTGATCTTAACCCTTGCCAATGCATCATCCCAAATAGGAGAATCATCACGTCCTGATTCCCATGGGTGGAAGATTGTTACCAAGCCTGACTTTTCGGGATCACGTTCGGTCATAAGGTATCTGTGGAAACTCAAGAGATTTGGATAGACTCTTGTTAAGAACTCTTTAGTTTTTGCTTTATCTTTACTGTTGTGATGAATATAGAAACAAGCCATAGCATGCACAGGGGGCTGAGTCATTCCGGACGTTTTAACATGTTCTGGTGCGTTAGGAGAACGCGTAATATCATAATATTCAGGACTAGGAAAGTAAGTCTTTTCCTTCTCATTAAATACTATGTGAGGGATCATCCCATTCTTCCACTGACCGTCAAATAAATGTTCGAGTTCCTTCATCGATCGGTCTGTGTCAAAATATGAGTTCCCAATTGCAATCATGGCTGCATCCCAACTCCATTGATGAGGATACAATGCTCCTGAGGGTATTGTAAATTCACCAGTCCAGTTGCCATCTAGTACTTTTCTTGCAGATTCTACGAGCTCTGACTCATTCAATGGGTGTCATACATTAATCCTGCTTATATCTATTTACGAATATATACGTCTTATTGAATTTATACGAGTCAGATTTTCATAATGTCAATTAGAGACGCAATTGTAGTACCGCAGACACTGTTAGATTAATCAGAATTTCGAACCGACCAAGATGACTGGTAGAAGTATTTTTACATTTCCTCTCACCAATATCCTAAATCAACCAGCATCGTACTTAGTGTCCTATTTCTAGAGGGAAACGGCGAATATAATACCGTGATTAAATGTCTGAACAGTTCTGATGATCAAGTCAGGGTCACATCACTTTCATTTTTACATAAAATAAGTCTACATAATCTAAAGCCGTAACGGATGTAAGTCAACTATACGTTATGTCAAATACAAGTAGAATAATGATTCATGAGCAACCAGTTCTTCCTACATGAAAGTCTGCTTCATTACAGGATATGAGGTAAACTACAAGGCATTACAAGAAATATTCCCCGACATGACTCAAGAAAGTTATATTTCGAAACCAACTCCCTTAAGTGATTTAAAGAAACATATACTTCATTTATTGCAAAAATCAAAATTGCCATAATCATTCGCTAGTCACTAAATGATGCTGACCAAGGAAAAACTGAATTAATAGTACATATGGCAATCGAACAAATTTTCGATTCAAGATGTTACTTTTAAGAAAGATTTGTGTTAAATTATAAAATCACTAAAATGGTCAAGATAATAACTAAAAATCAATTAGCTAGAATGACTTCAGTTTATGGAATTAATTTGAAAACTGATTTTTCATAAGATAATGCCTCAAAGTTAAAATTCAATTCCTTAGCGTATTGGTAAGATCTTATTATTTCTTCTTCAGTAGGCGTTCATCTAATTATTCATTGCATCAGGAGTCAAACTAGGCTTCATTTGTGGTAACGTAATGTTTGCTGGAACGTCGAGAGATTCAGGATAAAGTTTGGCCCATCCTGATCCTAATGAGGCAGATACAAGCGGTTTCGCTTCCTCCTGAGAAATAGAAGGGCTATTTAGAGAATTGTTTGAATTTTCGGATTGCAATTTCTTAATATCTGGTGGTTTAGGCATACAATCTTTTCCACCACAGGTTATAACAACAAGTATGAGCCTGCAAAGCTCTATATATCACCTATATAAAAGTTGATAGTATATCCGACACGGGTAGGATAATATTGTATATTATAATTATCGTCATTGTAATTGTTACTAGAATCAAATGGACCAAACATGGAAGAAAGGTAACGAAGCGAATAATCGTAGCTGACTCTATTTTCTTTTCTGCAATAGCTTCTATTTTTATCTTTGATTCATTTTATAATATTGGTGTTCAAATTTTATATCTTATTCCTTATTTAATTCTGTTCTTAGCCTTCGAACATATTTCTTATATGTATTCAAATCGACTAATATCGTTCTGGAAGGATTCGAAGTCTGACTCTATTTATGTCAAGGGCGGAACACACATCCATTATGCATACATTATAGGAACAGCATCACGGCTTATAATATCAGTCTTGTTTATTGGCGGTTTGTTTGCACGTAGTCGAGAAGGGATTATACATGTTGATAATTCTGCAGCAGTACTTGCAATCATAGCGTTTGATTTATTATTAATGATTTGTTCCGGCTTGCTAATAGGGATAAATAGAAGGGTATTTGTTCGATACAATTTGATTAAGGAAGGAAAAGAAAGGATCTCAGAAAGTTAGATATATAGTTTCTCTTGTTTCAATCCTAAATACTATTAAATACTATTAATGGCTACTTGCATCCTTAGCTAATGGACCCTAGTACTTCTGTCCTTAGTGTTTCATACTACACAAAAAAAGTGTTACCTATCGAGTATAGGTGGCTCCAGTCCTTATACTCATGGTATAGTCCATCAAACAGCGGATGTCGAGTCATCGGGACTAAAGGTCCTGGGATCTAGCAAATTGAATTCTTCCACAAAAGCCCTGAGTCTTCCTGCATCTCGTTGTGAATCTACCTCGCCCTCTCTCATCTTTCCACATTTTCAACAGCTCTATTGAAGCGTTCACTATCCATCACTAATCCGTAGTAGTCTCTACACAATCTGTCACATAAGAGTCGAAATGGCCTTAATATGAATCTCGTCTTATGACATTACTAAGGCATTAACTTGTATTCACAAAATATTCAATCTCGAATTGGAATTACCATATGTTACGTGGTACTGATTTCGTTGACCATTTGCAACTTTTCTCCGCTGATAAACTGTGAATCTCGCGCCGGTAGACACGAACCAAGTTACTGTCGCATCACAGTTTAAGCCAACACAGGATCTGCAAGTCATAATTATTAGCTGCGAGTGCATTTATACTCTGTTTCAAATTATGAGTGGTAGCTGATGCGGAACCGCTATGCAACTCAGCGACACTAGTTTCTATATCACATACGAAATAGCATTAAGTTTAGTCGAACCCATGTTACGCTTGAACCATCCCGTACTCCCACACAGTGTGACTCCATAATAATAAATATACAAGATAGTGTGAATGAGATTTATGAAACCCAACGTCAACAGGGCTTTAATATTTCAAGGAGGGGGTTCGCTTGGTGCATATGAGGCAGGTGCTTACAAAGCTATCAATGAGGATCTTTCAGCATACTTTAGATCAGAAGGCAGGGAGAACGAGCCGATATTTCATATCGTATCTGGAACGTCAATAGGCGCGATAAATGCTGCTTTATTGGTAAGTTATGTTAAGGAAAATAAAACATGGGAAGGATCTTGTGAAAGACTTGTCGATTTTTGGGAATATCTTTCTACACAACCAGTTATTGAAAACATTCCTTACTTTAAATCCTATTGGGATTCTTGGCGTAAATTGGATAGACGAATTGCATCTGGAGAATCAGCCAGAAGATATTTCAGCACTAAGGAATTTATTTTGAAGGGAGTTCCTAACGTATTTGTACCTAAGACGCCCCTGCCAGACCATAGGTTTTTTGATCCATCAAATACGTGGTATATCTATGACAACAGACCGTTAAAGGAAAGTCTGGAAAAGTTCGCAAAATTTCCTATTGCTACAAGCTTCGAAAATAATGAACCTAGACTCCTGCTAGTTGCTGTTGATGTTCAGGAGCTTACACCTGTGGTTTTTGATAGTTATGAAAAAGAGGATGGAACAAGGAAGTCAGAATATGGTAGATACGGTAGAGTGAAATTTAGTCGTTCCGAGAAAGATCGGAATACTGAGGGATTTGAACATGTGATAAGATACGACGACGGGATTAAGGCAGATTTCGTCTTGGCAAGTTGTTCAGTTCCGGTAAACTATGACTATACTAAGCTAAATGTGGAAAACCGTGTTTTGGTGGGCGTGGGGCAAGGCGACAACGCAGATACTGGAGATAATATTGGACCTTCTTCTCCTTCGAATGGCAATACCAGCTTACGCAGTTTCTGGGATGGCGGGCTATTAGCTAATACGCCACTAAGACAGACTGTACTTGCTCATAGGGATTATTGGCATAAAGTGAGGAAATTAGAAGAGAACATACCCAGACTAAGATATGGCATAATAAATCTCCATCCAGCTAAGCAAGATTATCTTCCTTCAGATTATGATGGTGTTGTCGATAGAAAGAATGACATCATATTCCATGACCGAACAGAATTTGACGAAAATGTTGCAGTTCTATTGTCTGATTTCATAAGGTTAGCCAAAACTCTCATTAAACTAGCCGAAGAAAATGGTGTAAGCAAAGAGGTTCTGCAAAAAACTTTGCAAGAAGAAACCAGGGCAGTATATCTTGCCACTGGGAAGCATTGGAGGTTTGATGATTTAATTAAAGCTAACGTAGATGTTGATTTTGTTGTTCGTCTGGAGCGAAAGAATGACACTCATACTATATCAAATAAGACATTTGACTTTTCAAAAGCTACAATCCAACAGTTAATTCAAGATGGATACCAGGAAACTAAGGAACAGATGAAAGAAGTACTTGCCAGGATAAGAAGAGAATTGTCTGGCGGATAGTCACTTTTCATATTCTGCGTGTTCGTTGAAGGTCTCTTTTATAAATGAAGCAGGTAAGATTCTCTTGAAAGGCTCCTTTGCTGCAGGCATCCGGTATAATTTAATTTGTTGGAATATTCGTCTATTGATACATTTTCGTTTCTTTCGGTTGGCGCGCGCAAACTTGTTAGTCAAATCATTAAATCCTTATTCAATTGTCTAGTGTACTTGGACTTCAGCATACTGTATATCACCAGCACTCGAGTACGTTATTATGAATACATTAAGAAATTTGTATCTGGATTGATGAACGGATCGCCAAAAGACGTCCATGAGCAATATCAAAGTATCGTTAGAAACTGCAATAGGCCTCCTTTAGTAGATCATAAATTAGAAAGAGACACCTGTTTGGAAAAAAATACCTCACAAAGTAATTATAATATCTTTCCATAATACTATACTAAAACATTGAGGTGAAGGTTGGACACTAGTTACTAAGGTTGAGCATTATTTATATACCTAATCAACATTACGAAGTTTATGGAGACAAAAACAACATCCATTTGGAAAGTCGACCAGAAAATGTACATATTGTACTGTACTATTGCAGGATTCATATCTGTGTGGGCAATTTCTGGATTGTTGGTACTTGTCGACTACGTATCTGGAACCCCCGCTGGGACATTCTTTGCAGTAATCGGAATGTCGCTAGGTATGTTCTCTTCTAATT
>Ga0181464_1000394_pt1 | contig 18217 bp, 15 predicted proteins | sample InSIn2gowninarea_FD_119074 | JGI IMG/M metagenome (GOLD analysis project Ga0181464, IMG submission 119074) | Clean room microbial communities from NASA Spacecraft Assembly Facility at Jet Propulsion Laboratory, Pasadena, California, USA -... ...
GAGAAAATATAGATGATTTATGCATTGTAGTAGACAACAAGCCATAGAACTTACTTCTTTATACCTTTAGGTATTTTCTATTAAGAGAGAGAGAGCAGAATGACCTTACCTTCTAGCTAAGTTTCCTTCGGAAAGGGTTTCCCAGGTATATATATATATTTTGTCACTGTTATCTATTTTTTGCATAATTATAATTTGTATGCATACACAATAAAAAATAATTTATAGATCCAAAAATATAAAGAGAAATAAACCCTTATAGTGTAGATTTTATACCTTAAGAATAATTTATTAGATAAGTTGCGACGAACTATCTAGTGGAATACCCATGGAATTTTGTTGGTCATATTGTTATCAGAGTAGGTTTCTTTGGGTATATTCTGGATTTTTGTGGTGAATCTAGATTGACAAAGCCAAAATTTAGAAAATCCCAATCATGGTCGATGAATGAATGAATAACCCTTTTTATCTTGTAAAGGAGAGGTTTTTGTATTTAGAAGCACAAGTTTCATATATAAGCCATAATTTGAATATCCTCATGTGAACCCTAAGCAATAAGCTCTATCGATTTGGAGAATATGCGAGTGCTAACGTAGAGGACAGATCAGAGGATAGGCAAGAAACAAAGAACAAGCCAAAGAAAGGACCTGAAAGAGATCAACCCAATTCATAGTACCTATTGAAAATTGAAGTGAAGGATGATATCAATCCATACCAAGTTGATATTGGTGCAAGAAATCTAAATCACTAGTTTCAACAATTAGAAGTTTATTTCAATGTTTATCATACAGGGGAAGAACATAATATTTCATTTGCATGGCTGAAATTAGAGGGCCATGCTCTGACATAGTGGGAAATCCACATAGAAACCTTGAGGTTGGATGATATCCTCTAGTGAATAAGTTGGAGGACTTTAAAACCATCATAAATTCACATATTTACCCTATTGGGTATGTAGAGGACTAGTGGATATAGTGGCACTACTTTAGGAAAAAGTAGGGGTGGAGTGTAGAGGAGTGCACCACACATTTTAAAAAGATCACCATAATGTTAGGTATCTCCCAAAATCCCTGGATGTACTCCTCAAGCATCTAGGGGGTCTACAAAACCATATACCAAAGAAAGTGATGTTTTTAAAGCCTAGATTTGTGGACAAGGATTGCGTATAGGCACAACACTTGGAAAAATTAGGTAAGAAGAAATGGAAATCAATAGGATTGAAGCAGAAGGAGCACTAGGTTGATTATAAGGTGGGAAAGAATAATTGGAAATAGGGAAAGATAAAAATATGGTAGCCACAACACACTAGTTCAAGGATCTTAGCAATCACTGCAACCACTGTAATATTAATAGTCATATGGAGGAGAAGTGTTGGAAGTTGCATATAGAGATTGAATCAAAGAAAAAAAAGAAATATAATAAGAATAAGAATATTAACAACCGCTGATTCGAGAAACCATATTGAAAGAAACCTAGACATGGATTGTTGGCTTGTATGGGCCTGACCCGGGTTCAGAGATGATTTAGCCAAGAAAATCTCGGTACTACTAGCCCTTTCGGCAAAAATCCGTGGAGCGCAGAATGAGGTCTCACTTGAAGTAGTATGGGAGGGTGCTAGAACCAAGTTTCCGCACCCTAGAGATGTCTGATGGTTTTTGGGTGGTTCACAGTTTGACCCTATGTGCACATTGCTACGCGCACCTATTAGTGCCTAGCAACCTACAATGCTGCCTTTGCGCAGCTTTATTGGAGGCGTGATCTCTATTATTACCCAAGTTCCTTACTAATAACCTGATATTATCCAATTACTTAACTGATCCATGTGAGCCCAATTATACTTAACAATGTTCAATATTCATATGCGTGTGTGCGATAAACCAAATAGTATAAATACATAGAAAATCATACAAAAATAGATACACATTATTTAGAATCAAGCTTCCCTTTATTATTCTTCTTCTTAGGTTACAGATTCAACTTCACCCTGTGCACTAAGCTGCAGGGGTCCGAGCACTCAGCTGCAAAGCTTCTTCCTACTACTATGACCTAATACACTTAGACTTCTTCTCTATCTGCTACTAGATCATTACATCAATCCATCTCTTGTTATCTTTACAACTTAGAGCCTCTCTCTATTTATACAATCCCATGGTCCGAAGACTATGGGTAGGCCGACATTACATTACATTACATTACATTACAACACTTAGGGTGGATAACCCTATGACTCAATATACATTTTGCACTCCGTGCCCCTAATTCGCAGAGTCTTACAATATATCTCACCAAAACCTGGGCTTTGAGCCCCAAAGCATGCCGTGGGGGGATTCCATGCTCAACAGGCCTCCAACACAAACATTGTGACTCACCCTCGAGTTAGTCTATTAGAGTCACTCTGTTGGTGTGATGATCTTGGTGCGGAGTCCCTCCAACTAGTCCCGAACTGCTTGAATGTCGACAACGCACTGAGCTACTTCCTGTTGTACCTGCTGTATTCGGTCTTCTGAGCCCTCTGTTTCTGGCATGCTACACTGCATCTATACCTGCATCCCATGAATTTGTGTGAGCTTTCCTTCAATATCTACTGTGATTGTGAAGCTTCGTCAATCCATTGCTGGACATGCATTTTAAGAACGACTTCGTTATGGCGTGCTGCATCCACCTGCTCTTTAAATGCCTTGGCTTGCTACATCTTTGCAAGCCACTGAGTAAGGATTACTATCTACGCAGTCCCTCTGATGTTGTCATATTGTTGCTAGAGTTTGCGTGTCTTTGTCTCCACCTGTTGAATGTTGGGGTCCTCCTTGCAGTTGAGAAAAAAATTCTTTGCAGAGGAACTTGGCCCAGTTGAACTGGACCCCCTCTGCGCATTGTTTGGCCAATGCAACTACCGGCTCTGGTACTTCATCATCATGACATTTTCTCATTACCTTTCTGGTCAGGAGTTGGGTGGCTACATGCACCCATTTATCCTTGATACTACTGATGGTGTAACCTCTCTTTTTCTTCTCGAGCTTATATTTTTTCTTCATGGCTTCCGTGAGAGCCAAATCGCTGCTTTTTCCTACTATCATTGTGGGGTCATTTCCCTTACAGGGAAGCCAAGAAATTCTATGGATGAGAACTGATGTGATGGGAATAGGCTCCCCCAGCCATAAGTACGCATCATGCACCAGGAAAAGCAGCTGCCTGATGAAAAAATGGCGATGGGTGCACTGTGAAAGTGTGGTATCCACAGTAGATGAAGCAACTTGACCTTCTCCACACTACGCAACCATTTTCATGGTTGTAATGTGATCACCGACCCCTCCGTATTTTGTTTCATTAGGCTCTCCATCTCTACGTGTGGGAACTTGTCGCTATCTGTGAGGTCCCAGTCTTCAAATTTTAGGGTAGGCACACGTCCTAGGAGCGGACCCTCAAAGGTAATTCCATTGGGGAGGAGCGAGGTCTGGATTGCACTCTTCATTGCATCTAGACCCTTTGGTACCTTAGCTTTCCCCTTTCGTAGAGGGACATACTCGGGTAATTTTGCTACAGAGCGCTTTGGTTGGATGTCTACCTCCGTGTTTTCTTCCTCTTCTACCTTAGCAATCATAGCTTGTAAGTCCTCCTCCTCTTCATATGACTCATTGGTGATAGCCTTACCCTTATCCTCCATTTATAGCTTACCAAACCATAGATTCCTTGGGGACATGCGGACTAGTACCATTGTCTGCTTATCTTTTTTCAGTCTCGGCGTCTGAAGGGGTTTTGGGATTTATGGCACGACCCTAGTATCTTCGGGAACATCGTGTACCGTATGGGTCAGTGCGGCCTCACCAACGGTTCTTTCTTCAAAGCCCACACGTGCTCTAGTATCCCTCATCTTCTCTATACTATATGCGGTCTTTTGTGAACTTAGGTGCTCAAATATCGTTCAGTGCTCAACACTTTGTGCTCTATTCAACCGCTCAAGTCTCAAGTGAACAAGTGTTGTCTTGTGGCTAGTCCCTAGAGTTTTATAGTTCCTTTCAAATTCAAATTCGACTGTTCCCCCCAATTCCGGGCCATCAATGCTTTCTTGGCGGCATATTTTCCAAAATCTTGCCCATAACTACCATCTTAAATGTTTGCTGCCCACTCCATTTGGCCTCAAGTTGGACATCCCATCATGAACAATGATAGAAACGGTCACTTCCCAGCCTACCTGTGCGGCAGCGCAACCCTCATTGCGTGGGAGTGAACCTTGTGACATGCTAACTCTGTGCGTACCTCCCTTATTGCACAGCTCCCAAGCAGATTCTTTTATAGTCCTGTGCTCCCTTTCAACTGCCTGGAGCACTGAGACTATTCTTCCTACGTCTAGTCAGGTGGTCACACCACCCATGTGGGGCTCCATTTCGCCCCTCAGGATATTCCACGGTAAACCCTCAATTGCCCTTGTGATAGTTGGCGTTGCGCGCTCTATTGTATGTAGTGCGCTCCCCTGGTTACTATGTTTGGTGAGATGCAGACGTAACCATGGCAGTAGAGTCATAAATTCTCAACGATAATCTTCTAATTCATTGGTATGATCATCCGCACCTTACCTTGCCATCCTTGGTTTATCGACATGACATGCTTGCTTGATCTTGTTTTCGAGCCTCTTGACCTCTACGTCCATTAACATGCTTTTCTTCCTCAGTCGTACCCGGTCTTTTTCGAGTTCGTGAAGTCTGAGGCTCCCTCGTCGAATGGCTTCTTGAAGCCTTATGTGTTTGACCTCACGTAGCTGTGTGATTTCTTCATCTTGGGCTTTGTGCATTGTCGCATCTACGGGCGCTATTACGTGTGGATTCCTCTTTGCATTCTTTAAGAAATTATGGTACCTACTCTATTCCGCACCCTTGGAATCGTTTACGCGGTCAAGGTTTTGCAGATGGTTGTATAGGCCCATCGAACAGCTTGTACATGCAGGTCCCAATCAGTGCGTCTCACCTAGTGAACCCTGTTCAGCGCTTCGCACACCCTATCGAATGCTTCTCCATGGATAGTCCTTGGTGCGCTTTGCCTTTCCTGCTACTGCATTTTGTTCTTATTCTTTATTCAGGCAGTGGTGTGTGCTTGGGCGGGCTGCATGGCCTATGTCCATACCCATCGGGAAAGGTGGGAACACAATTTGTTCTGCCCCTGGTGAGTGGCTCTCATATTTAGCTGGGGTTTTCCAAATCGTAGGTGCATCATCCTCTTGCATCCACACTAGTCCTCAAAACTTCTCTGTTGTGTACCCCACCATCTTGCAGGTGTCACGTAGTGCCCATTTCAGAGCATTGAATCACTACTGTTCTAGTATTGTGTTTTCAAATTTGTTCAGGAATTCATCCACCGCTATCAACCCTTCATATGTAGGTAGCTCACTGACCTTTGTTGTCACGCAGTGCAATGATATAACCATCATTGTTACACAGTAATTTGTCACCGTTTCTCGCCGTCCCAGTTACCCCTCTCCTGCACTTTGGAGGACTCATTCCGGGACCTGTGAGAAGTGACACAACTTGAAAACACTTTCATTAGATTCCTCTAAGTATGGACTTCACATGCCTTTAAGACATCTCCTGCAAAAAACCCTTAAAAAATCCTCTTTTTCCATTGGCGCGGTTTCCCAATGTACTGCTCGCGCCAATGGGGGAAATCCAACAAAGAGGGCACGCCAGTTGGTGCTCTGTCTCAGTGTCGGACCCGTGCCAACCAAATTTGGTAAAGTTTTTAACAAACTGGCACGGGAAAGTTCTTTCCAACTCATGAAATCTATCTGAGAACACTTCCCGAGGGTAAAGCCAACTCGAGCGAGGATAGATCCAACTCGATCGATGTTTTCATTGATCTTATCTCCTGCAAGGATGAAGCCTATCCCATCTCCTTTCCCTGATCTATAAAAGCTTGTTCTGCTGCCTTGATCAGGCTAATAGTGCAAATGGTGCTAGTCGGAATAGTTCTAAGAGGAGTGTAGGATAGCGATAGCTCTGGTCCTCGTTCCAGTAAGAGGAGAATCATACTTTCAGAAGGCCAAGAGATTGGTGCAAGGAGCAAGGAGGTTTTTGTTACCAAAGAGAGAGAGGCTTGTTTCTCATCCCCAACAAGCTTTGCAAGGCATGTGCACCTGACGACCCAGCCAAAGGAGGATTTCGACGTCAGAACTATGGTTGTATTCTTCTTTGTTGATTATCAATAATAGATGACTATCATTATGGTTCCACTCTTGTTGTTCATCGCGATGATGCTTGAGTTATATCCTTTCTGGCTGATATATAATTGCATTTATTGGATTTTATGCTTGTATCTCTGTCATTCTTTGCATGTGCAGGTGTCCATTCAAAGATCGTGACCGCCAGTGCAAAGGATCGACTCTTCTACGAAACTAGCATTGGGATCCAAGTAACCTTTCGTCACTTACCTTTGATTTGCAATTAGGAACCTGCGTGTTAGCATTGTTTGATTGTTGCTAGACCAGGCTTGGGCTAGTAGGGATCGCCTCTGTCCGCAGAGGGGATTTACCTTCACGACAATTTGGCGACTCCGTTGGGGAGATCTGTTTGTTTGTTTGATTTGTAAATCTCTGATTTAGTTTATGAACCAAACGATTTGGGGTTTGTCTTGTCTCTTTGGTTTTTCTTGTTTATCTTGCTGGATCGGCCTTCTAAGTTGATTTCTCCAGCTATATCTTGCTCCCTGGTTCATCTAAGCACTGTTCCCAGGTCCTGGGCCATTTATTTTTATTTTTCATTAAGCAAACACGATTAGCGCGGGTTTTTGCCTAACAGTCGCGCCAATTGGCGCATGTTGCACTTGCACACAGGCAACCCACGCCAACGCCTTAATAGCGCGATTTTCAGCCTGACAGTTGCGCCAGGGCTGTGAAATTTTCTTGTTTGCCTGTTTGTCAACCTTCTAAGCCTAGATCTTGTGCTTAGATACTTTTCCTCAATCACCTAGGTGTGTCCGAGCTTTGTTTGACTGGTTTTGGCCTTCATCCATTGGTTGTTCGCTTGTTTCTATCGATTTCACCTTGTAGCCCTAGGGAATCTAGTGGTTCTATGCATCGAGCCTTCCACAGGAGTTTTGGTTGTCTCTTGGTCCAGTCAACTGTTTGGTCACTCTTTTACATCTGTTTGGTGATTGTTGAAGCTTATTATTAGGTTATTCGAGAAATTTAGTTCCTTTTTCTTGATTTCCATTTGGCTTCGTTTTGAGCCTAGATCACATGGTTCATTGAGGTCTTTGGCATTTTTCTTGGTTCTGAAAGATTGCCTTTCTTGTTCGGGGATCTGATTGTTTTCCCATTGAGTGAAATTTGTTTTTTGCTCTTTGTTATTGTTTCTCAAAATTTGTTTAGTGCGCTTTGCCATCAAAAAGGAAACGAACAATCTCTTTTGCTTTCAATTAGTTAATGGGAATTAGAGCTTTTCATTGATCAACGAATTAGTGACTCTAAAGAAAAGTTTCATTTATTGCCATTGGCTGCATTAGAGAATTATTGATCGTTGTTTGGTCATTTTGTTTCTATGAAAGCTCTTAACCTTTGTATAGCTAGCATTCATCGAATGAAATGATGTATTTTGGCATGTAGTTTGCATTTAGGAAATTGTGAGAAATTACATACGGTAGGGCCTGAAAATCGAAACTTAATCCAAGATCAACTGTAAAATGAACTGAATAAATCTAACAACGCATTGGAACTTAACGCACACATCTAGAGGTCTAGGCTAGAGACGTGTTCCGGCGTCATTAAACCTAGTCACTATTGTTTCACATTATGGTTGGGTGATTCCTCCTTTTGTGACTCGATAGTGGTCTAACACGGATTTGCGCTCCCACGTACCGTCGAGTATATGGGGAGAATCCACTAGGTTATCATCCTTTATCCACAGGAAGCCGTGTTTGCCGCCTTACAAGCTGTAATGCACTGAACACAGCATTCGGGAAGAATGACTTCTGTACGGAAAGTCCTTGGTTTTCATCTGACTGCCAAGGTGTATATGCAGTTTTACGGATTGTCTGGTAAACCCTTTGCCTAGTTCTCCAGAGTAGTCACTTTTGATCCTTTTCAGACTCCCTAAAAGAAAAGGCTCAAATGAGCATTTTGTCACTTCGGGCTCATTAAACATTCGAAGGAGACTAGAGTCACCTTTTTGTCCTTTTCTCGACTCTTAAAACATGAAAAGGTCAAGTTCGGTTCCCTTGTCTTAAAATTTATTCGGCCACGATTCACATTTACCCGGTTAGATCTTGTTTGCGTTAGTTTGAGTAGGCTTCTTTTTCTCTCTCAATGGAAACTTTTCCAGGGTTCACCAACACAGGGATCCCCTCTGATGGGAACATTGGTCATTTCGCTCCTTTTGGGAATGTTGGTGCTCCTTATATGGCAACGTTGTCCCTGCCTGGGTTAACTGTTGGGTTGCCTGTATGGTTGTTCTCAACCTCTTTGGTCCCTGCTATATCGACTACAAGTCAATCAGTCCCTCCACCTGAAAATCATCATGTTGATTCTAAGGTGGACCCATCCCCTTCTTCACCTGTTTCTACGTCCTCGTCTTCTACTTCGCCTGGTGAAAGTCTGGATTCAAGTAACCAGGTGGCTAAGAAGAAGAAGAAGAAGACGAAGAAGAAGAAGAAGAAGAAGTCTCCTAAGGAAGAGACTAAAAGTGCAACTACTGCCCCGGGTTCATCTGAGGTCGGGCCACCTTCTGCTCCTCTGCAGAAGGTCAAGTTTCCTTGCAAATTGTGCAAGGATGACCACCTTCTTCGTGATTGTCCTGGCATTCCCAGGATCTTAGAAGTATGGTCTTGCGATCCAGCCCACCCTTCATCATCCTCTAAAGCTCATTGCGATGCTACCCTCTCAGTTGGCAATGGTAAGAAGAAAGGGAAGATTCGAATCCCCTGTAAACTTTGTGAAGGCAATCATCCCCTTCACCTTTGTCCGCTCATGGATAAAGCCTCCGCTGTCTTGGAAAGTCTTACTGCTCCTTCACCCCAACTTTCAGATGGTGATCAACATCTCTCTGCAACTGCAGATTGTTCCCCTGCTGACAAAGAGATCGACCAAAATTCCTCTCTTGTCCAGCCTCCTCTTCCTGAACCTCGCTGTGCCAAGCCTGTTCCAGACCAACCATTGGTCAAAAAAAGTGTCGACTCGAGTTCCCCTCCCGTCGATCACTCTGTTTCAGAAGAGCATAATTCTCATGTTCTTCTAGTCTCCTCATATTCTCCTGAATGCCGAAATGACTCTCCTATCCCAGCTACTCACGAAAGTCCTGCTTCGGTCCCTTTAGAGCAGGGGGGCAATCATACGATTCCCCCTCCAAGTCGTTCAGGTATTCTCTTTGACTGGGGTAATTTGACCACCTACCGCCTTCCATCTCATCTGCCTTTTTGGGTCACGGTACACACCTATAATATGGCGATACCTGGCACTTTTTTGGATGAGGGTGCATCTGTCAGTCTTATGCCTGCTACTACTTGGCAAGCTTTGGGTTCCCCACTGCTTGTGCCGGCCGCACCGAATCTGACAGCTTTTGACGGAGGAACTAGTCAACCATTAGGGATACTTCCAAAGTTCCCTATTACTTTGGGAGGCAAAACCATTTATATAGAAGTATCAATTACCCAAGGTGCTTCAGAGTTCAGTCTTCTCCTTGGTCGTGACTATGTTTATGCCATGGGGGCCCTTGTCTCTTCAATTTTCCGTGTGGTTTGCTTTCCACACAATGGAAGAATCATGACTATCAATCAATTATCATTCGTTCGTCCACAGGCCCCCCCTGCACAATCGTCATTCCCCCCTGGTTTTCACCCACCAGTTGCATCTGCCCCACCACAGATCAACTATGTGGCCACCTATCCCATGCCTGGATCCAGTGATGCTACCGTCGTGCATAGTGTCCTGGGGACAATGGGCCCTGACTTCCAAGATATTGGCCTTCCATCTGGAGTGGCCCTTTTGGAAGCCCCGACTTCCTATTCATTATGATGAAGTTCGGTTTGAGCACAGTTCCTTGTCTTGTGTCAAGCTCGTTAAAAAATGAAACAAGGAGTCCCGAGGATAGTTTTGCTCTTGTATCGACCTTGTTAAAAAATGAAACAAGGTGTCGGAGCATAGTTCTTTTCCTACGTCAAGCTCCTTAAAAAATGAAACTAGGTGTACCGAGGATAGTTTTGATCTTGTGGCGACCTCGTTAAAAAATGAAACAAGGGTTATGAGGATAGTTCTTTTACTGCGTCAACCTCATTAAAAAATGAAACAACTCCCTTTCCAAATCGAGTCTTTTGATTAAGATCTCGTAAAATACAAGTAGAGTCTTTCACAGATCTCGAGAGTGAACCTTCATTCCATCCAACTCGTTGAATGCAATGAAGCTTGGGGGGCATGTACCTCGATTTGCGTTATTATGCTGGGGGCATGCGAACTTATAACAAGCATAGTTTTTCATTTCAAGCTTGTGTAAACATGAAACCGAATCCAAGCAGAGTTCTCCATGGTTCAAGCTTGTGTAAAAATGAACCCATCTCGTGATTTCCATTTATCCGCTAAATTCTGTTAGATGAGCCTTGGTTGTTTCATTCCATCGCCACCATCTCCTTGGCCAATCATATGCTTTCACTTGATTGTTTATCTTTTCCTGAGGAACTGCAGCGATGAGTGGTTTTATTAGCCAGCCTCTTGACCATTACATGTTTTGAGCAGTTCCACCATTGCTGGAACCAGTTGCTACCCTTTATACCACTCGTTCCTCCAGGACGAGTCTCCTTTAAGCTCTTTTCTGACTCGTAAAAGATGAAAAGATTGCCGAGTATTTTTCCCTTTTTGACTCTTAAAGAGAATAAAAATGGAGGTCTGCTTTCAGCTCTTTTCTGACCGATTAAAGACGAAAAGATTGCCGAGTTTTCCCTCTTGACTCGTTAAACGGAAATAAGAGGCGGTCGTCTTTAAATTCTTTTCCGACCGTGTAAAAACAAAAAGATTTTCGGGCCCTTGTCATTTCAGGCTCGTGAACGGTTATGAAATGACGTGATTTCAATCGCTTTTCTACTTTTTCAGGTCGGCGTCACTACACATGAAAAGTACTCCTCGATCATAATGGTCGGGCAGTTCTTTCGAGCATTGTTTTATACCTTTTCGGGCTCGCGAGACACAACTTTACGAAAAAGGACACCCCTGGAGTTTCCTTTTCTGCTGTCTTTTCAAACTCTCTAAACATGAAAAGACGCTGAGTTTTTCCTCTGTCAGACTCGTTAAAGCTTGATGACATTGGATTCCGTCGAAATGACATCACACAAGCATATGTTATCCCCGTCAAGCTTGCTAAAAATAACTAGGGTACTCGCCAGAAATGGTGGGGAAAATGGAACCATAATTATTGTCGTGTCGGCAGTATGTTGCTCTTGAACATGGCACTTGTTTGCATTCGTGTTTGGGTGGAGACATCTCATCTTGTTTTTTACTTGCCTCCATGGGTTTGGGTGATCCTGTTTGACCTCTCATCTGCTCATTGCCTCATCACTATGACCTTTGATTTATCGATGTCAAATACTGCCAAATCCGTTGTCGTGCCGCCGATATGTTCAAGAGAAGTTGACCTCTGCAGAATAACAACCTCCCTCTACTATCTCACATAGTCCTGATATTCTCCCTCTATCTCGTGTCGATGATGTGGGAAACACTATGGCCCACCTTCGATCAAGGTCACTTCCTGTCGACTTCAGCTCATTATCTAGGAAGTTGATCTAGAGACTCCCTTCCGGTGCCTTGGAGCCTACATGCCTCAATGGCAGGTTCTTCGTGTTCGACGCAAGGTTTTCATCATTGGCCTCCGATCGAATGATTCTATGGGTGTTCGACGCCAGCTCACTGATTCACATGCCGTAGATTGTACCTATAGTACCTTGAGGACCATTGTCATTATGGGTGGTACCTCTCGCGTCTGTTAACAGCTTCCATTATGGGCTGGTAATCAGATGATGTTCATGCATGTTCGACTCCAACTCCTGTATTCGCATGCTTGAACTTGTACTTTGTTCGAGTCGAGATGGAGCGCAAGACCCTGGATTTTGTCTGTTAGAATCCAGGCTACGATTTTTGTGGATTATCATGATTATTACATGACTCATTCACTGGATGGCTGTGACCATGCCTGAGTCCATTCATCGATCCTCACTGGATGGCTGCGTCCATGCCTTGGATCTAGATTATTATGTACTCTGTTATGGATGGCTGTGCCCATACCACATATATCATGTACTTGAGATATCAGTTGTACTTCTCTATGCAGGTTCTCCGGCGACAGTGTTTTCATTTGCACGTGTTTTTGTAAAGCATTTCACCCCTCTCTCTCTTTTGGGCTTCATGCTTTAGGGGGCATCTATTACATAGTAATTTGTCACTGTTTCTCGCCGTCTCAGTTACCCCTCTCCCGCACTTTGGAGGACTCATTCCGGGACCTGTGAGAAGTGACACAACTTGAAAACACTTGCATTAGATTCCTCTAAGTATGGACTTCACATGCCTTTAAGACATCTCCTGCAAAAAACCCTTAAAAAAGCCTTTTTTTCCATTGGCGCGGTTTCCCAATGTACTGCTCGCGCCAATGGGGGAAATCCAACAAATAGGGCGTGCCAGTTGGCGCTTTGTCTCAGTGTCGGACACGCACCAACCAAATTTGGTAAAGTTTTTAACAAACTGGCACGGGAAAGTTCTTTCCAACTCATGAACTCTATCTGAGAACACTTCCCGAGGGTAAAGCCAACTCGAGCGAGGATAGATCCAACACGATCGATGTTGTCGTTGATCTTATCTCCTGCAAGGATGAAGCCTATCCCATCTCCTTTCCCTGATCTATAAAAGCTTGTTCTGCTACCTTGATCAGGCTAATAGTGCAAATGGTGCTAGTCGGAATAGTGCTAAGAGGAGTGTAGGATAGCGATAGCTCTGGTCCCCGTTCCAGCAAGAGGAGAATCATACTTTCAGAAGGCCAAGAGATTGCTGCAAGGAGCAAGGAGGTTTTTGTTACCAAAGAGAGAGAGGCTTGTTTCTCATCCCCAACAAGCTTTGCAAGGCATGTGCACCTGACGACCCAGCCAAAGGAGGATTTCGACGTCAGAACTATGGTTGTATTCTTCTTTGTTGATTATCAATAATAGATGACTATCATTATGGTTCCACTCTTGTTGTTCATCGCGATGATGCTTGAGTTATATCCTTTCTGACTGATATATAATTGCATCTATTGGATTTTATGCTTATATCTCTGTCATTCTTTGCATGTGCAGGTGTCCATTCACGGAGATCGTGGGGATCGTGACCGGCCGGCGCAAAGGATCGACTCTTCTACGACACTAGCGTTGGGATCCAAGTAAGCTTTCGTCGCTTACCTTTGATTTGCAATTAGGAACCTGCATGTTAGCATTGTTTGATTGTTGCTAGACCCGGCTTGGGCTAGTAGGGATCGCCTCTGTCCGCAGAGGGGATTTACCTTCACAACAATCATGTTGCAATTAAGCGTTGTTACTTTGTACAACCAATTTTGCCAACGCTCTACTTATTCTTTTGAATTTGAAGTACAGGAGCTTTCACGCTCCCATGAAATCCTTTCATCTACAGTTAGATTCACCCAATCCTATTCTCATGCAGTTATCTTGTAGATGCAATCGAGATCATCATCACTATCATCATCGTGCACCGGTTCAGTGTATTGCACTCCCTTGGCTAGATCTAGTGGTACTACTACGTGTAGTGACTTTTTCTCAAAGATAATTTTGCACTTCTTCACATTTATGACTCCGTTCATATCGGTGGCCTAGTCTATTCCTAGTAGCGTGGGATAGGGATTGTTGTCATCGACAATATCTATCACTTCAAAATCCACATGCACGCTCACACCTTCAATATCCACTGTTACCCCTTGCAATATTCCCATGGGAAAGATCTTCTACTGGTTTGCCATTCACAACTGAATAGGAGACCATTGTAGCACAGGTCTGCCCATGCATTCCCATGTTTGTTTTGGCAGCACATTCGTGTCCGATCCGAGATCTAGGATTACCTAATCCATTTCATACTTGTCGATTTGCGCAGTCAACCTCATTTACCTTCCTGTACATAATGCATGCTTTCCTAGTTTCCATACTATGTGTGGTTCTCCTAAACCCGCTCACCCGGTGATAAGTTCCTGTAGTCCTTTTACTGCCTTGCTGTCGTGCAGCAGTTTCATGCATGTCTCTAGAAAGGTACTGGCATTAAAGGATCCATCCTTGGATCTAGTTGATCCTTACTACCTGAAGTGGAGGCCTTCGTGAAGCTCTTCTTAGCTTCCATGAATGTCTCTTTCACACGTTCTAAATCAAATTTAGGTTCCTTTGTAGGAGCCTTGCAAACCCACACACTTTCTTTTGACTACTTACCTTTATTATTGCCAGTGGTCATACCACTCCTGAGCATCATGTTTACATTTGGGTCTTCTTTGCGCAGCTCAAATCTCATCATCTACAAATTCTGAGTCGAAGGGGGCTGAAGTACCCCTTTTTCGTGCAGTCTCGCTATCCATTTAGGGCAGTGTTCTGCCTCATGATCAAATTGAGTACAGTACAAACATGACGCCCTTGTCGGTTTTTTACAGTCGTGAGCATAATGCAATTGTAACAAATTAGTTGTCTGTGACCTCTTCCTGGTGCCATTCCACCTCGACCTTGTTCGTGCCCCTGAAATCCAACGCATGCCATTCTTGCATTTGGGTTGAGGGCTTGCATTTTGGTATGCACCTTGTAGGTAGGAGTCCAATCCATCATTAGTTCAAAGCTTCTACAGGTGCATTCATCATGGCCTATCAGCCTACAGAAATTACAAAAAAATTGTTGGGTCGTCTGTGTATACTTCTGCAATAGATGACAATTATCCGTAGTGTGTTTTCCTCCTATCTAATAGATCGCGCACCATAATGCAAGTGCTGTGCTCAGTATTTCCTATTCCTCAGGTCTTAATGGCATCGACCCTCCTCCTACCAAGTAATTTGTGAACACTGGACAATGGTCCTTGTCATGCCCTGGCCTTTGCATTTTATGCACCATACCTCCTCGCGCGCCCCTGGCCGAGGTGTCCTATCCTGTTTCAAACTCTGAATCTCTAGAAATAGATTTTGCAGTTGCACGTGGATTTTTTGGACTCCTAGGCCAGGGTCTTGTATAGGGGTCTCATGCAATGTCATTTCCATCTCCAAAACTTCGGCCTAGGTGGAAAGTTTTTGCTGTGACAACATTGTAATCAAGTGTGGTGTTAGTGACGCTACAAACCATGTGCGGTGCTTTCCATCTATCAAATTCATGTTGGCTTCACGAATCATACCCTACAGTCTTTAGTCTAGATCTCAGGGGGTTCTCGCCCGGGAGCATCGTGATCTCCTTAAACCCGATTATTGATTGTCTCCGACTTTGGTCTACTAAATTTCCTATTCAGCGCGATCTGTATTTCTATGATTCTTGTGTTTGGATGGTCAATATAATGCTTGATGTACCATGTTAATGCGTGATCCTGCAATGCGCTTACCAACATAGATTTCTTGATATTTTCATCCACTACTCCTTGTGCTTCCCATACCTCCCTTACCATGAACCAGAATTGGTCCAGATTTTCATTCCCTACTCCTCTGAATATCGGTAGTTTAATCGCACTTGCCATACTGTACTACAGTGGTGGTGGAGGTGGGGTGGGTGGATATGGCAGTGTCGAGGGTGTGATAGGTGTCGGTGTAGGCGAAGGTGGTAAACATAGAATCTGCTACCTTATTAAGCTGACCACGCTTCTCGGAGAGACTTTCATGAGATCTTCCTTGCTTTCCCATGAGGGTGAAATTAAGGGACTAGTTTCTAATTCTTCACTACCTCCGCTTTTGTAGATATTCCCACTTCGCATAGTCCCAAACATTAATTTATTTTCGTAACCCTCTTTTCACACAATAACATCTTAATCCAAGTGTTCAAAGATTTAATATACTTACCTTGCAGTCCCTTGAGGAAGTGTCGCTCTGCCTCACAGTAGCTGATAGTCGTATCTACTGCAAACTCAGTGATAAATCCTCCTATAATTTGGTCGATCCAATGGTCCACAACTTGCACAATCTTATCTCTTCTAATGCTTTTAGTATTCACACTAATTTTGGAGTACACAAGATTGGTTTATCGAGCCTACACCATCCCTGACTATCTTTAGCTTTGCGATACACTCATACAGCTCAGAAGGAAAGGATGCAAAGAAAATTTAATGGATTTCTATATATAAGTATCGCTCCAACCACTATTCCTTTGATACTCGCGGATTCCTATTTTCTTATGCCATGAACTCATGAAAATTTTTGTCCAACCACCCTTCAATTTGTTTCTTTGTTGGATTCCAGTGGCATGACATCATACATCCCTTATAAAGATCCCGGTCCCGGCAATGAAAACATTTGTTGGCTTGTATGGGCCTGACCTAGGTTTAGAGATGATTTAGCCAAGAAAATCCCAATACTACTGGCCGTTTCGGCAACAGTCCAGGGAGCACGGACTGAGGTCTCACTCGAAGTAGTATGGGAGGGTGCTAGAACAAGGTTTCCACACCCTAGAGATGTCTTATGGTTTTTGGGTGGTCTGTAGTTTGACCCTGTGCACACGTTGCTATGTGCACCTATCAGTACCCAATAGCCTGCAATGCTACCTTCATGCAACTTTATTCGATCTGTGTTATCACCCAAGTTCCTTACTATTAACCTGATATTATCTGATTACTTAACTTATCTGTGTGAGCCCAATTATACTTAACAATGTTCAGTATTCATATGCGTGCACACAATAAACCAAACAATATAAATGTATAGAAAATCATACAAAAATAGATACACAATATCTGGAATCAAACTTCCCTTTATTATTCTTCTTCTTGGGTTACAAACTCAACTTCGCCTTGCGCACTTAGCTGTAGGGGCCTGCGCACTTAACTACGGACTCTACTAGGCCTTTGCACACTCAGCTGCAGAGCCTCTTCCTACTACTATGACCCAATACACTTAGACTTCTTCTCTATTTTCTACTAGATCATTACATCAATCCATCTCTTGTTATCTTTATAACTTAGAGCCTCACTCTATTTATACAGTCCCATGGTCCGCGGACCATGGGTAGGCCGACATGACATTATATTACATTACATCACTTGGGCGAACAACCCTATGACTCAATATACATTTCATGTAGGTTTTAACCCCATACAGAAATTACTTGCATACGAATTCTAAAACACATAAAATAAATAATGTGAGAGCAGAACACATAAAACACATATACACAGATATTTTCCCCTGGATCCCAAAACTAGGACTACTTGCTTGATTTTTCATTATGTTCCTTTCAATGTTATAATACATATATATACATGCCAAAGCATCTAATAGCATGGACTGAAAACCATCGTGTCCAATACCATGGGCCGAAAACCATCGCATCCAAAAAACATGTGCAAAAATCATGCACAAAACCATAGGTGGGTCCGCCCGGACCCCATAAAGTGGGGTTACAGGTGCCCCTCAAACCCCCTGTTAAATATGTGGAAAGAATATAACACAACCAAACATTCTCCCCCTTGTTGTTTTCTTTCCATAGGGGCCCACAAGAAAGCTTAGTCATTTTTCTAGCCTTGAAATGCCCATTGCTTCTCTACACCAGGAGAACTTCTTAAAGCTCACAGATTTTGTCAATGTATTTGCAGTATTCTTCAAAGTGTCCACCTTTACCAACAACACCTTTTTGTCTTCTATCATATCCCTCACAAAGTGATACTGAACATCAATGTGCTTTGTCTTTGAATGATATGCAGGGTTCTTTTGCTCCTTTCCTGGTTTTGACATAAACCTGCTCAATACTCCCACTGCATGTGCAATGTCTGGTCTAGTACAGACCATTGCATACATCAGGCTACCGACTGCACTTGCATATGGAGCACAGGACATATCCTCTTCCTCTTCTTGTGTCTTGGAACATTGTTCAGCAGATAACTTTACACCTACAGGAATAGGAACCTTCACTGGTTTACTATCATTCATATCAAACCTCTATAATATTGTCTTGACATACTTCCTCTGGTTTAACCAGAGCTTCCTCTTTTCCCAATCTCTTTTAATTTCCATGCCCAAAATATAGTTTGCAGCACCAAGATCTTTCATGTCGAATTTGG
>Ga0181464_1000023_pt3 | contig 18211 bp, 15 predicted proteins | sample InSIn2gowninarea_FD_119074 | JGI IMG/M metagenome (GOLD analysis project Ga0181464, IMG submission 119074) | Clean room microbial communities from NASA Spacecraft Assembly Facility at Jet Propulsion Laboratory, Pasadena, California, USA -... ...
GTTTATAACAGACCTTTATACCCAAGTTCGTAAGGGCAGTAAGCGTATCCTTGGCTTTTCTGCTACTGGCTCTGGTAAGACTGTACTAGCTGCACAAGTAGCAGCCCATGCTACTAGCAAAAACAAACGAGTCCTATTCGTAGTCCATCGGGAGACATTAATTTCTCAGACAGCAGATAAGCTATCCTCCTTCGGATTGAACGACTGTGGTTTTATCAAGTCGGGGTGGCAGGAAAACCGAGAATCCCTTGTACAAATTGCTTCAGTGCAAACTCTAGAACGGCGAGACTGGTGGCAAGAGTTGAATGTAGATATTCTAATCCTAGACGAAGCTCACCTAACTGCTTTCGCCGCCATCGTTACCAAGATGATGGCTGAGATTTTCCCCCAAGCCATTTATTTAGGGCTAACAGCAACACCTTGGCGATTGAGTAAGAAGGAAAGCTTAGGCGATATTTTTGACAGTTTAGTAGCGGCTCCAATGCCTCACGAATTGATAAGCTCTGGGTTTTTGGTCAAACCTGACTACTTTAGCCCAAATCAAGCTGACCTGGAAAAAGTAGGTACAGCAGTCAACGGAGACTTTAACGAAGGACAACTTGCTCTAGCTTGTGATCGCCCAGAATTAACCGAGCAAATAGTCCGAGACTGGCACAATCTAGCCTTTGCTAGTCGGACTATTGCTTTTACTGTAAATGTCGCCCATGCGCGAAACCTAGCTGCTGCATTTATGGAAGCTGGAGTGCCGTCAGCCTATGTAGATGGCAAGATGCCCTGCAAGAGTGTTGCCCGGATTTATCAGCAGTTAGCCGATGGAGAAATCCTGCTGCTGGCGAGTTGTATGAAACTAAGCGAGGGGTTTGATTTACCGAGTACCAGCGCAATTATTTTAGCCCGTCCTACAAAGTCAAAGGCTCTGCACTTTCAGATGATTGGACGAGGGCTAAGGCTTTCTCCTGAAACTAACAAGACAGATTGTGTCGTAATTGACATCGCTGGTAACGTCATGCGGCATGGGTTTGTCGAAGACGTTAAAGAAATTATTATGGAGCCTGGATACGAGGGGACGGGTGGCGATGAAGCGCCAAAGAAGATTTGTCCTACAGAAAAGCAAGGTTGTGGCAAAATCCTTTACGCCTTCACAATGAAATGTCCTGAATGTGGGTATGTTTTCGAGCAACCCAAGAAAGTCTACTTAGTCCCAGGATTAGAACAATTACTTAGCGAATCAGATATAGAGCGCTACGAGTTTTACAGGCAAAATTTACGCTCGGCTTACGATAAGAACTTTGCCCCTGGCTGGGCTGCAATGACCTTCAAGGAGCGCTACGGCTACTGGTCGCCTAACAGTTGGTCAAAAGGCGCGATTTTTGGGACTAAACCGACAACGCAGCAACGCTCTGAGTATCTCAAGTATTTGCAGGTGATCGCTCACAGGAAAGAAAAGCCTCTTGAGTGGGTACAAAAACACATGGAATTAGAGTTTGGCTTAGAACAACCTGCTTAAATACACCCAAACTTAACTTTAGGAACAAAAACTTATGACTAAAGCAGCATTATTAGTACAATTGCTTCAAAGGATAAAATTAGTATTTCGGCTTCCCTTAGCAGTTTCTCCGTCTTGTCAATGGTACAAAACGCAGCCAGATTACCAGGAGATACAGAAAAAAGATATCTTGACACTGGACGAAGCTGCTGCCTACATCAGCACAGACCCAAAAATATTATTGAAAGAAGTAAGCTGTGGTCATATACCAGGGGGGCAATTAGCTGGGCAATGGCTATTTTACAAGTGGGCGCTGGCTCAACGGTTTGCAGGATATCAGCAGAGCGATTATTTTGAAGAAGATGATATTACTGAGAATTTTCCAGAGCAAATCCCTCAAGTCTGCGATGCAAAAGTAGTCTCTCGGCTACTCGATGAGTACGCTTCGGGAGAGCGCAACTTCTCAGGTATCGATTTTTCGCTGGGCAGCTATGAAAGGCGTAAACCTGCCAGGAATCGATTTTGTAGAAGCCATACTTAAAGGAGTCGATCTACAAGAAAGCAATTTGCAGAAAGCAGAGCTTATGGACACGGTTTTTGAGGGCGCAAACTTGAGCGTTGCTGACCTTAGTAATGCAAATCTGGAAGGAGCAAATCTAGCCCGTGCTGACTTGAGCCAAGCGCTGCTAGTTTCCGCTAATCTCAAAGGGGTAAACCTTACAGGTGCTAATCTTTCAGGTGCTTTACTGCAAAACGCTATCTTTTAAACTTAGAGCGTTATAGATATATTTCTACCTTGCCATCAACTTTTGAAGTAAATGTCAGTCTATTTATGGAGATGAAACATGATGATATCGTCAGAAACGTCTGCGGAAATTATGATTTTGGTTAAACGATATCAAACATCTACCAGTCCTTTACAGTGGACTAACTTCGGCGCGCAAATTTATCTAGAAAATTATTTATCTCAAAAAATTGACTTGTTATATCAAATAGGATTTTTGGTTGATATTCTTACTCCTGATGAAACTTTTGATAGTTACACTAGAGTTACACAGAAAACTCAAGATGTTTGCGATAGAGTCTGTCGTTGGGTGAAAGATAACATAGAAGTAACTATAAACTACTTAAATATTTACGAGCCTTTTATCTATAAATACAAAAATTTTACATGGCAGCGTTCTGATGCGTTAAAGGAAATTGGTGTACGTGCTGGTTTATTACCAGAGAAAATTCTTGAGGCTGATGAGGAAATATCAGAGATTAATGCTAAAGCTGTATTTAATTGGTTAGACAAAAACTATGGTATTAAATTAGTAACTTTTGAAAAGCATTCTAGTGAAATTGTTAATAAATTTACAATTAACTACAGGCAAGTATTCATTAGGACTGCTTTATTAGCTGTGCCGATAATTTCACTTTTACCTATAAGCATATTAATCTGCAACCATTTTCAAAAACAGCAATCTCTAAATCCTTACGGAACTTTGCTTGAAAAAAGGCTGGAGGTCGAGAAATCTCTGCCTCTCAAGCCAGCACAATAATTTATAGTTAGCTGAAATAGATAAAAAACAAGTTATTCTCCCTTAGTTTTGGAGCAATTATAATGGACATATCACTAGGTTTTCTAAGACAACAAAAGATCAACAGTTCCTTCATTTGGGTATTAAATCATTTAATTCATTTTATGCCAAAATCGCAACTAGCTGTTAGCTTAACTGTTGAAGGCGAAGGAGCAGCCCAAGATTTGTTATCTGCTTATGCGCGGGGTGTACGACATTTCCCTGGTTCAGTTTTGATTAGAGCAGAGTTATACTTACTCCAACTTCCGCACATTATATTGACAGGTGCGAAGTTGTCAAATGTAGATTTTTGGACAACAAATTTAACAGGTGCAGACCTACGCTATACAGATTTAACAGGTGCAGATTTAACCAGTGCAAACCTAACAGGTGCAAATTTGACTGGGGCAAATTTGAGCAATGCCGACCTTCTGGGGACAAATTTAACTAAAGCTACTTTTAAAGATACTTGTTTGCGTGATAGCAATTTGAGTGGTGCTATCTTAAAAAATACTGATTTTATAGGTGCGAACTTGCAAGGGGTAATTACCAATAATATTCGCCGTAATTACTAACTCTCTTTTTCAATTTAAACTTAAGTAGCTTTTAATTATTTTTAAGAATTTTGCATAGCTTATGTACCTTAACTAACGTTTTTTACTAAAGTTATCATATAGCACTTGTACGCTATTTAAACAAATATGAAGTCCAAATTAAACCCTCTACAAAATCTAAATTTGAACTAAATTAAACAGTATAATAAGTAAGATTAACATTATTTATTTATATGAGGAATTAGCTTATGGATCGTGCAATAGCAATAGCTTATGGCGGAGCAGAAGTTGTCCCTGACGAGTGTAAGCACTCAGATTTTTACGACCTTGGGATAAGATGCCCTTCATGCTTAGAAATTGTTAAGTATGTCCAGGGATGCGAAAGGATTAGAAATGGTAGACTAGAAGAAGTTCCAGCTTATTTCAGTCATTTAGCGAGTGTTGATAAACTACAGGCAGAGCTTTGTAAAATAAGAGTTAAAAGTATTACTAAGCTAGAGTGGGAACGAAAAAAATCAGAAAGTAGATATCAAAGACTTCAAGTCTTACAAAAGTATTATTGGCAAATCTTTTGTGATAACTCCCCATCGTTACAAAAAAAAGGCAAGAAACAAATTAAAAAATTGTTAAACGCCAGGTATGATCTTATTAACGCACCTTCAATATACTTTAAAGAACAAGTTTGGCAAGAACTATACATACCTGGATTCGTCGAAGCTATCAATGAGAATCACGTAGTACAAGAACGGTTATCTGTTAGAGTTTATGATTTTCTTGAAATACCTTTACAAAACGTTGCTAGTGATGGCTTTCGGGAAATAATTAGAAAATTTCGCGAACAAATAAATTGGCGTGAGAATGATCACGCTTACAAGAGGTTACATACCTTAGTTTGTGAAGAAGTTATAGACTTTCTGAGAAGTGAGTCGGGAAAACCTGTTTTGAGGCTTATAACTGAATTTTGTTTTGTGATGGTTATGTCACACTTTCACAGAGGAACTTTCAGACTGAGACCAGATTTACCTGAACACCTGCAAGTTTTGAAGCAAATGGTTGATATGCTTGCCACGCAGATAGCAAGTATTCATTGGAGTAAAGAAATAGGCAATCATATTACGTTAAGAAAAGTAACACGATTGCCTATTTCTGTTTCTTGAGGTTTTCACTAAATTAGGATCTTTTGTTATTTATCCAGTCAAGGAGCAAACTTCACTGGAGCGAATTTGGCGAAGCCGATTTAAGTCAGCTTGAAGTAGCCTTCAATTAACTTCCAGCAAATTGCCAAAACTATTAATCCCTTAAACCAACGCCTCTGAACGCACCAAAAATGTACTAATCTTTGTGGCAAATTGGGATAGTTTTGTTGCTTTCCCGCCGATTTAAATCCAGACAAAATCCCGTGAATTATATACTCATGAGCAAAGCGACATAAGGGGACTACATCTCTACCAAGTTTCTCGTCGCCCAGGTTTTTGTAATTCATGTGGTGGATGGCATATTGGTGTCCACTGCCAACTCGTACCCAGGGAAACATTGTACAGCGATCGCCTACAGCAGAAAGCCACGCTTGATGCTTGCTGAACCATTCATTAGACTTGATATAACTGTAGTAATCAACGTAAGCTCGTTTTCTCCGTTTGCTCAAGCGAGATCGCTCCTGTTGGCAACTTTTATACTGTTATATTCTTGACTTAAGTTTAAAGTCAAGGCTACAGTTCAGCATCTCGCCCCTGTTCTAGTTTCGGTGATAATGACGGTTGCTTAGATGCTTCAAACTTAACGCTTACAGCCCGAATTACAATTTGAATATGCTTTCGGGCTTTTTGTCCTCCCTGCTCTCGCTGAATTTTTTGCACAAAAGGATCGCAGGCGAGAATGTCTGGGAGTTTTGCTTGTAAACCATCTTGCAATACTTTTTCCGCAATTGCTACTTGGCGCTGAATATCACTGCTAGTTGTAATTTCTTGGTTGTACCTTTGCCATAATTCTTGCGGTTTAAGGACTGAACTTTGTGGCTGCTGTGAAGTACGCGAAATATCATTAGTTTCCGCCCATAAGTTTATTGAGCGAGTACGGGTAGATACATTAGCAAATCCATGTAATTCAGCCAGCAGTTGCTCGTAACTGGGAGGATAATTAGGGTTTAAAACCAGTACCAAGTGCTTGTCGATTCCCAGGGTTTCTCGTATTTCTGGAATATTTCGATTTCTGTTGAACTTTGTCGGATCGCGGTCTTTTCTTCGTCCTCCAATGGTGTTGAGTTTTTCAGGCTCTTTTTGAGGATCGGCAGTAACATCAATAGCAATTGAGCGCTCCTGACCCCGCCTATCCTTAAGTGTCACAATTAAATCTGTTGCTAAAACTAAATCTAGCAATTTATGAGTTAACTCAATTTTCGTTTGCTGGCTACTGCGTTCTGGAAGGCTTCTGCCAGCCAAAATTAGGTCAAGCCACTCATTGGCAAAGGGGAAATGTTTATCAATATGCAATCTGGCTGAATGCAGCCGCAGTTGGAGCTTGTTGTCAAAAGCAATAACGACCCGCTCTAAAGGGTAGGCTTGCTTACTTAAAATACGATTACTTAGAGCGAATTCTTTAACCCACTCCTCGGCTAAATCTCCTTGGGATTTCCCTACCACTTGCTCAAATAGCCATAATTAAGCATTCTGCTTGATTTTCTAACTCCATCAAGTCCATGTGAGCTTCGTAAAGGTCTTGCACGGTAAACATTAATTCAGGATTGACAAGTAGAATCCAGTGTAAGTCAATTTCTAAATCGGCTCTCATGTCACTGTAAACAGTAGCACTATACTTCCTTTGCAGAGCATGGGCAAGATTGGGATCGTCAGCAATGCTCCAAGCAATCTTTTGACTGCCTAATCTAACAATCACTGCTATGCCTAAAACTTCCTCAAGGAATTCTTCAGCTTCAGCGTTTGTAGGATATTTTACTAGCTGCTCAGGCAAATGAGCGGCGATCGCTTGTCGCATTCGCAAAGCAGATGGAGTAAATAGGCGATAATTTTTGTCAGCGAACTGGCGAATCCATTGGGACTGTTCCTTAACTCTAGGCATCGCTGTAATGTTCATAATACAAACCTAATTGAGTTGACTTCAATAGTCTTAGGAGCGGACTTGATTTTTTCCATAATAACTGATTGAGAAATAATACTCCCGGTCAAACATCATTTGCCAACCACGAGCCGTAGCGTTGGACTAAGGTTTTAATAAAAATAAGTTCCTCTAGAGAAGGTTCGCCCAATACGTCTAAGTAGCGCCAGCCCCGTTCATAGCTAATCAGCATTTCTTCAGGGGTAAAATTTTTGATATCAGCAACCTGCCAGCAGATCGCTTTGAGAAAAGGTAATTCTTTTGGTATTTCTAGTAAAGGCATGGTAGAGCGATTATTGCACGAACTTTTTTTATCCTGATAAGTAGGTAGACACTAAAATAAAATGTAAGATAAAAGAGATGTTTTGCTGCCTTAATTTAGTTTCTTTTATTCACAGTGAGTAACGTTTCACACATAGGTTACGCTTGAGAAACACAACCCTAATCACAACCAACTTCCTTAATTGCTTGAGATTTGGCTTTATACCAAGCTTCAAATTGATTCAGAGGGTATCTGTCTTCATTCATTTCATAGGCTGACTTAGCATTTGCTTCAGGATTATCAACCCACTGTTCACCGCTTTTTACATCTTCACAAGCCAATTCATAAGCTGCTTGAAGATTAGCGTCATCCCTGAGCCAAGCTGCAAGAGTATCTAATCCATATGCTTGATCCTCAGCAGGAAACTGATTTAGATTTTCCTCAATAGCAGACACATATTGGGTAGGTTTGTCTTTTAGATTCTGTTCAGCCTGCCTCTCGTCTAAAACCTCTTGCGAATTCTTCTCAGAATTATACTTGACTGTCTCTTCGCAAGCAATATTATCTCCATCGTTGTCTTCAAGGTTATAAGAGTTACCACTGTTAAAAGACTCTTGAGCATCTGCTTGATTGATGAAGTCTTCGCAACTTAACTGCTGACTGGATTGTAGCGGGCTAGATGTTACAGACGGTATCGTCGATATTTGAGATTCAGGAGGATTCGTTAGCGCCGAACCAACAGCCCCTAGTGTATAGATCGCTGCGTAAATTGATAGGATAACCTTGAACCCCTTGTGGCAATTACTGTACTTCCACACTCCGTAAGCTCCTAGTGGAGGAAAGATTACAGCAGTTGCAAACCAAGCCAGTGTTGGGTGAGTTTGAAAGAAGTTCTTGATCGTGTTGATTTTCATAGTATTTTTATTTTAAAGATAGTTGATAATCTTGTTTACCAAAATTCCTAAGTTAAGCCTGTACTGAGGTAAAAATAAGGTTTTTAAATGACAACTTATTTCAACTATGTTTTTAGTAATTAATTAAAATTGGTGAGTGCTACTCTCAGAACCTAGTAGTAATAGCGTTATCTTCACCAACCGATACCTTTACCTACGTCTCTTTAATACTTCTACTCTCTTAACCTTAAGTTATGTAATTTTCTTCTAACTTTTATTCATTCAAACTAAATATATAATTGCTAAGTTTTGCTTGTATGGGCGAAAAAATCCTTTTTATGTTGTTCTCTTTTTTAAGTTCATACTCTAAAAAACTAATATTTTTATTAAAAAAGTTTAGTTTTCTATTAAAGCTTATTTATTAAATTAATTGTTACTATGTAAAGCTTATACACATTAACTTGAATTTAGATACAAGCGTAACAAAATAAGTTAGCTAACCCCTCAGTGTATACACTTAAATATCCAAGCTGGACTTTAGAATAAACAGTAAAAAGGTTGATAAAAAATGTTAAGAGTAATCTATATACTCACATCTTCTAATTAGTAATTAGAAGAACTAAGAGTTGTCAAAGTAATTAATTTAAATTACAAACTATCTAGAGGAAAGAAATTACAAAATCTCTTAAAGTTAATATAATGATGTCAGCGACCTGCCAGCAGATAGCTTTAAGAAAATGTGGCTATTATGGTGTTTCAAGCAAAGGTATAAGCCTTGCTACTAAAGCGCTTCCTTCCTTTTGCTTATGACGATAGCCAGCAATAATCTTTATTCAAAGCTGCCATCCTGGCTTCTGCTGAGATTGCTTATTAATCTGCTGAGGCTGCTGCGATCGCATTTGATAGTCTACAAGCCGCATAGCTATCTTCAAGTGATTTTGGGCAGCTTGTTCCCCACTGCGTTGTCTAATTTTCACCAAGGCTGGGTCATGCTGCAAAATTTGGTTGATTTTCTCAGGAGTATAACCATCTTTGGCTGCGGCATAAGCCACTATGGAAGCTGTTTTGATGGAATGAGCAGGGTCAGCCTCTCGACTATAGTGCTGCCACAGCTTTAGACTCAGCAATTGTTCTTGCTGCGCTAAGTCCTGCTGCATGGTGATAACAGCTTGTTTTGGTAGAGGAACTGGCGCTTTGGGATGATGGAAGGCGATCGCAACAGAGGCTATCCGCTCTAGGTAAGCATCAGGTTTACCAATATCTCTCGCTGCACCCTTCCACTGCCATAAGTCGCTAGAGGTCTGCCTGTAGGCATTAAAGTCTAGTCGCATTGCCACTACTGCTTCAATTGGTAAGGGTTGACCGGAAGCTATAACCGCCTCAATCCGCTCTAAGTAAGCATCGGGCTTACCAATTGCCTGCGCTACCAGCTTCCACTGGGATACATCTGGTTGTGGCTCAATCCCCTTTAACTGTTCATTCCAGTCCTTACCGACAGTAGGGGTTGCCCTGGTGACTGCCCCAAGTTCAGCAGCTAATCGCCATGCCATATCTTCTCCAGGGCGATCGCTGTCGTGAGCGGCGACAATTTCTACTCCTTGCTGTTGCTGCTGTCTTAGCCAAGAGGTGGGTACGGAACCCGCCCCATCAGTGGAGACAAACATCGTTCGTCCAGGTTGCTCGGCTAAAGCGGCGGCTGACAAGGCATCGATAGCTGACTCTACCAGTACAATTCGCTCTAGCTGTCCTTCACCTTGGACAAAGGAGAACCAACCGCCTTCACGCTTGCTGCCCGTTGCTAACCCTTTGAAAGAGCTATCGTTGTACGTGCCGCGCAAACTTGCTCCAGTAAGATTGCCATCAACGTCCTGGCGCAAGAAGACAGCATTTTGTTTGGCATCGGCGTAGACTTTGCCCTGAGCGTGTAATCCATCAACCAAGGCTACGGGTAATTGACGCTTTTGGATAAGGTATTGGCGTACAGTTAACCATTTTGACTCGTCTGGGGTTGGCGGCTCAAAGGGCTGACGTTCCTGAGCTTGTGGTTGTGGTTGGGGCAATCGCCTGGGGACAGGTGGTAGTTCAAGTGTGCTATCAGCTAACCATTGCAGCGATGCTTTAAACTCACGCGCCTGGACGTGCATCACCAAATCGATTGCCCCGTATCCTCCTGTGAGGTTAGCGTGGTCATAAAACTTCTGGTCATTGATGCTGATAATTTGTCCTTCGCCGCGCCATTTGTGCTGATCGTATTTGTCTTGCGTTAGCCCCAAGCGAATTGCTATCTCATCAAGGGGAAGATCGCGCAATTGTTGGGCAAGAGTGATTACAGTCTCTTTTGTATGTGTAGCAATTACCGCGTGGACTTTCTTAAGTGCCTTGGTATTGTTAGCGGTTTGGAGCATACTTAAGTTCTCCCCAATCTGTTTACAGGCAGCAATAGCAGTTGTTGAACCAATCGCTGACAAATTGATCTGCTGGGAAATAGATGCGATCGCAGTGTTAGTTATTTGCTGTTGTTTTTCCTTTAATAACGGCTCGATTTGTTCCAGGTAGCTGGAGATGATAACGTCAAGTGGATTAACTGAAAAGGCAGCGCGATCAGGGTTGGATTTAAGCTGTTGCGTCAAATCAGTCAAAACTTGAGCTAAGGGTAGTGTTTCAACAGCCGATTGCTCAACGTGTTTTGATAAGGCTTCCCCAATGCCCGTAACTATTTGCTGCTCGTGCCGCGCCTTTCTTGCTTTGGCTTGTTCCAAAGTGCTAATAGTGCGGTCACAAGTTAGCTTGTCAAGTAAATTATTAAGAGAATTGAGAGCAGCTTTCCCCTGAGCTAACTGCTGTCGATGTTGGGACAATTCTTCTATTAATGGTGATACTGTTAGGGTCAAAGCTGAGGCAATAGTTTCATGTTCAGCATGGTTTGATGCTGCCAAGAGCGCTTGCTGAGTTGTTTTTTGTTTGAGAGCCGCGACTGTTGCTTGGGTTTGGGCTAAGTAGTCAGAAATTACTGTATCAAGCACTTTGAGTGATTCAAACGATTGCGATTGCTCGTCCCCTAGCTGCTGCGTGAGGTCAGTTAGCGATTGGATTAAGGGTGAAGCAATTGCATCAAGCTGAGTGTGCCTGACGACGGATTGTATTGATTGCTCGTTAAGTTGCTCCTGGTCTAGTTGTACTTTGGGCTGTGATGCAATCACCTCCTCAATCACTTTGGTTAGTTGATGTATGGCGTTAGTTAACCCTTGGTGCTGAAGTCCCTTTAGCTGTTGACTTAAAGGTAGAAGCTCTTGGGTTAGCGGCGCTTGGGTGATCGTTCGTGCTGTTAGGTAATTTGAGATAGCACGAGTAGCTTGACTCTGTACCTCAACGCTTGTGGCTACCTCTGGGCTTGATTGCGTTAGTTCGTGAGGCAGCGCGGATTCAAGCTTTCGCATTGCCTCATTTAATAGTTGGGACTGGTTGCCCAAGAAGTCTTGGCATAAATTATGTAAGTCTTGGGCAACCCTTGTTGAGGCAATGGCTTCTACATTCAGGTGATTAGCGATCGCTTCTATTAATTGTCTGCTTACTCGCCCGTCATTACCTCGCTGTTCAATACTTTCATTACCTGCTGCGCGGTCAATAGCTGTTGAATCTTGTCGGTCAATGCTACTTGTGAGGAACGCTGCTCCCTGACCTCGAAGCCAACCATCTGCAAGGCTTCGGTTAAGCTCTGCAATGTCGGCTCCAAGTTGCTCGACGGTTTGGAGTTCAAGGTGTCGGCTAATTGCTGCAAGAACTCCTGGTAACTGGTTCTCACCTCGCCCAGATTCGCTGTCTGAGTAATTTCCAAGCGAGTAATTTGTTCGCTCAGTTGACTGTTGCTGCTCGTAAGTTGGTTGTTGGTTTTCTCCAATTGGGTGATTTTCTTGGTCAATGAGGTCATGGCTTTGGTTAACGCCTCTATCTGTTGTACGTTCATTGTTGAATTGTCGCTGTTCGATAATGTCATCGGAAATTTCCTCCAGTGATCGGTTTAAATTTTGGTCGTGGATGGGTGGCTGACCCGATAGCAATTGGTTTAGCCTCTGTTTCCTTTGTTCAATACTCAATTTTTTAGGAGGCGGTGTGATGGCTAAATGCCGTTCAGGCTTGTTGTGTTCGCGCCACTGTCGTAATGGCAGTGCCACTGATGCCGCTTTTTCGTAAGCGAGTGGGCTATGAACCACAATCAAGTCATCTACCCCTTTTTCTGGTCCCGGTAGACTGACCACGCTAACCTTCGCTCCCTGCTGTTGCAATAAGCTTCCAGTCCGCGAAATGGCAATTTCAATATTCCGCTTCGTTTCTGGGCGCGTTTCGTAATCGAAGCAGAATGTAATGTCACGTCCTAGCGTGGCAAAAACGGCTAGTTCTTCATGTAGGTGAGCTTTAATCGGATTACCTTGTTCGTCCTTGCTGCGATACCCTGCATAGATTCCTGGTAGCCCAATGGCAGCATGACCCTGGCTGAGTAAACTAGCGGCTTTCTTTGCTCCTTCAGTAATCGTAATAGGCAAGCTGTATTTCCACGCGCAGTACCAAAAGCCGCGATCGCGTTCTTCTTGAGACGGGTCAACTCCTGCTTTTTGGTAAATCTTTTGGGCAATGTATTCAGGTACATCTAACAGGAAAATACCCAAGTCGGTTTTTGGTGGATGCTCGTACTTAATAACCTTCCCTGGTTTATCTGGATTACTCCTTGGCTCATTGGGTTTGTAGCAGCCCCAAATCTTCTCTTGCGGCTTGTTGCCTGTGTCTAAGTTGGAAAAAGATAACGCATTTGCTCCAGAATTGCACCACCAGCCGCCAGCTTCAATATGGGCGTAGCGCTTGAGCATTCCAGTAGTTAGCTGCCCAATGTTGGTTCGCTCCAACTTGTCCGAGTACATCAGGTATTCCCAAGCCTCATGCTCCTGCTCAATACTGCCCATTTGTAGGCTGCGGAAGTTAGCAGCAGCAATGTCTGGATGAATAGCGCTGCCCTTAACCAATTCATGCCAATGCTTTGCTTCAATATGGGGTGGAGCTTCCTCGGCGCTGGTGGGTTGCCAAAATATCTCTAATTGCTTGAGCGGCTGTTTATTGAGAATAGGACTTGGCGTGAATTTTGCTGCTTGCTGGTCTTTACGCTTGAGGGGTCGTTCAATACTTATAACTGGGGCAGAAGCCTCATGAGTTATTTCTTGTTTTGCTGTAATATTTACCGAGCGCTCAACTGCTGGTGCTAAGTTGATAGTTGCTGCTTTTTCTGCTACAGCCTGTACTTTAGCTTTGGGCTGCAATAGTTCCAGTACCGTTTCTTGAGCCTTGCTTTTTTGTGCTTGCTCCAGCAGAAAATCTACATTTTCAGCGTAGATTTTTAGGTCATATTTAGCGCGGCTGATGGCAACATAAACGCTTTCGGAGCTTACTGTCGCATCAACTGTGGAGGAGATCAGTACCCTGTCAGCAGTTTTCCCTTGGGACGAGTAGGTAGTCGCAACCAGGGCATAATCCAAGTGCAACGGTTGGTAGAGGTCAATCGTGCTAGTCTTACCACCCTCCAACTCAACTGTTGCTGTTTGCCCCTCAATGCCAATCACCCTAAACTCTTGACCATTGCGGCGACCGAGTTCTTTATCGTTACGTGTCCACCGCAGACGATCCCCCACAGCAATATCAATACTCTCTTGGTTGTATAGCGTCTTGCGGAACTTCATCGGATCAACAACTAACTGATTCCCCGCCAAATCACTCAGATGGAGCTTATCGCCCTCTAGTGCTTCAACCTTGTAGGCTAAAGCTTTGTGAAGTCCTAATCTTTTGTAGTCGCGCACAGGGACAACTACATCACCCACGTTGTAATTGTGGGTATAGCGGGTCTGTACTGCGGTGAGGTTTTGTTTAGCCCTTAGCTGAGTTACTTCCACCGCATAGCCTAGCGTCCCTTCCTCTTTCAGCGCAGTACGAATTTCGCCCGTAATTGCACAGCGCTCTTTATGTGTCCCTGCGACGATTAGCGTTTGCTGGCGCTCTTTGGGTGGCAGTTTGATATAGTCAGCAGCGATTTTGGCTATTCGTTCCTCGGCATCGGCTACTTCTTCAATCCGCTCTAACTGATGTAGATGAGAAAGCGCCTCCCCAATTTGACCATTCGCTGCTAAACTAACGGCTTTCTGTAAGTCTGGTGGCTTTTGACGCAAGGACTCGTCCAAGTAAGCGGTAGTAATCCCTGCGCTTTGCAAACTCTTGAAGGGATTTCCCGCTTCTATTGCCGATAGCTGCCGCGTGTCACCTACGAGAATTACTCGTGCTTTTTCCTCAGTAGCTCTTTGGAGTAGAGAGTGAGCGTTTTTGGCACTCAATAATCCCGCTTCATCGACAATCCAAATTTGGTTAGGTGGGGGTTGTTCACTCTGCTGGGAAACAAGTAACCGTGCTGCTGTATTTGCTTCGATTCCCAATTCTTCGCCTAATACCTTCGCGGCTTCAGCACTAGGGGCAAAGCCTTTGATGGTGTACCCTGGCGCTATCTGACCTAGTGCTGTAGCCACCTGCTTTACTGCATTGAGGGCATAGGTCTTCCCTGCCCCTGCTACTCCTTGCCATGCAATGAATTGGTTGTTTGTTGTAGCTGTTAGAGCGATCGCTTCTCTTTGCCCTGAAGTTAAGCTTTTATCTGCTAAGTAACTATCTATAGTTTCTGAAGTAGCGATCGCTTCTAGCTTCCCTTTGCCCTGTTGCATTAACTTGATAGTAGCCAGTTCTCTTGCTAGGGCTGTTTGGGTTGTGTACCTCCTCCCGTCATAAGTTTTGATTAGTTCAGGATGTTGGGGGATTGCTTGCTCTAATTGACTGATACTAAATGGCTTTAGCTCGGCTGTAACAAATTTCAGTATGTCCTCTTGCTTGAATGCTACTTTCCGTTCGCTACAGTGTTCGATGGCAACACTTATCGCTGTTTGCAGTTCTGCCTCGATTTCTATATTCTGTGTAACTTCCGATGTAGTGGCAGGGGCGCTGCCGATTTCTTGAACTGGAGTAGGATGAACAATGCCATACAGATCAGCTTCCTCATGCCAATGCTCAAGCTTTTCATTACGTCCCATTTCATAATTCTTCTTTACCCTTGTCCTACGCCATGCCCATACCTTGTTCTCGGTGTTGACATCTATTTCTCGCTCCTCTAAATACTCCACAATCTGCTCATGCCGCTTGGAGAACGCCTCAATCTGCTCCCTGGTATAACCTTTGATCTCAAATAATTCCTTGGGCTGGGGTTCGATTTCATAGCCCAAGGCACGACACTCTAAGGCTAGTTCTTGACGGTAAATCTGACCCAACAGCATTTTGTTGTAGTACAGATTTTCGTCTGTGCGGCTCTGCCACTTCCCATCAGGCAAACAAGTAAAGTTCATCAAGATGCAATGGGTATGCAGATGCGGGTCTAATTCTCGGCTAGTATCGTGATGCCACAAAGCCACCGTCAAATTATCCGTCTTAACTCGCTCCTTCTTGATGCGAGTTTGGGGGTAGTGTTGCTCAATAAATTCTAGTGTTCTCTTGACAGCACGACGATGTGCTTCTTCTAACCTTCCGTCCCCTCCCACTAGACAGGCAAGGCTAACACTTTTGGGAGCCGAGAAGGTCAAATCTACCCCAGCGCGTTCTTTTGACTGCTTCTTTTGTTTTTTACTCTGCTTCCTTGGCGAATTGGTTTGAGCTTCTTCTTTACTAAAACCTTTAGGCTTACCTCGCAGTGCTTGTTTACCATCAGGACTCAAGCCGTTTACCAGATTTTTGTACACCTGGTTATCAGCGATTTCTCCACTTAGCGCCAACTTTTCTGCACCACGTCCCCACCACTCGGAGTTCTCAAGCGCGGCTCCCTTGGAGTAGTAGTTTTCTTGCTGGTAGTATTCTTCTGCCTGTTTTGGGTTAATCGTGGCGATCGTCAGCATGATGGCGCTATCGTTCTAGGTGGGGTGTTGATCTCTTTCTCAAAAGCTATCTACGGGAACTATCTTTCGCAGCCCCTCACTGCTCCCGCCGCACGTTAGCGCCAGCAATACTGCACCTTTTCCGCACCACTTCTTCGTTTTCCCCAGCAGCTTTGCTGAAGTTCTTTTTCTGTTTAGTTTCTTCTGACTGCGAAGCAGCGATTCTAGTGATAGTTAACATTGAATAATTTTAAAGAGTTTGTCGTGGATGTGAAACTAGCCAAAACTAGCCAAGACTAACTGCTAGTTTTGGCTAGTTCAGAGTTTTGATTAGCTGTCAATGCCAATACTCTCAGGTCGTCCCAAATGGTAAGTAGCAGTTCTCTTCCCTGTCTCCAAGCTGCTAACTGGGCGGCGTTACCACACGCCATTACCCCACAATTACCAGAAATGTTCTCTAACAATGGAAAGGGACCAAACAAATGAGAGTGAATAGTTCCTTTTGGGCTTGGTGCTTGTGTCACAATCCACTGCGAGGGAACCAAGCTCTCTTTACCCTGGTAGTTCGCAGTACAATTTACAACCAGAGCGTACTCGCCATGAAGGTGTTTCTCAAAGAAGTGAATCAGGTAGCTCTCCTCATCTCGCTCGAACTCGGCATCAATGATTTGGCATTCCACAACATAGTAGTCTTGCTCACAGCAGCTTTGAGAGCCTACCAATAATTCGTAGTCAAAACCGTTCGGGGTTTTTTGCTCATCTGTAAGTGCGCTATACAAACCAGAAATGGTATCGCCATCTCGAAGCCAATACCCACCTCGGATTACTTCAGAATCATTCTTGAGGACACGGTAGATTGGCTGGTTGCAGTGAGGACAGTTTAGTTCTACTTGAGTCTCAATTGGTTGTAATGTAATTGATTGCATAATTGGTATTCCTTTAACACTGGATGGATTACGCCTTAGCCAAAGACTGTTGATGATTTCAAGATTTTGTTGATAGCTGGGGCGTGTGCTTGTCTCAGCTATTGCAAATTTTTTAAAACAAATCCTGAACCGTACAGCATCAACTCATCTGTTTGATGCAATTAAAACTTGAGCATATTTTAATGTTGAAGAAATTGCACTTCAAATTAACAGATTAGCATTTGCCTTTCAGAATTTTCCAAGCCTCAATTTTTAGTAACAATGACATTTCTCCCAAAAGTGGAGAAATAGTAATTTTGGATCGCCTAAAACTTACTATTCAAAATATACCCTTGAAAATACCGAACAGGGTTTCAATCCCCCAACGTTTGGCGTAATCGGCAATGGCTGACTTAGGTGCTGTTTGGGTGGCAACCACCAGCAAAGAGCCATCCTCTAATCGCAAGGCGGCAATGTACACCCAATGCCCCCAGAGTTGTCTTTTATGGCGGAGAACTTTGTGCTGTCCTACCTGTAAATCCTGAAACAGAACTCTAACTTTGAGGCTTTGACGACCATGCTTGAGTATGTGGTCTTCTCGAATGCGAATGCGAAACGGCGTGAGCGGCTCATTAAACAGATAGCCAAACCAATCTTTACCAACAAACTCTCGATCTGCGGTTAAGCAGGCAATGTCTCGCTCCCTAAAGTATTTCAGGAATTGGTCGAACAACTTCATGCGCTCCGTACTATTAGAATTGCCCCGTTTGTCAAGTAAACACCAGACCACTGGGAAGGCAACTCCCTCATGCACAATCCCCAGCATCAAAATGTTGAAGACGCAATCACCAAACTGCCATTCGGTGCGGTCGATTGAGAGTACCCACGGCTCAGGAATCGCCATCAGCGCAACTACGGTTCGCGCAATTTCTGCGTAATCAAGTTCATAATGACGGAAAAATCGCTGGAGTCGCTTGTAATGGGAGTCAGTTTGAGCTTCGCCACTGAAGCCAGTTGCTAGTTCGCTAAAGTTTACCGTTTTGACGCGTAGTAGGGCAATAAGAAAAGCAGCCAGAAAACTTAGTCTGGCTCCATGCCACGCTAGATGGGGTCGCAAAGCATCTCGAAGTAGAGTAACCTGATTCATAGGGTTTCATCGTCAGAATGTGGTAATTCTTATGAAACCCTTTCCCTGTTCATATTTGCAAGCTTTTGTCCTGTACTGAGGGTAGTTCGATTAATTCTTGTGCCTTTTTACCAAATCGCTCCAGAACAGGATTAGCTGCAAGGATTTTGCGGATATCTGCCTCGGCAACTCCTTCACGCCAAGCAGCTTGCGCTACTGCTGTTGCAGTTTGGAAGGGACCCATGACATTAACCTTTTCGCTGTAATGCTTCCACAAGTCGCTTGCCCTAAAAACAGGCGGTTCTTTAGGAAGAAGATTATTGTTAGTTGACGTAGGCTGGCTTTGGTGTTTAGCAACTACTGCATTGG
>Ga0181464_1000397_pt1 | contig 18189 bp, 13 predicted proteins | sample InSIn2gowninarea_FD_119074 | JGI IMG/M metagenome (GOLD analysis project Ga0181464, IMG submission 119074) | Clean room microbial communities from NASA Spacecraft Assembly Facility at Jet Propulsion Laboratory, Pasadena, California, USA -... ...
TTGACAATGATGTTGCAGCAACATTAGTTGAATTTTTAGATTGGTTGATAGAAGGTAATTTTACCTTCCTAAGCCTTGAAGAATATGATATTATTGATAATAATATGCAGATTAGGAATAATCTGGGAGCAAAACTATCAGGGCAAGCTTTAGCCGTTTTGCCAAGCGATTTTGTAACTATCGCAAAAGCAGATCAACGCTCCCATGTTCATAGATTTACTTGGCTAGATGATATTAAAATACTTTCTCCAGATAAGAAACAATGTTTAAGATTATTGGGGTTATTTACTTCTAGCGCTTATAATCATTCTATTTTTCGTGTTCCATACATAAAAGATAAAGCAAATGAAATAATAGAACGTCTAGGATATAATCCAGAAGATCATTCAGGCAAAAACTTAGTAAATATATTAGAGCAATATCCTAGAGACGAGTTATTTTGGTTATCAGTAGAACAATTATCTGAAAATGCGAATAAAATACTTGCTCTTGAAGAAAAACCATCTTTAAGAGTAATTACACATATTGATAAAAACTCTCCGTTGGTTACAGCTTTGGTTTATTTGCCGCGTTCGCAATATAATATAAATAATTGTGAAAATATTGGTAAATATTTACTAAAATCTTTTTCTGGAGATTTTTATGAATATAGCACTTTCTTTGTTAATTCAGCTATAACAAGAGTATATTATGTTGTTCATCGTGAGGTTAAAATGTTGCCAAAAGTAAATGAGCAAAAATTAAAAAAAGATATAGCAGAATTAACACGTACATGGCATGATAGTTTGGCTTTATATGCACAGCAAAATAATATTAGCGATGATAGTGTTAAGCTTGCTTCAAAATTTTCTCCAATATATCGTGACAATCTAAGCCCAGAAGAAGCTTTAGACGATGCGCAACATATATTAAAATTAGATTCAAATAAATCTTTATTTGTAAAGTTTTGCCAAGTTCCAAATATTAATGATGATCAATATGTAACCCTAAAATTATACCACAGAGAAAGCGCGCTTATGTTGTCACAGCGCGTACCTCTGTTAGAAAATATGGGTTTTACTGTTATAGACGAGCAAACTTTCGAGCTAATAGATAAAAATAACAACCAAATCTATATGCATAATATGTGCCTTAAAAATACTAATAATGCAAAAGTTGATTTGAGCGACGGTGGCAAACTATTAAGTGCTACTTTCGAAGAAATTTGGTCAGAAGAGATTGACGATGATGCATATAATAAATTATGTCAAGCAGCTAAATTAGCGCCACGTGAGATATTAATTTTACGTATTTATGGACGTTATATGCAGCAAATAGGTACGCCTTATTCACAAGAGCACTTAGCTGCAGCTTTAGCTAATTATAGCGATATAGCCCGTGATATATATAGTATTTTTTATTATAAATTTGCGCCCAATTTAGACAAACAAGAAAGTGATGCACGGGTACAAGAACTTAATAAAGCCATACAGAAGAACTTACAAAAAGTACCTAATTTAGACGATGATTTTATTTTACGTCGTTATTTAAATTTACTAAATGCTAGCTTGAGAACAAATGCGTTTGCGGTAGACAAAAATGGTAAATTAGCCGATATAATAGCTATTAAATTTAATCCAAAAATCATTACAGATTTACCCGATCCTAAACCATATAGAGAAATATTTGTTTATGGTATGCTAGTTGAAGGTGTGCATTTGCGTTTTGGACCAGTGGCGCGCGGTGGTATAAGATGGTCAGATCGCGCTTTGGATTATAGAACAGAAATTTTAGGTCTTGTCAAAGCACAACAGGTTAAAAATGTTGTTATTGTGCCTGTAGGGTCGAAGGGAGGATTCTACCCACATCAATTACCCGATACAAATGATAGAGCTGAAATTGCAGAAGCAGCCCGCCAAGCTTATATAGGCTATATCAATGCTATGCTCTCAATAACTGATAATTTAGTAGACCGTAAGATTGTACCGCCAAAAGATGTAACTCGTATAGATGGCGATGACCCATATTTTGTGGTTGCCGCTGATAAAGGTACTGCAAGCTTTTCAGATACAGCAAATGCTATTAGCGCTGAATATAATTTTTGGTTAGATGACGCTTTTGCCTCTGGTGGTTCAGATGGTTACGATCATAAAAAAATGGCTATAACAGCTAAAGGTGCATGGGAAGCAGTAAAGCGCCATTTTCGCGAGTTGTTTGATCGTGATATTCAAAGTGAAGATTTTACTGTTGCAGGTATAGGCGATATGTCTGGAGATGTTTTTGGTAACGGAATGTTGCTTTCCAAACATATTAAGCTTATTGCAGCTTTTGATCATAGAGATATATTTATAGACCCAAATCCAGACCCTAAGACTAGTTATGAAGAACGCAAACGTCTATTTAATATGGAACGTTCGAGCTGGCAGGACTATGATCGCAATAAAATATCTAAAGGGGGTGGGGTTTATTCGCGCAAGCTTAAAGAGATAAACCTATCGCAAGAAGCAGCGCAAGCTATTGGCTTAGATACTGAAACAGCGGCGCCGTTTGAGGTAATAAAAGCAATTTTAAAATCAAAGGTCGATTTATTTTGGTTTGGTGGTATAGGTACTTATGTGCGTGCTTCTAATGAGAGTAATACGGATGTAGGTGATAGAACTAATGACAAAATTAGGATTACCGGAAAAGAATTTGGAGCTAAAATTATTGGTGAAGGTGCAAATTTGGGTCTTACACAAAGGGGCCGTATAGAATATTCTATGGCAAATGGGTGCTGTAATACCGACGCTATAGATAATTCTGCAGGGGTTAATTGCTCTGACGTTGAAGTAAATATTAAAATAGCTTTAGCCGACGCTATGGCAAATAATATGCTTACAAGACCTCAGCGTAATGAATTACTAAAAGCTATGACAGATGAGGTTGCAAGGCTTGTATTACGTAATAATTATTTGCAAAGCTTAATAATTTCCTTAAGCGAGCGTCGGGCTTCGCGAGATATTTCACAGCAAAAAATATTTATAGAAAATTTAGAACGAGAAGGTTTATTAGATAGGCGCGTTGAAATTTTACCTGAAAATAGTGAATTAACGCAAAGAATTCTTCACGGCCAGGGATTAACTCGCCCAGAACTTTCCGTAATAATAGCTTATGCAAAACTTGTATTGCAAAATGAATTATCAAAAAGTGACTTTATAAAAGATACTTATTTTAAAACTAGGCTTATTAATTATTTCCCAAGCTTAATGCATGAAAAATATAAAGATGTTATAGAAAGACATCAATTACGTGAACCCATAATAGCAACTCAAATAGCAAATAGTGTAATAAACTTTACAGGTGCTACTTTTATTTTCTGTTTAGCAGAAAAGTTAGATTTAAACATAATAGAAATTGTTAAATCATATATTTATATTTATGACGGTTTTGATATAGAGCACATAACTAATAATATTGATGCATTAGATAATAAGATCAGCGGTGAAGTACAAAACAATCTATATAGCGATGTAATACAATATTTGTCGCAAGCAATAGAGTTTTTCGTATCTACAAGTTGTAGCTATCCTCAATTAATAAAAGATTTTAGCATAAAAGAGATTATTAGTAAAATTTCGCAGGCGCATAAATCTATTTTTGAAAATAGTAAAGATATTTTACCAAATTCTTTGTATGCATCTTATCAAGCTAAAAAAGAGGAATATATTAGTGAAGGCATAAAAAGCGATTTAGCTGACCAGCTTTGTGCTTTAAAATATGCAGTTAGACTTCTTAATATCTTACCAATAGCTGTTCAAGAAAATATTGATATTATGGTGTTAGGTAAGGTTTATTTTGACCTCCATAAAATGTTTAACGCAGACCAAATTGAAGAAGCAGGGCATGCTATACCCGCGATAGATTATTATGATAGTTTAGCAGTTTCAATGGCGTGCGATAGTATTTCGCATACGTTACGTAAATTAAGCGTAGATATAGTAGAAAAAAATAAAGAATCTAGTGATCCAATTGAAGTATGGATAAATAAAAACAAGATAAAAATAGAGTCAATAAGACAAAGAATTGGTGCTTTAATAGAAGGAGATCTTAATATCTCACGTTTTGTGGTAGCTTCTGCGATGATGCAAGAATTATTGAAAATTTAAATTATAGCCATGGGGGCAATTTATCAAGATTGATTAAATCTTTGTAGGTTTGTCTGGGTCTTATCACATACCATTGATTATTCTGCACTAAAATTTCTGGTATAAGCAGACGACTATTATAAGAGCTTGCCATAACTGCTCCATATGCTCCTGCGCCTAAAATACCAAGAAGGTCGCCAGATTCTAAATTAGCAACCTCACGATTTTGTGCTATATAATCGCCGGTTTCGCATACAGGCCCGACAATTTCGGCAATAATTTTTTTGGTATTTTTAATCTCATTTATAGCTATAATAGATTGCTCGGCATCATATAAAGCTGGGCGTAGTAAATCATTCATGGCGGCATCTATTATGATAAAATTTTTATCATAGCTTTGCTTTTTATAGATAGTTTTGCTAACCAAAATACCACTATTGCCTACAATTGATCTACCTGGCTCACATATAATTTTAAGCCCCATATTTGAAAAGTGTCTTAAAGCTAGATTTATATAATTTGTAATATTTTTTTGAATTTGCTCTGTAGATGTAGTATTAGCATAATCTATGCCTAAACCGCCGCCAATATCAACATGTTTAATATAAATATTTAGCTCTTGCAGCTCTGCTATGAATTTTGCAACTAAAGCAAAAGCTTGGTCAAAAGGATCGAGACTACATATTTGGCTACCGATATGAACATCAACACCTAAAATTTCAAGCTCCGGAGTTTTGGCAGCTAATGCGTATAGGGCTTTTGCCTCAGACATCTCAAGCCCAAATTTATTGGAAGCTAATCCTGTAGCAATTTTTGGGTGAGTTTTTGCGTCTATATTTGGATTAATGCGTATAGAAATAGGCGCTATTTTGTTAAGTTCTTTCGCGCGCGTCTGAAGAAGTTCAAACTCAGCTTTAGATTCGATGTTAAAACATCCTATATTAGCCATTAATGCCGCATCTATTTCTTCTTGTGATTTACCAACACCTGAAAAAATAATTTTAGAAGAAGGAATACCAGCTTTATAGGCTCTATGTAGTTCGCCTAAAGATACAATATCTGCGCCACTTCCCTGTTTAGCTAAAAGTTTTATAATAGCTTGGTTTGAATTAGCTTTAAGAGCGTAAGCTATTAAATAATTTGGTACATTAGCAAAAGCTTCTTTATAAAAATTAAATTGCTGGATAATATAATTTGCATTATAGCAATAAAAAGGTGTGCCAATTTTTGTTGCTATAGAGCTTATAGAAACTTCGCTTGTATAAAGCTCGTTATTTTTGTAGACAAATGCGCTCACAATAGTTTATCCAAAATAATAGGTTGGTTTTTGGTCTTATTATCTATGTTTGCGGGGGGCGCCGCTCTGCCACATGCTAATAGACCAAAACAAAATAAAGATAAATATAATAAATTTTTTAGCATATGTAACCACCTATTATGATATATTAAACCATACAATAAGGGTTAGGTTGTGTAAATGCAATATAAGATAGCTAAAGTCTCATTAATTTTATATACCCTCTTCTGTTTAAATTATGCTGAGGCGCAATCAGAAAGAGAATGTGTAATATCTAATAGTATAAAAACGTCTCTTAAAGATATACCCGGCATTAGATTTTTTGACGGCGGGTTTTTATGGTGGTGATTTATCTGTAACAGACATCAAAGGTAAATCTTGTAAGCTATCAGGCTTTGGAAATAAATCATTAATTGTAATTTTATGGGCATCTTGGTGTATTCCGTGCAGGCATGAAATACCACAATTAGCAACTATTCAACAAAATAATAAATTTGCAATATTGGCAGTGAATATAGATGATGGATCTAATAAAAAAATTATAGACTTTATGCGTTCCGTAAAAGCAGAGAATTTACCAGTATATCGTGATAATGAAGGAAAATTATTTGCTCAATTGAGGCAGAACTCATTAATTTTTGGGCTACCAACAGCTTTATTGTTTAATAAGGAGCATTGTCTAGTAGGTACTATCAGTGGTATGTTTGATTGGAAAAGCAGCAAAGCACGAAATCTTATACATACTCTTGAAACTTTGTAATGTTAATTTCCTAAATCGCAAATAATTTGCCAAGCAATTTTATCTATAGGTGCCACAGAGAGGCGGGCGCGTTTAACTAAGGCAATATGCTGTAATAAAGGGTGATCTTTAATTTGTGTTAGGCTGATTGGGTTTTTAAAACTGCGCAAAGCTTTTATATTTACGCATTGCCATTGTTCAGTTTGGCTTGTACTATCTTTATGTGCTTTTTTAGAAATTTCTACAATGCCTACAATAGCCCTTTCCTTATTTGAGTGGTAAAAAAAGCCTTTATCGCCTAATTTCATTTTAAGCATATTATTGCGCGCTTCGAAATTTCTAACGCCGCTCCATTCTTCACCTATTTCTCCTTTTTGCACTTGTTGTTGCCAACTCCAGCAATCAGGCTCAGATTTAAAAACCCAGTAATTAATCATGTGTTAATCTTCAATTTTAAGTGGTCGATTTAATAATTCATTATAAATATCTTTAATATTATTTTTATCATAAATAAGTTGGTATGTAGCTAATATTAAAGGAGCATCAATATTTAATTCTTGGCATATTTTTGCAGAAATATCTGCGGTGTAATAGCCCTCAGTTAACTTTTCTTCAAAATTTATATTTGTACTGATAGAGTAGCCAAACGTAAAATTTCTAGATTTATTCGAGTTGCAACTTAGCATAAGGTCGCCCAAACCGCTTAATCCACTAAAAGTCTCGAGACGTCCCCCTAATCTTACGCCTACCCTACGCATTTCAGCAAAAGCACGTGTTATCAGTGCCGCCTTAGCACTTTCCCCAAAACCCAAACCAGCTAACGCTCCGCTTGCTATAGCAAAAACATTTTTTAAAGCTCCGCCTATTTGTACCCCTATAATATCATCGTTACTATAGCATCGAAATTTTGAAGAAGAAAAATCCAAAGAAAGTGCTTGAGCAAGATCAATATCTTCGCAGGCTAATGTTACTGCTGTTGGTAAGTTAAGCGCTACATCTTCCGCAAAGCTAGGCCCAGAAATTATGGCTAATTTATTATTAGGTAGAAATTCTTGAACTACTTGCGACATAAACAAACCGGTTGTTTGTTCTATTCCTTTTGCGCATAAAATTAAAATTGCATCTGAGGATATATGTTGTTTATTTTCTTTTAAAAAATTGCGTAATTGCTGCGCTGGTATAGCTAAAACAATTTTATGTGCGGCTTGTAAAATTTTTACTAAATTAAATGATGCTTTTAAATCAGGTTGTAAGGTAATATTTTTTAAGTAAGTATTGTTTGTGTGCGATGTGTTAATTTCATGTACTATTTGTTCATTACGTGTAAAAACTACAGTATTTTTATTGTTAGTACAAAGTAAGTTAGCTAACGCTGTTCCCCATGCTCCTGCGCCTAAAACAGTATAATGTTTTGTATTTGCTATATTCATACTTTGGCTCCTTTTTTCCCGGATCCTATTAGGGGTATAGCTTCATTATCTAGTGGCCATCTTGCTTTTGCTGAAATATTTAGATCATCAGTTAACCCAGCTTGTAAAGCTTCACAGCCAGCCCACGCTACCATAGCTGCATTATCAGTACATAAATTTACCGGCGGGGCTACAAAATTAAGGCCCTTATCGGTGCTTAGCTTTCGTAAGTTGACTCTGATCATTTGATTAGCTGCTACACCTCCTGCAATAACGAAAGAAGGTTCTTTAGTTGGAAAAGTATTTTTAAATAAATCCATAGCTTTGTTTACGCGATTATTTAAAATATCACAAATAACCGCCTGAAAAGATGCGCATATATTTGCCTTTGTTTGATTACTTAAATTATTATTCTTTGTTTCATTTTCGATACAAATTCTTAATGCGTTTTTAAGACCAGAAAAAGAAAAATCGAGATTAGCTTTATCTTTTAATGGATGCGGGAAATTATATTTGGCACTATCCCCCCTCAAGGCTAGTTGTTCTATTTTTGCGCCTCCAGGATAGGAAAGGCCTAGCAATTTTGCTACCTTATCAAAGGTCTCTCCTAAAGCATCATCTATTGTAGAACCAAGACGTTTGTAACACTTTAGCTTTTCTACAAGCAAGAGCTGGGTATGCCCGCCAGATACTAATAAAAGTAGGTATGGATAAGCTACATTATCTGTTAGCCTTGCGGTTAACGCGTGAGCCTCTAGATGATTTATGGCTATTAATGGTTTGTCTAACGCTAGGCACATTGCTTTTGCACTTATAAGTCCTACCATTAAGCCGCCAATAAGTCCCGGCCCAGCACTTACAGCTATGGCTTGAATTTCAGTTAATGTTATTTTTGCTTCTAGTAAAGCTTGCTTTATTATTGCATCAAGCTTTTCAGTATGAGCTCTGGCAGCTATTTCAGGCACTACCCCGCCAAATTTTTGATGTTCAGATATCTGGCTCCAAACAATATTTGATAAAATATGCCCTTTACCTTTTTTATCATATTCAACTATGGCTGCGGCGGTTTCATCGCAACTTGTTTCTATACCTAAAACTTTCATAAGCTTCTTTTGATATTATTTTTAGAATATAATATATTATAAATAGTATATTATGGAAAAAAAATGCAAAAAACTTCTATTAAGATTGGTGCCCGTAGCAGCAATTTAGCATTAACTATGGCCTTTGAAGTAAAATCTAGGCTACAAGATGCCTGTAATGTTAGTGAAAATAACCTTAAAATAGAGGCTATGAGCACTAAAGGTGACAGAGTATTAAATCAGTCTTTATCTAAAATAGGTGGGAAAGGGCTGTTTACCGAAGAAATAGAAAATGCATTATTAAATTATAAGATTGATATTGCTGTGCATTCTACAAAAGATATGCCTAGCTTTTTACCTGACAAATTGAAGCTATCATCATATGTTAAGCGTGGCGCAATAGAAGATTGCTTTGTATCCGCTAATAGTAAATCTTTTATGCAACTACCAAAAGGAGCTGTTATAGGAACTTCTTCCTTAAGGCGGCAAGCCTTGGTAAAAAAATATCGCCCTGATTTAAATATTATTTTACTACGTGGTAATGTAGAAACAAGAATAGATAGAGTGAAATCTGGAGCTATAGATGGTACATTTTTAGCTTTATGTGGTATGCAAAGACTGCAGTTAGAAAGCTACATTACAGAAATTATGGATGTAAATTTTTTTCCACCGGCCCCCGCTCAGGGTTGCATTTGTTTAGAAACTAGAAGTTACGATGTGTCTATGATAGATATGGTGAATAAAATAAATGACATAAATACATATATTGAAATTAGCGCCGAACGAGAGTTTTTAAAAACATTAGATGGTAGTTGTAGAACGCCTATTTGCTCTTATTCTCGATTTAAGGATAGTAACTTATTATTTTATGGACTTATTTTGTCTCCAGATGGAACAAAAACCTATGAATATACCAAAAAGCTATTTATTGATTCCAAATTAACATTTTGGGATAAAGCTCAAAGAGCAAAAGAGTTGGGAATTTTAGCCGCCTATGAATTAAGAAATCAAGCCGGGCCGGCTTTTTTTGAAAATTGGGGCTAGGGTGAATCACGTTTTAATTACACGCCCTCTAGAAGGGGCTTTAGCAACAGGGGCGGAACTATCCAACAAAGGATTTAAGGTTTCAGTTTTACCTTTAACAATAATAAACCCATTATCAGTTTGTAATCGGCAAAAAAATCCGCAAAATATAATAGTCAGTAGCGCAGCTAGTTTTTACTATTTGCCTAAACATTATTTGCCATTATTTCAAACAGCCAATTTATATTGCATAGGCGAACAAACTGCGCAAGCTGCCTACAAATACGGATTACGACAAAAATGTGTAATTTATAGAGATGCAAAATCGTTAGTAAAAAATAAACCTGAGTTAAAAAATTTAACCTTGTATATTTGTGGTCGCCGTAGAACAAATAATATAGAATTATATTTAAAAGATAAAAACCATGATATTTTAGAATCTTATGAAACTTTGCCACACAATAAAAATTTAGTATTTATAAAACAAAATAAGCTAGAAATAGATATAGCCTTATTAACCTCAGTATATACAGCAATGCTGTTTAAAGAAATAAATGTTTTTTTGCCAAATAATATTAAACTAGTATGTTTTTCAAAACGTATAGCAGAAGCCTTAGAAGGATTTAATAATATTTATGTAACAGCTGACCCTAATGAAAAAAGTGCAATTAATTTAATTGAAAGTCTATAAGCTTTAATAAATATTATATTATATTATATATAAGGATATAATTTTAGCGAGGAACATATGGCACAGAAAACTAACAAAAGTAAATTAATAGCCAAACTAGCTGCCATTTTATTGGTATCATATTTTGCCCTGTCAATTGTGTATATGTATAAAACTCAAATTATCTTCAATAAGAATAAACAAAATTTTGTAAAGCAGGTTTTTATACTACAACAACAAGTACAAGCTTTAAAAATAGCTTATCAAAACCAATTAACGCAATTACAAAAACAGCTACAAAAAATAGAAACTCAAGTAAGCTCTGCGCCAAATAGCCCTACTATATCTAAAGAAGAGCTGGAAGGATTAGTTAAAACAACGAATGTTACTAAGCAGCAAATTAATACTATGGTGCATATAACGTTATTAAATATCTTACATAACATAGAAAAGTCATCTAGCGGCGGAAAAAATTTTAGCAGTGAGGTAGAATTCTTAGATAACTATATAAATACTGCTTTTGGAAAAAGTAATAACTTAACTCCTTATATTGATCAATTAAGGTCTTATGCTTCGTATAATATACTTACGAAACAACAGTTTTTAGAAGAGTTTCAAAGTAATTTAACACCCAAATTACAAGTGCAAAATAATAATATAGAAAGTAAATTAGTAGGATGGCTTAAAACACAAATTAAAATAGAGAATAGTGATAAAAAAGTATCGCAAAATAATTCCATCATAGCTAACATACAAAACGCCTTAAAAAGCGAAAATTATAGTCAGGCTATTTCCATAATAAATAGTTCAGATTTGGCCAAACAGATAAATTGGCAAAATTTTATACAAAAATTAAATCAAAAGGTAAATTTTGATAATTTACTTAAGCAGGTTAGTATAGAATTATCTCAAATCTCAGTTTTGCAATATTCCCAACAAACAACAAAAGGCGAGAATTAACATGTTTATTTTATTAAGTTACCTTATTGTCGCTATAGTTATCGGGATAGTTTTTGTATTACTTGAACAATATAATTTAAGTATAATTTTAATGTTAGGGCACACCAAAATTACAATGAGCGCGGCTTTGGCCTGTATTGCTATATTGCTAACAATATATGCAATATATCTAATTTATAAAATTTTAAAAAACATAGTTTTAGCACCTTGGCGTTTTGCTAATTATCGCCGAGAAAAACAAAAAAAAACATATATAGAGCTTTTAACTCGGGCTATTGGTGCTTATTTGAGCCAAGATGATATAAAGATAAAACATTTATATTCTAAGCTTAATTCTATTTCTGATTATAAAAATAGTCCGGCCTTAAAAGATATACATCAATTGTTTTTTCCCTTATTGTCTGCAAAAAAATATGAAGTAACCGGTGAGCCACAAAAGGCAGAAAAAGTTTATGAAGAGTTAGCAGGCGGTAATAAGCAGTCTCAAAAAATAATTGGTCTGCATGCATTATTTTGCAAAGCATTAGATAAAGGCGATTTTGATTCTAGCGTTAATTATGCTCGCGAAGCTTTTAAATATAGCAGCGGTATGGCGTGGGCAAATGAAGCATTGCTAAGTTATAGCATAGTTAATAAGGATTGGGGCGGAGCTCTTGAAATTTTTAAGCTAATAGAAAAATTTGGCGACAAGCAATTATCTATTAATAAAAATTTAGTATTTCAAAAAGCTTTGTTGTTAGCAGCACAAGCGCAATCAGTTTTTGCCGATAACCCTATGGAGGCTAAGGATTATGCTAAGTCAGCGCAAAATATAACTAAAACACATGTTGGCATTAATGTACTCTATAGTATGATTTTAATGCAATGTAATGAAGAGAGCAAAGCCCTTTTATTACTAGAAAATTGGTGGCAGCAAAATTCGCATCCAGATTATGCTAAAGTTTATATTTACGGGCAAAAATTATCTAACGCTCAGCAATTAGAGCGTGCTAAGAATCTTGAACAGTTAAATCAAAATAGCGTTTATAGCGCCCTATCTGTGAGTGAAGCTTATTTGCATAATAACAATAATGAAAAAGCGTTAGAATATGTTAAAAAGGCGATCGATATTGAACCATTAAGAAGATGCTATTTACAACAAATAGAAATAGAAAAATCTAATAACGCAGGATTAAATATTTTAGCGGAATATCAAAAATTAGCGAAGGGTGCCCATGATTATGCTTGGTTTGGAGATGGTTGTGTTTTGGCTCATTGGCAGCCTTTAAGCCCGAAAACCAAGAAATTGGGTGCAGTAACTTGGCAAAAAATAGAAGCATATAGCGATATTGGCTTAAATTATGCTCTTAAATTAACCCCATTAAATGAAAATCAATACATTAATCGTCTTAATGTAGATAGTTCAGACATAGAAGAAGTGTAAGATGAAAAACATAGCTTATATAAAGGGTGATTTTGTAGACCATGATCAAGCTGGTCTTTCAATATTTGATAGGTCTATACTTTTTTCAGATGCTGTTTATGAGGTTATATGTGTATGGAACAGTCAATTTTTAGATTATAATGCGCATATAGCTCGCTTAAAGCGATCACTAGAAAAATTAAAGATTAACTATGAAATAAATAGCCAAGAATTGTTAGAAAAGGCTAAAATCCTAATACAAAAAAATAATTTAAAATATGGCTTGATATATTTACAGGCAACACGGGGATGCGGTGCGCGGGATTTTATTATATGTAGTTCTTTAAAGCCTAATTTTTTTATGTTTTGTGTAGAAAAAAAGCTAGAAGAATTAGAAGATCTAAAAATTTTAAATTTAAAGTCTTTTCCGGATAAAAGATGGGGGCTATGCGATATTAAAACAACGCAGCTTTTATATGCATCTATAGCGAAAAGTGAAGCTAAAACATTAGGTAAAGATGACGCTATATTTGTAAAAGATGGTTTTATAACAGAAGTTAGCTCTGCAAATTTCTATATTATTGATCAACAAAACAGAATTATAACACGGCCGTTAGATGGCACTATTCTACCTGGTATTACAAGAGCAACATTGTTAAAATCTGCTAAAATATTAAATATAGAAATAATTGAACGCAATTTTACCATAGAAGAAGCTCAGAAAGCCAAAGAAGCTTTTATTAGTTCTGCCACTAGCTTTGTATGGGGGGTAGCAACTATTGATGATAAATTTATTGGTAATGGTACTTTCGGAGAAATAAGTAAGTCTCTACGCTTGGAATATTTTAATCAAGTAGAACGCATATAACATTTATTTAGAATGTTGATGTGCATATTTAGCTAATTTTAAACAAGTTTTTTGAACGATAATATCTTGTAGCTTTGTATTTATGCGAGCTTGTAAGCTTTGTTTTTGTAAGTATGATAAAGCATGTATTATTGAATCGCCTCGCCATATCTTTAAGGCTCGTTCTATATTACGGTGGCGCTTAAAATGAATTGGTGGGCGAGCATTTTTTATTAAATTATAAATATCGCAATTTTCAGCATCAACTTTATACCTAAAAAGCAAAAGATCTTTAAATTGTTTAATAGCTGCGCTCATAATAGTTTGGCTATTTTTACTATTTAGAACATATCCATCATAAGCTAAGTTAAATTTTAATAACTCACCTATCATAATGTAGTCTATCATTTTATATAAATCGATAGTATTAATATCTATGCAAATATTTTTTATATCATCTAATTCTATGAAAGTTTTTTTCGCGCAATAAGTACAAAGTTTAACCAATTCGCTTTTCGCTAGTAAAAAATCACTATTTAGTGATGAGAGTAAAATATTTTTTGTATCTCTCTGAATTTTTAAATTATATTCATCTAAAGTTTTGTTTAGAAAATCTTCCAAACTACCGTCATTATCCAACAAGCAAGGTAATGCTATCGCATTTGTTGCTTGCTCAACAGTTTTTCGTAAAGATGCACTGGGCTTAAGTTCTTTTGCTTCTATTACAATAATGGTATCAATAAGTTTAATTTCTAATAGTTTATTAATTTCAGAAGAAAAAGATGCATTTGCATCCTTAATCCATAAAATTTTAGATGGGCTTATAAAGGAACGGGTTTTTGCTTCTTCAAGCAGTCGTCCGGGCTCTTTAATTAAGTTTGCTGCATGAAATTTTAAAATAGAAAAATTGTCATCATCTTTAATATTTAAATTTTTAGATGCCAATGATATATATGTTTCAGCATTATGTGCAATTAAACCATAATTATCTCCATAAAAAAGCAAGATAGGAAATTCAGGGTGGAAATTTTGTAAAAAAGTCTTAATCTGGGTAAATTTTTTATAAGCCAAGTCGAGAAACCTTTTTATTGTGATAATAATATATTACAAATTTAAAAAAATCCTTGCAATCTTTTTTGCCATGATTATACTAACATAGGTATAAATAATTAGGCTGTTTTTTGGTCTGGTGTAAGCGGGTGTAGCTCAGGGGTAGAGCACAACCTTGCCAAGGTTGGGGTCGAGGGTTCGAATCCCTTCGCCCGCTCCAATAAACCAAGGTTTATTGTATTAAGGCTACAGCATTGCAATGAATGCGCACTATAAATTAGCTAAAGTTATCATTCCTTTAAATCTTGATAAAGCATATAATTATATATGCTTATCCCCAGCAGAAGTAGGGTCTATTGTCAGGGTTTCGTTTGGTAGTGCAAAATATAATGCTATTATAATAGATATCCAAAATTTTCAAAATAGAGATGATAAATTAAAAACTATAGAACATGTTTATAGCGAAAAATTTAGTGCGAACTTTATGTTGTTTATACGATTTTTTGCAAATTATACTTTAACACCTTTAGGATTAGTAGCTACAATAATGCTACGATATTTTAGTCCTGAGCATGAGCTTAAAAATGATTTACCAAAAATATATAAAGGTGTAATTAGCGAATTAAGCTCCGATCAAAAATTTGTAGCGGAAAAGATACTCAAAATTTGCGCTATGCATAAATATGAAACTATTTTATTAGAGGGTGTTACTGGTTGTGGTAAAACAGAAGTTTATTTTGAAGCTATAGATTATGCTTTGAAGCAAAATGGCCAAGTTTTAATTTTATTGCCAGAAATTTCATTAACTAAACAATTTCTTGACAGGTTTGCTAAAATATTTGGCTTTAAGGCCCATAGCTGGCATTCCACTTTATCAAAAAAGAGAAAGCAGGATATCTGGAAAGGTAGTGCAAATGGTGATGTTGGGGTAGTTATAGGGGTAAGATCTGCACTTTTTTTGCCCTTTAAAAATTTAAAGTTAATTGTAGTAGATGAAGAGCATGATAGCTCTTATAAGCAAGAAGAAAATATTTTTTATAATGCTAGAGATATGGCGGTTGCTCGAGCAAGATTTGATTCTATTCCTGTAATATTAAGCTCAGCCACTCCATCTATTGAAACTATGGTTAATGCACAGCAGGGCAAATATAGCCATTTCATTTTGCATAACCGCTTTAATAATATAAAGATGCCAGTTTTAAGTCTTGTAGATTTAAATTACCAGGCGAACAATAATAAGGAGTTTTTGTCTAATATTTTGCTGGAAGCTTTACAAAAAAATTTAGCCAAAAAACAACAATCTATTTTGTTTTTAGGTAGACGTGGTTATGCTCCCTTAACATTATGTAAAAATTGTGGCTATAGAATCAGCTGTCCAAATTGTAGTGTTTATATGGTTCAGCACAAAATATATGATGCTTTACTGTGTCATTACTGTGGCTATAGCACTAATTTACCATCCAAGTGTCAAAATTGTAATATAGAAGATGTAACTTGGGTAAGTGTTGGTTGCGGCATAGAGCGTATTTTTGAAGAAGTGCATATTGCCTTACCTGATGCTCGGTTGCTGATGCTTTCAACCGACTTAGTAGGTAATATTAAAAATTTAAGACAACAATTTCAATTAATTGAAGACGGTTTAGTTGATATTATTATAGGCACGCAAATGGTTAGCAAAGGTCATAATTTTTCAAATGTAAGTCTAGTAGGTGTTATTGATGCAGATTTAAGTTTGCACAGTGGAGATCCTAGAGCTAGTGAAAAAACTTATCAAACTTTGATGCAAGTAACAGGCCGCGCGGGCAGAACAGGGCTTGAAAGTGTTGGTATAATACAAAGTTACAATCCACAGCACCAAACGATAAATGCAATAATAAAAGGCGACCAAAAAGAATTTTATAGACAAGAAATAGAATTACGTAAGCAAACAAATTCACCACCATTTTCACGCTTCGCGGCTATAATTATTAGCTCCTCAGATGATGAACGGGCAAAGAATTATGCGCGGATATTACGCCAACATATGCCAAATTATAAAAATATCTTTATATTTGGGCCGGCTCAAGCGCCTATAGCTGTTTTATGCAATCAATACAGATATCGGATATTAATTAAAGCGCAGAAAACCGTAAATATTCAAGAATATATACAAAAAACGCTAAAACTGTATAATAAAGTACCACATAAGGTAAACATTCAGATAGATATAGACCCGCAAAGTTTTTTATAATTTCTAGAGAAATATCATTGCATTATTTAATAAAAAAAATTATAAAGATTGCGTGCCATAACCTTATATGGTACTAACTATGTTATAATTTTTGTTCAATATACTATAAAGAGAGCCTTCATTGGTAAAGCACAGCTCCTTGATAAATGCTAAGATAGCGCGGCGGTATGCTAAGTCATTATTTGAGTTGGCGCTACAAACTAATAGTCTTGAAACTTTGGAAAAACAACTTTCTAATGTTAACCTATTATTTGAGCAGAATAAAAGTTTGGTAAAAGCTCTTAAATGTCCTACTTGCACTAAAGAACGTATGCAGCATTTAATTTATGTTATATCTACAGAGCTTTTTGGCCAGGTAGATGACAAAAATATAATATATAAGTTTTTAAATATTTTGGTGAAAAATGGTCGCTTATCAATATTTATCAATATTTATAAAGCTTTTCAAAAACTGCTTTTAGAGATGCGTAAGCAATTAGATGTTGAGGTAGTTACTGCATCAGAACTAAGTAATGACGAAAAAAACGAGCTCTGTTCATCTCTTAAAGAATTTGTTAACAAAAGTATTTTATTAACAACCCGCATAGATAAATCTATAATTGGTGGTTTCATTGTACAGCCAGTAAATGGAGCTAAAAATTGCAGCGGAGCAGAATCAGAAGCTGTAGCTGCAATAATTATAGAATAAGGCAATGCACCATTTTCTTCCAGAACCTTAACAAATTGCGCTACCGTAGACCGCTTTTGACCTATCGCCACATATATACAATATAATTTTTCTTTTTCATCGCCAGACTCATGCGCTGGCTTTTGATTCAAAAAACTATCTAAAACTATAGTAGTTTTACCAGTTTGGCGGTCTCCTATAATAAGTTCACGCTGTCCCCTACCAATCGGTATAAGGGCATCAATAGCTTTAATACCTGTAGACATAGGCTCATGCACAGACTTACGTGCAATAATACCTGGCGCTTTTATATCAACGCGTCTTCTCTCCACAGCTTCTATCGGACCTTTGCCATCAATAGGATTACCTAAAGCGTCAACAACACGCCCAAGTAAACCAGGCCCTACAGGAACATCAACAATCGCCTTAGTACGTTTTACAACATCGCCTTCACGAATTTCACGATCAGAGACAAAAATAACTACGCCAACATTATCGCTTTCTAAATTTAGCGCCATACCGCGCGATCCATTAGCAAATTCTACCATTTCTCCGGCTTGGATGTTGTCTAAACCATAGATGGTAGCAATACCGTCACCCACTGATATAACATAGCCAATTTCTAAGAGCTCTGCTTCTTGGTTAAAATTTGATATTTCTTCTTTTAAGATTTTTGAAACCTCCGACGGTTTTATATCCATCAGCTAACC
>Ga0181464_1000398_pt1 | contig 18181 bp, 16 predicted proteins | sample InSIn2gowninarea_FD_119074 | JGI IMG/M metagenome (GOLD analysis project Ga0181464, IMG submission 119074) | Clean room microbial communities from NASA Spacecraft Assembly Facility at Jet Propulsion Laboratory, Pasadena, California, USA -... ...
CTAGGCAATTTACATACATGACTCATATTTGCTAAGATTATTTACAATTCATACATGCAGACTGGGTTTACAACATAATATGATCAAGTCAATGATGACTGTCGAATGGCTTGAACACGTCGATCAGGGGGTACCCCTTTTTGCGCAAAAAGGGGGTGTACTTCTATGGGTAGTTGACCCGTAGTGGTCAATAGGGGTGACTTGGAGGGCCTTCCCAACCATTTCCAGACAGGCCGAGATTTGCCAGAGTAAGGAGGAGGTGGTCCTTGGAGGTTGATTTTCAGAGGTTTGAACTAAGCCAAACCCTTTCTGGGTTTTTGTTGAGGAGCCTGGAGCTGAAGTTGTAGAATTTTTTGAGCGTAGGAAGTTGAGTTTCCATCACATCATTTTGAGGAGGCAGTGCAATTTTTTGGCTGAGTTGGTTATTGCAGCTGTTGGGCTTTCTTGTACTCATGAACTGGTGCTTGTAGCTTGCCTTGTGCAAGCCCAGGTGCACTTTCTCCAACTCTTTGTACCACAAGTCGATATTATTAATAAAATCTTGGCCAGTTTTGGGATTTGCAGAAATTTCTGGTTCATGTGTATTTGTTTATGAAAATTTCTGTGTTATTGTATTTTCATGTCTTTTTTATCATTGTAAAATTTCCATTAGGAACATAACAGATATAGGGTTAGAGATGGATCTCCTCTATGACGATTCTTCTTCCTTAGATCAAGACATCATTGTTCAATAGATGAGTAGAGATGAGATGAAGACGAGATAAGCAAAGATGATATGAGACAAAACGAGATGAGTTGCCCTATGTTGAGACTTGTATATCCAAGATGAGACTTCTGATGTAGATGGAAATTCCTCCCTAGCTGAGAGCATAGTTTTAAAAACCGGAACCAGTGACCGGACCGGTCCACCTAATAAATTGGATTTCAAACCGGAACCGATCAAACCGGGATTGGTCAGGTCAAAATGAACCAGTCTTTTAAAAAAATACATGAAATAATTAGTTTTTAATAAAAAAACTATTTTTAAGATTTAAAACCATGATTCCAAACCAACAAAGACAAAATATGCAAGGTTTGATCATCTATATACCATGTAAAGGTGAATATATCAAAATGGCATTGAGTGCAATACGTATCAGCAACAAAATACATAATCACTGAGGCTCTAAATGGACTCTAGAGTTCGAAAACAATTCTCTAAGCTATGGGGTCACTGACCTACTACAAGTCTACATATCAGTAGAAACACTAGATATTAGAAGAAAGGAATGACATGATGATGATGATGTGGATGAAGCTGATAAAGTTGCAGTCGAATACAAGAAGTCCCTAGATCAAGAGGGAGTTGACATATTTCTCAAATATAAGTATTTTGTATCTCTCTTATTTGATTATTACTACAGTGGTTGATTTTTACCAAGTAGTTAGTCTCTTGTTTTTAAATTCTTTGCTTGGTTGTAATTGTTGTTCCAAGGTCTCCTTGGAAGGGTTGTAGGTATATAATGAAGGCTGCCAAAACTTTAGTAGCAGGTGGAAGAACAAAAACAAAGATAAGACAAAGAGGACTCTTCTAGAAATAAATATTTTTGAAGAGAGATACTGTACTAAATGAAGTATGGACTCAGATGGAGCAAACATATCAACAAGATGGAAGAATGCCTTGATCTATGCCGGAAAGAAGTCAATGGTGACTTCTGAAACAAAGTATGATTCGCTAGCAAGAAGTCAAAGCGAAGGATAGCGAAGGATTATCTCAGTAAGAGAGAAGAAGACTATGAAAGGATATTTTGTCAAGGACACTTCTATTAAAAGTTTATTATCTCTATGATTTCTATTATTACATCAGATGGATATAGAGATCATCTTCTTTGATGAAATAAGAAGTGTATGTAAGAAATGCCTCAAGCTTTTGAGGTATATGAAGAAGTCTTATGCTTGTAAAGGAAGGATTTGTACAAGCTCCTCTTAGATTGATGGATCAAGGTTGATCCTATATGATTTGTTTTCTGATGAAAGTAGAAGAGCTTATGTATCAGAGGGAGTTGCATTAACTAGAAGATTCACTCTAGAGGAAGAAGTCAAGGTTTCTCCAAGAACCCCTTGTTTCTGGCTTCAGAGGGAGTTGACCGTAGAATTCAAGATGAAGGATCTTGACTTGATAGCTGATAGCATCAATGGCAGAGGAAGCAAATTAGGATTGTCATGACAGGATATGTTTCAGAAAGAATACTCAGTTAGGGTAATCGATGTAACCAGAATGATGGATCAAGTAAAGGAAGCATATCAGTTTATGGTTGAGCTAAGACATGTAACTCAATGTGTGTTGAAATACCAGCATGGTACAATTGGTCATGGCATAGTTAGTTATGGTTTAAAAGATGTCTCAAACAAAATATTGGAACTGCAAGAATTCTCATTGGGCAAGTAGTGCTGAAGACAAAGAGAGTTTGTATATTGCTTCAGTTTAGGCTCCATTATGATATTTTGGATGAGCAGGAAGCAGACATATGTTGCACTTAGTGGCCGAGTATATTGCAACTTGGATGGTGTTGATTTGGGGTAGCATCAGATGTGCTCTAGCCATGAAAATTGGTGGAGAGGCTAAAGCACATGAGATCTCCAAGACCCAGAAATCGTTTCGAAAAAATCCATCCAGATGAAGAGTTATTAAAATAATTAATATTTTTAATGAGTTCCTAAGTCTAAACTTAGGAAAATAAAAATATTAATGGGTATTAATAAAGATAAGGATGAGAGCTTCCAAAAGATAAGGATCAAGTCTATTTTAATCTTAGCCGTTGATTAGGGACTTAATCTCGGTCGTTGATTCATCAACAAGAAAAGTATAAAAGGGGACTTGAGGGTCAGTTGCAGATATATTGAGGGAGACCAATCAGTTCAATTTCTGGAGCGGGGTTAGCTGAGAAATTCGAACTAGTGGTCTGGAGAGCACCAAGAGGTAGCGGGTACGAAACAGAGAGTCAGGAACAACACCAGAAGACCAGTGCAGAGGTTAGAGAGGCAGATGCAGAGGCAACAAAACTGCAGAGTCATTGGAGGGTTTGCGTGGGTGACATAGAGAGGCCCAGTGTTGACGCAGAGGGTCTGGGAGCTGTGAAGAGGCCATCAACCTTGACGTTGAGACTGGGAGAAGTGCTGGAGAATTTTTCTCTATTGGGTAAGCTAGTTTGGCACTCAATTGTACTGAAGAATTGCTGAATAATAAAATTCTCCTCTGTTGCATTGGTTTTCCCGCATTGGGTTTTTCCAGGGACAATTGTCCAAAATATTAGTGTTGATGTATTTGATTTTTGTGCATGTATTTGTTTCTATTTATGATATGATATCTGTAGCAAAAGTTATTTTAATGTTTACTGAAGGGTTTTCGTAAATAACTTATTGGGAAATAAGCAGGAAAAATAAATCAGTTGTTGCAGTGATAGAATTTTCACATGGTATCAGAGCAGGTAATCAGAGACAGGAAGGGAAAATCAATTATGGGTCGAGACCATGATGTATAGGCATCTACGTCAGGAGACACGCACAGATTTTCAGAAAATTGCACAAGAGACAGTAATTTCGATTCTTTATGTTGGCATCCAAGCTGGAAGAAGAAGTGGCTTGTGTGACTAGCTTTGCATCATCAGAGGTATGGTATATAGACAATGGATCCTCTTGGCATATGACAGGAATCCGAGAATGTTTCTCAGATTATCAGGAGGAAAGGATGAATTTTCAGATCATCATGGGGAGTAAGGCAAAGTGTACTCCAATAGGGAAGGGTACCATAGTTTTTCAAATAGAAACGGGAGGGCAGTTCTGTGCTACCAATGTGCTGCATGTACTAGGATTGGGGATGAACTTACTTTCCGTGTCGCAACTTCAAGGCAAAGGCTATGACGTTTTCTTCATCAAGGAGAAAGTATACGTCAAACACCCGAGCTGGAAAAAGAAAGTGCAGATCGAGATCAGAAGTAACAGGTTGTACAGACTACAACTAGAATCACCAATGCAACTAATAGGCAGTCATGGAGACAAGGATTTGAACGAACTATGGCATAGAAGAATCGGACATTTACACCATGGGGCTCTAGGAATTCTCAGGAACACTGTAATAGGAGTTTCGGATCTTAGTACAGAACGAGATGACATATGCAGAGGATGTGCTCTGGGAAATTATGCCAAAGCAACATTTCCTAGAAGTAAAAACAGGGCCAAGAGTGTACTAGAATTAATACACTTAGATATTTGTAGATCTATGTCCACTAAAGTTCTTAGTGGTGCCGAGTACTTCGTCACCTTCATTGATGACCACTCAAGGAAAACGGAAAACTCGGATTTATTTTTTGAAAACTAAGGACGAGGTTTTCTGTAGATTCAAAGAGTTCAAGGCTCTGGTGGAGAATTTGACTGGGAAGAAAATACAAGTTTTGCACTCAGATAATGGTGGAGAGTATGTCGATAAGGACTTCACTGATTTTTGCACTATAGAGGGCATCAGAAGAGAGTGGACAACTCCTTACAATCCAGAGCAGAATGGAGTAGCAAAAAGGAAGAACAGGACTATCGTAGAAGTAGCTAGGGCTATGATGTATGATCACGATATGCCAAAATTCCTGTGGGCAGAAGCATGCAACACAATAGTCTATGTTCAGAAGAGAACAACGCATCAGGCATTGGGCAAGATTACTCCAGAGAAAGTCTTCATAGGGAAGATGCCTGAAGTCAGTGATTTCAGGATATTTGGGAGCTTAGCATATTGCCTCATACCTGAGGAAAAGAGGAAGAAGCTGGATCAAATTGCAGAGAAAGGGTATCTAGTGGGATATAGCGAGAACGCTAAGGCATACAAAATCTATCTTCCAGGGAGCAAGAAGGTAGTAGTTCGACGAGATGTGAAGATCATGGAGGATAGGGCTTTTAGAAAATCTCGAGAAATGCCTTCCGAGGAGCAGTCAAGAGAGGAGCCGTTGGTCAAACCTCTTCAACCAACAGGAGTAAAGAATTCTTCCTCGGATTAGAAAGAATCACAGGAGGAGGAGGAGTTAACAGAAGCACATGCTAGCAAAGGAAGAACGAGTAGGGAACTTTGTTAGATTCTGCGAGATGCAGAGGATTTCATCGGTGCACCAAGGAATAATAAGAGGGAGCGAAAACAACCAGATAGATATCAAGAAATAGTAGCTCAGGATGGGGAGCTTGTCAGTTTTTAGGAGGCTGCTCAACATCGGGTTTGGTTGGATGCGATGGTAGAGGAATACAACTCCATAATGGTGAACATGTCTGGGAGGTAGTGCCAAGGCCTCAAGATAGATCGGTTGTAGGTTCGAGATGGATCTACAAGATTAAATATGCTACAGACAACAGCGTGGAAAAATACAAAGCCAGGTTTGTGGCTAAGGGGTATGCTCAGAAGGAATGAATTGAATACGAAGAGACCTTCGCCCTAATAGCCAGGTATACATCTATTAGAACTGTGATATCTCTTGCAGTACAAATGGGATGGGAGATTCATCAGATGGATGTCAAAACGACATTTCTGAACGGGGTGATAAAAGAAGAGGTATACATTGAATATCTAGAAGACTTTGAGACTCATGAGAAGAAGTTTCATGTATGCAAATTGAAGAAAGCTAAAGCATAAAAACTGATAGCTTGTAGGCTGAATGTAAAAATAGACAAGAAGTATTTGTAATAATAATTTATTAATATATAAAAATTGTACAAGTGATATGAATGTTACAATGATGTCCTGCTTTTATACCTAAGCAGATGACCTTTCATGATTAGGCATGTCTTTTAGACATGCCTTTTCACTTAACTTAATGACTATTTAACATAATCAATTTTTGACTATTTAATATTTACATTTATTTTATTTATTTACTTGTTATGAATTATATTCATAACAAAAGCCTTGTATGAACTGAAACAGGTACCTAGAGCATGGTATGGTTGAATTGATGGCTACTTGCAGAAGATGGGATTTGTCAGAAGTGACGCAGATCCAAAACTCTACTATCTGGTTGTAGAAAATGAGCCTCTAATCCTAGTATTATATGTGGATGATCTCTTTCTGACATGATCATCTAGGCTCATCGGGGACTGCAAGAAGAATCTAGCCACAGAATTTGACATGAAGGATTTGGGACAAATGCATTATTTCCTGGGGTTGGAAGTTTGGCAGCAAAAGGGGGGAAATCTTCCTTGGACAATGGAGATATGCTGCAGAAATTCTGCAGAGATTCAGGATGGAGGATTGTAGACCCATGGCTACTCCAATGATCACCAACTGGAAGAAAATTGATGCATCAGAAGACAAAGATGTTGATCCCACCTTATATAAGCAACTCCTAGGGTCCCTGATGTATCTGGTCAATATCAGGCCGAACATTTGTTACGCTGTCAACACCCTCAGTCAGTTCATGGTGGAACCAAAGAGGGCGCACTAGATAGTAGCCAAACATGTTCTCAGATATATACAGGGAACAGTCGATTATGGACTCTTGTACACCAGGAGTAAGGATATCAAATTGAGTGGATTTACTGATGCAGGTTGGGCTGGAAGTTCAGTGGATCGGAAAAGTACCTCTGGGTACTGTTTCAATATTGGATCGGGAATGACCTCCTGGTGCAGTGGGAAACAAAAATCCATAGCTCTGAGCTCAGCCGAAGCAAAATATATGGTTGCAAGCACAACTTCGTGCGAAGCCATATGGCTTAGAAAACTGCTTGTGAACCTATTCAGAAGAAAGATGGAGGCAACCAAGATCATGTGTGATAATCAGAGTTGCATCAAGCTCTCTGAGAATCCAATATTTCTTGATCAGTCAGAGCATATTGATATTTGGTGTCACTTTGTCAGACACTGTGTCCAACGAGGATCTTTACAGTTGAGCTACACTCCTACGGGAGAACAGGTGGCAGCCATCCTTACCAAGGCCCTTGGAAGAATCAAGTTTGATTATTTCAAGGAGAAGATGGGGATGATAAAGAATCCATTTTAGTAGCAAAAATGGGCATGATGTTGTAGTGCAGTAGTATGATGCAGCATAATGAGAAGGGGTTGCAGTGCATATACAGTGTTGGGAAAAAGGACCAGTAGCAGTATGAATGCAGAGGGAGTTGCAGTGCAGATGCAGTGTTGGGAGGAAGGACCAACAACAACACAGATGTAGAAGGAGCTGCAGTACAGATGTAGCGGTGACAGTGATAGAGCTATGGGAAACAGTATGGGATGCAGCAGTGCAAAGGATGTTGGGCGGGAAGGCTCAACATCAACACAGGTACCGGTGCCATATAATCGGAGTGATGCTCAGTGTGGAGTATTACTAGAGCACAGTCCTCGCTAATAGGGAGTGTTGATTTGGGGTAGCTCGGATGTGCTTTAGCCATGAAAATTGGTGGAGAGGCTAGAGCACATAAGATCTCCAAAACCCAGAAATCGTTTTGGAAAAATCCATCCGGATGGAGTTATTAAAATAATTAATATTTTTAATGAGTTCCTAAGTCTAAACTTAGCGAAATAAAAATATTACTGGGTATTAATAAAGATAAGGATTAGAAGCTTCCAAAAGATAAGGATCAAGTCTTTTTTAATTTTAGCCGTTGATTAGGGACTTAATCTTGGCCTTTGATTCATCAACAGGAAGAATATAAAAGGGGACTTGAGGGTTAGTAGGAGATATACTGAGGGAAACCAGTCAGTTCGATTTCTGGAGCGGGGTTAGCTAAGAAATTCGAACTTAGTGGTCTGGAGAGCAACAAGACAAAGTGGGTATGGAATAGAGAGTCAGGAACAACACCAGAAGACCAACGTAGAGGTTAGAGAGGTAGACGCAGAACTACACAGTCACTGGAGGACTTGCATGGGTGATGCAGAGAGGCCCAATGCTAACGCAAAGAGGCAGGCGCTGATGCATAGGGTCTGGGAGTTGCGTAGAGGCCAACAAGCCTGACGTTGAGACTGGGAGAAGTGATGGAGAATTTTTCTTTGTTGGGAAAGCCAGTTTGGCACTCAGTTGTACTGAATAATTGCTGAATAATAAAATCCTCCTCTGTTGCACCAGTTGTCCCGCGTTGGGTTTTTCCAGGGACAATTGTCCAAAATATTTGTGTTGATATGTTTGATTCTTGTGCATGTGTTTGTTTCTGTATTATGGTGTGATATCCGCAACAAAATTTATTTTAATGTTTATTGAAGGGTTTTCGTAAATAACTTATTGGGAAATAAGTAGGAAAAATAAATCAATTGTTGCAGTGATAGAATTTTCACAGTTGGTGATTTGAGAAGCAGTATGACTCTAGCTTGCAAGTGTAGATGACAACTTGATGACAGGTTGAGGCACCTTGAGATCAAGTACCACTACATCCGTGACATGGTACAAAAGAGAGAAATAAGGCTCTAGTACATTTCCATTGATGAGCAAACAACTGATATTTTGGCGAAGTTATGTACTTTAGAGACAAGTTAAAGCTTGGGGAGATTACCCCTCTTGTTGAGAGGGAGTGCTGATATGACAACAACATGGATGGACATTCTTCCAATAAGGAGAATGGTCTGAAAGGCCCAGAGTGCTCATTAGATAGGGTTGTGTAAGTGTCTCTCATTGAGGAGACCCGATTACTGACCATGATGGGTTGAGTAAGGTTTGGACCCGATCACTCACTAGGAAAGGGTGGAGTGAGGTCTTTCAGCATTTGGACCCTATTACACACCAGGAAGGGTGGAGTGAGGTTTTTCAACATCTGGACCTGATCACTCACCACGGAAGGGTGGAGCGAGGTCTTTCAACATCTAGACCCGATCACACACCAAGAAGGGTGGAGTGAAGTCTTTCAACATTTGGATTTGATCACACAACAGGAATGGTGGAGTGAGGACTTTCAACATCTAGACCCGATCACTCACTAGCGAGGGTTGAGTGAGGTCTAGGCCCAGAGTGCTCCCCAGAAGGGGTGAGGGAGTGCATGCTAGTTGAGTTAGTATCTCAATATTTTTGGCTTAGTGAGAAGCCTTGAGATTTGAGGACTAATCACTCTGAGAGAGTGAGTCTTGATATGATGATGATAAGCCATGGGTTAGGTACCAACCAGGATATGGCTACTAGCGGATGTTGATGGTTAGATGATGATGCAGATGTTACAGATGCCTACTAGTTGATGCTTGTTGACCACTGAAGTGTACCCAAAGATTTTTGAAGACTCCATGCCCAAGGATGTATTAGAGGCTTCATGTACCATCAAAGATCATCATATCACTAGAGTTTTTCAACTCTACTTCTCACCCTTTTTTGTTGTACTCAGATTCCACAAACCTTGCAGGGATGATGTAAAGCGATGTTAGTATGATGAAGTTGAGTCATGTAAAGGTAACTTGGGACCTTGTCATCAAGTGAGTTTACTCTGGGAGGTTTTTTTCACTTGGTTAATTATGATATCTTTACGGGGACTTAATTTTTAATTGAGTTTTTTCCTTTGAGCATAACCCCAAAGCCGGAGTACAGCTTGAAGGCGAGGCCTTGGGTGAGTTCTAGTGTCTAGAGTCATTGTATATTACCATACTAGATCACTTGTAAAATTTCGTGGAATTTGATTAGGTCTAGGGGTCGTTTTAATTTTTTTTTTTTTTAAATTTCCCGCAAGACAGAGATTTGAATAAAATCTAAATGTATAATGTAATAATTGATGTCTATAGAAGTTGTATGGGGTATGTGTGCTCAAAATTACACCTCTCACCTTCAACTTTCTACTATAATACACTTTGAGGGGTAAAAAATAAGTTCTACGCCCTCAAAACGCACTTTTCCTAAGTTTACTGGAAAATGTGGCAATAAATTGAGCCAACAATTAAATAAATTGGAGAAAATAAATATCCACACATGCTAAATGATGTGGAAATGAGGTGGAAAATCATCAAGGAGTTGAAGCCAAGCTATAAAGTGATGTGGACCAAAAATCAAGGACAAACAAGTGACATAAAAGGGAAATTGAATTGCCTTGAGGGGACCATGAGTTTCACAAAAGCAAATCACATATTTTTATGAGGATAAGTCGAGTTAAGGAGGTAACTCACCTATTGGTGGGCTTTGACTTGGATTTCCACAAGAGATGTGTGGAGAGTGATCTCCTACCACTCCACTCTCACATACACATGTGCTCTCCACGTAAACGAGTTCTCCTCCTCAAGGATTGCGTGGGCCTCTCTAGAGGAAATCGAATGGCCACTTTTGAAATTCGAATTTGCAGGTAGAGGCATTAGGATTGTCACCCATTTGTCTTGCGACTGTCACCATTTGCCTTGGGATTGGCTCCCAAACTTCTATATAATAGGGCCATTGGATCTTACTATGTATGAGTGAAACATGAATCTCTGATCACTCATGATTAATGGCAAGTCAAACTCTGCTCTTCCTTCAAAAGCTCCGATTCAACTCTGGGTGAGTCAAACTCACGTTGACCAAGTTTGGCTTGTGGTCAATGCGAGTTGGACTCACGACTCACTGATTAATTGTGATTTAGGCCACTGAGGTGATTTTCAGCCCTTGACTTGACAAGCATAGGTTTTAACTTTTAGGGTTGTTGCATTGTTCGTCGAGTGGTTTAGTTAGGTTAAACATTAATGTCGGTCTATAACACACTGCCCACTGCTCAAGCCCAACAACTCATACGTCGAGAAGGTAATAGAGGCATGGTTTCAGTTTCAGTTTACTCCGCGTAATAGAGGCGTAGTGTGCAGTGTGCTCCAACATTAGCTATAGTGTGTGCTTTGTTAGAGATTTCAATAGCAAACCATTATCGTATTATTTCAACATCAATCAAGAGATTTCAGTCACTGTTTTTTCACTGATTAGTATGCAGTATTTTGTAAATTTTTAGAAGCAGATGCTTTTGGTTCTATGTAGTCACTGGTTAGGAGTTAGGACTCAGTTCTTTCAATCATGTTTGGACTCATAACATATATGAGATACTTATTCATTCATGATATACATCTATTGATATTATGCATTGTTTGTGTTAGTTTTTGGTAGCATTGGAAGTGCTCTAGCCTTGAAAATTGGTGGAGAGGCTAAGGCACATGAGTTCTAAATAACCTAGAAACCATTTGGTGAAATTCCACCTTGATTGTATTTTATTAAAATAATTAATATTTTTAATGGAGTTCCTAAGCCTAAACTGAAGGACATTATAATATTAATGGGTATTAATCAAAATATGGGTGAGAATGATCTAGAAGGCAGATCAAGTCATGTTTTAATCTTAGCTGTTGATTAGAGACTTAATCTCGACCATTGAAGATTCAACAGGGAAAGTATAAAATGAAGACTTGGGGTTCATTTGGAAACACACACAAAGAGATTGAAGAAATTTACTTTCTGAGGTGAGTTCTCAGGAGGAAAATCGATTGGGGAGATTATGTAGTTGGGGGACATAGAGAATCCAAGAGAAGGACTTTCTGGAAAATATAGAATAGAGAGGCGGAGAGAGCTTGTAGAGAGGCAGCGCAGTAGCTGGGAGAGCTGATGCAGAAAAGCTATCTGTCACACAAAATCTAGAACTGCCGGAACTGCTAGAACTGCCGGGACTGCCGAAATAGTCGGGAGAGTTGACGTAGAGGGCAGAGAAGGTGACGCAAGGATGACACAGAGCCAACGCAGAAATAATTGGGGTTAGCCAATCTTGTGCCAGATCAGTTGGAATCAGTGTTGCAGGAAACGTCCCCCCCGACGGATCAAAACCCCGATCCGCGATCCGTACGGATGCGTGGGGGAAGTGCCGTACCAAGCGCGTTTCGGAAAAACTAAAACACGTTTTGGGCTGATAAACAGGCTTCCTAGAAATTTCGGAAGCGGGTGACCGAAATGCGTTTCAGTTTTTTCGAAACGTGCTTCGTACGACGCTTCGGCCGTACGAAGCGTCACGCTTCAGAGTACGAAGTGTACGGATTGCGAGCGATTCTGTACAGCTTCCTCTGTTACCGCACGACCAAAAAAGCCCTGTTTTTTTTTTGATTTTTTGATTTTTGGCATTTTGCTTTGTTGGGGGTGGGTCTACCTTGGGTTAGGGTCAGGAATGAAGGGATTTAACCCCCCTTTCATCTCTCATTTTCTCACTTTGAGTTTATGAGAGCTTGGAGAAGAGAAGAGAGGAGAGCTTGGAGGAGTGAAGGAGGAGGAGCTAGAAGAAGGAGGAGGAGCTTGGAGGATTTCCATCTACAAGAGCTAAAGAGGTAAGTGCAAACCCCAAACTCTCTTATTTTTTTTGACATTTTTTTTGTATTTTTCTCCTCCCTCTCCTACTCTTTCCCATTGTTTCTACTTGCTCATTTAATTGCAGGTTGTCCACCACCTATATCCATATTCCAAAATGGCATTCTTTTAGCTTCTATGTGTCATTCCACTTTTGGTTTTAATGATGGCAATGAGGAGTAGGAATAGAAGGGAAGAAGCATAAGAGGATAGTGGTCCCAATATGAGTGACCCAATGTATGATGAGGAGGAAGGGTTTGAAGAGGAAGGGGATGAAGTTGAGCCTGAAGGGGAAACTGAAACACTAGAGTGGAAAGTTGCCTTAACACCCTTGTGGAACTATGTGACCAAACTTGAAGGGGGAAAGGGTGGTGGAAGCTACAAATTTTTGTGCCCTCATGGTTGTCATGGAGGAAAACCATTTAGTGGTTCATATACCCGTGTGAGGAGGCATCTTTGTGGGGTGATGGACAGTGATGATAAAAAGGGTGCTGTGGGGATACAAATTTGCCCAAACATTTTCGCTGAACAAAGAAGAAAATACATCCAAATAGAGGAGGTTGCACAACAAAAAAGCAAGAAACAAAAAACTCATTCTGAATCGAGTGCAACCTCTAGATTTGGTAGCTCATCTGCTCATGGTACTTCTGGAAGCTCTGGAGGTAAAAGAACAATACGGGGTTTCCTTAATGTTGCTGGGAGGGATGATGTGGATGGAAATATAGTCCGATTTCTTTGTGCTTGCGGTGTACCATTCAGTGTGCTTCGCTCTCCCTAATGGCATGAAATGGTAAAGGCCATCAATGAAGCCCCAAAAGGATACAAGTCCCCCAGCTATGAGAAAGCTAGAACAGTGTTATTAGAAAGAGAAAAAGCAAAGGTTCAAAGAGCTTTGACACGTTTTACAAATGAGTGGGTAGATTGTGGGGTATCCATTGTATTAGATGGGTGGACAAATATTAGAAACCAACATTTGATAAATGTTCTTGGTGTTCCTGCTAGTGGTGCAGTATTTAGTACATGTCATCTATGTCACAAGGTTCGTCGAACTTTAACCTTTTGCCTTAAATTTTGGCGAACCTTAAAATTTTTTTGAGGTTCGGCGAACCTCATAGACATTGACCAAGTCCATATATCAAAACTCATAACTTCATGTCACAACTCAAGCTTGTAATTTATCCTTGCAGTTTCCATGTCCATGATAGCATTTTTGATGTTTACTTATGTTGATTTCTTACTATTTTATCCTATAATTCATTATATATATATATATAGACACGAACCTAATGACGAACCTCATCCGAATCTCATCAAAATATTCAAACTCAAACTGAACCTAATCATTGTCAAACCCGAACTTGAACTCGAACCATGTGACATTGCATGACATCCATCAATGCATCTTCCCAAAACATTGCAGATCTCCTATTGCAATCAATCAAAGATGTTGGTCTGAATAATGTGGTTCAAGTGATCATAGATAATGCAGCAAATTGTAAGGCAGTAGGAAAAATTATGGAGTGTACTCATCCACACATATTTTGGTCTGGGTGCCTGGTTCACACATTGAACCTTTTGATGCATGATATTGTGAAGCATAAAGAATGTGGGTGGATTAATGAGCTTTACAGGAGAGGGAAGCAACTCATTAAATTCATCACATGGCATACAAGGGTAAACTACTTCTATGGCACTTACTCTAAGTTGCAGTTGCTTAAACTTGCAAAGACAAGATTTGCCAGTTATTACCTCACCCTTAGGCGGCTAGTGAAGGTGAGACAAGCTTTAACTAATATGGTGTGTGCTGAAACATGGGATGAAATTAACACTGATAGAGATGGTGCTAATGCAGCCAAGGACACTATTCGTGACATGTACTTTTGGTCACAAGTTAAATATGTTTTGCAATTCACCAAACCAATTTATTACATGATCACGTTTGGAGATTCAGATCGACCAATAATTGGGGAGTTGTATGAGCAAATAGATAGCATGTTGGGGTAGATTAAAGACATTGTTGAGCCTAGAGATATCACCTTATACGATTATATTCGTGCAGAGGTGGAAAACCGATGGGAAATGCTAAATGTTCCATTTCATGCATTAGCATATGTTTTGACACCTAAATACTATCATTCACCATGGCTTTCAACACCAGCACCTTTGGGGGGGGGGGGGGGGGGAAGCAGGAGAAAACCACACCAAGATCAAGTGGTTCACAAAAAATATATGATTGCATTGAGTAAACTAGTCCCTGATGAGGAGGAGGCTACCATGGTACAGAGACAGTTGACCAACTATATGCTTAACATTGGTCCATTTGGGAGCATGCATACAATTAGAAATCGAGAGACTTTTTCTTCTCGAGTGGTGGAACATGCATGGAGGGGCTACTCCACTTCTACAGACTTTGGCATTGCGGGTGCTATCACAGGTGGTAAACACTTCTTCTGCAGAGAGGTGTTGGAGCTCTTATTCTTTCATCCACAGTGTTACAAGGAACAAGTTGAGTTTAGACTGGGCAGAGAGTTTGGTGTATGTTCATTATAACTTACGATTGTTGTCCCATTACTGTGATGATGCAAAGACTAATAAAGACCTTAAGATTTGGGACAGGAATCCAGAGGAGCCCAATTTGGAGGATGGAGTGTTGCGATTAGAGCGATTAGAGCAATTAGAGGATGCTCTTATCCAGGTATGTCCATTATGGTATGAATTTTGCTTATAAAGCATTTCTCTAATTCATGTTTTTAATTTTTTTTGTTAACTAGTTTTTTTTTTTTGTATGAATTTTTTGAGCGATTCCAGGATGATGAGGATCGTGTTGAGATACCACCCCCATCTGGTCCCTTGGTTCCTAGGTTCCATGGTTCAACACCAACAATAGGGGGTTCGTATTCATCAGTTTTAGTGCCACAACTTCCACAAACACCATCTTCTTCATTGCCACCACGTTCTCTTCGTGGTGGAAGGAGGAGAGATTAGTAGATATATTCACAATTTACTACTTTTGTCATAGATTAATCATTAGACTCGCAGGCTTGTGAATTTGAACCCTTTTGTCTTGGCGGTGACCAAGTGACCTATTTTGTAAACATTATTATTTGAATTTTGGACATGACAAATGTTGACAGTTACTCACTTGCTAGATAAATCATAATACGCTCTATGTTTTATGTTTTATAATATGCTTAAATGTTTTATGTTTTATAATATGCTTAAAAATTTGATGTATGTTTCTAATTGCTAGAATATAGATGGTTGATGTTCGAATAATTAATCATTGATGTACATACTAGTAATTACATTGGAATCATGGATGCCATATCTATTTTGATTTATGCAAAAATATGCATGTTTTCATGTCTTCCACAACTAAGTTATTCTTTCTAAACACTGAAGCAAATTACTTCTGCAGCCTATACTAATTAAATATTTGATATCATGAAATAGAAAACAGAGCAAAGAACAAGATACATAGGACACACTTATTTTTGGATACAATAGTCCCCGGAAAATCCCAATGCGGGAAAACCAGTGCAGTAGCTCTAACGGTTTTTTATTATGCAAAAGAAATATCTGAATACAAATCTAGGATGCTCATTTAGCAATCCTTTACAGAGAAAATACTGGAGGAAAATCTGAGTGAGTTTTATCTCACTTCACTAGGCAGAATTCCGACTGATCCGGCACAAGACTGGCTAACCCCGATTATATCTGCATTGGCTCTGCGTCAGCCCTGTGTCACCTTCTCTGCCCTCTACGTCAGCTCTCTCAGTTGTTCCGGCAGTTCCCGATAGTTCCGAAAATTCTGGATTCTGCGTGACAGGCATCTTTTCTGTGTTAACTCTCCCGGCTACTGAGCTACCTCTCTGCAAGCTCTCTTCACCTCTCTGTTTTGTATTTTCTGGAAATTCCTTCTCCCAAATTCTCTCTGCCCCTCAGGTGCAAGATCTCCCCAATCGATTTTCCTCCTGAGAACTTCTCACCTCAAAAAATCGATTTCCTCAATCTCTCTATGTGTTTCCAAATGAACCCCAAGCTGTTATTTTATGCTTTTTCTGTTGAGTCTTCAACGGTCGAGATCAAGTCTATAATCAACAGCTAAGATTAAAACATGACTTGATCCACCTTCTAGATCATTCTCACCCATATTTTGATTAATACCCATTAATATTTAATTTCCCTAAGTTTAGACTTAGGAACTCCATTAAAAATATTAATTATTTTAATAAAATACAATCAGGGTGGAATTTCACCAAACGGTTTATGAGTTCTTTAGAACTCATGTGCCTTAGCCTCTCCACCAATTTTCAAGGCTAGAGCGCTTTCGATGCTACCAAAAACTAACACTCCCTCTTAGCGAGGAAACTGCTCTAGCGACAATGTCCACCTGCATGCTGCTCTGTTTTTGAAGCACCTCCTTTCTGCACTGCTGTTGCCACCAACACTGTGATGTTGCTGCTACTATATTGTTGCCCATGACACTGCCACTGCCACTGCTGCATCTGTACTACAACTCCCTCTCAAACGCTGCATCTGCTATGCTACTAGCATTGCCACTGCTAACACTGCATCTATATTCCAACTCAGTTGCTGAGAGAAGAAACTGAGAAACATCCAAAATTAGCTGGACTTAACTGTGTTCAGCATAATACAATGAATGTTGGAATCTGACTGTTGTTGATTTTGACCCTTTGAATCTTCTGTGCTACTGTTGACTCCTGCACTATGCCAACTGCATTGATGCCAACCTTGCTCTGCGCTGATCAGTCTCTGGTCCCCAGCTATTGCATCTGTCCCCCAAACAATCCACTGCATCATCTGACACTAAGTCCATTTTGCTACTACTAAATCTTGGGCTCTCGTAGCAAGGAATTGATCCAAGAGGTGGACTCCTCAAGGATCCTGCCCATTTGTAGCTCTTTCGAACTACAACTCTAAATCTCCCCACCTCCCTCCTAGAGATGCGACTACCATATCTGCCAAATAGAAATGTCGAATGACCTCCTCTCTCCTCTGCACAACACTTAAACTAGCCTGCACACTCCCTGTTGGAGCTTGTAGATCTGCCCCTCCGTTGTTGTTCAGCAAGTGAAAATTCAGACTCCTTGGCTGGAAGTCCTCTGAGGAGAAAATTCCCCTTCTATGTGTCTTCGCACTTTTCCAACAGATTTCTACCCTAGCAAAAACTACGCCTTTCAAGCACTGCGTTGAGGCTTTGCGCCACTCCCTCTGCCTCTGCAAACTCACGAAATGGAAATTGTACCTCTTTGTCGGCTCACTCAAAGAGAGATTTCCTCAAATCTGCTTCCCAATAAGGACTGTGCAATCCTTTCAAGGGGATTCGAATTACTGCCAAGTGCAGCTTTCGGCCTCACTGCTCAACACTTGATCTGGACTTCCTATTTCAAAATCAATGCTCTGATACCATGTGAAAATTCCCACACTCGAAGGAACCCCTACTGCAGCAAATCTAAATCTACTTCACCTACTTGATTTTTAACATACATTAACCAAGTTATTCTTTCTAAATATTGAAGCAAATTACTTTTGTAGCCTACACTAATTAAATATTTGATCTCATGAAACAGAAAACAGAGCAAAGAACAAGATACATAGGACACACTTATTTTTGGACACAATAATCCCCAGAAAAACCCAATGCAGAAAAACCAGTGCAGCAGCTCTAAGGGTTTTTTATTATGCAAGAGAAATATCTGAATACAAATCTAGGATGCTCATCTAGCAATACTTTACAAAGAAAATATTGGCATGAGATTTACCTCACTTCACCCGGCAAAATTCCAACCAATGTTGTACGAAGCGGGGACAAAACGGGGACATTTTTTGGAAGCGGGGACACGGAAGCGTCATTTTCCAAAAATCTAGGAAGCGAAGCATCTGCTATATATATATATATATATAATATT
>Ga0181464_1000308_pt2 | contig 18152 bp, 18 predicted proteins | sample InSIn2gowninarea_FD_119074 | JGI IMG/M metagenome (GOLD analysis project Ga0181464, IMG submission 119074) | Clean room microbial communities from NASA Spacecraft Assembly Facility at Jet Propulsion Laboratory, Pasadena, California, USA -... ...
ACAAAGAATTTGGGAAGATTGACTGTCGTACATAAGTCCTTGGTAATTTCTCTATCATTTATCACCAAGGTGTATTTTGCAGTTTTATGATTGATTTGGTAAACCCTCTATCTAGACTTCCAAAGCAATCACTTTCGTTCCTTTTCAACTCATTAAAATAAAAGGTCCATCTAAGCACTTGTCACTTAAGGCTCATTAAAATTGAAGGTGACTAGAGTCACCTTTAGCTTTTTCTCGAATCTTAAAAATTGAAAAAGCAAGTTGCATCAAAGCGTCTTAAAATTTATTTTAAACAGAATAACATCATTGTTACTACATTGATCTGAGGTTGAGATAATGGAGTCTACCAATCAAGGAATCCCCCTTTGAGGGAATCCTAGTTCTTTCTCCTCTTGGGGAGATATTGGTTCTCCATATATGGCTACATTTCCCTTCTAGGAATCACAATCGGTCTGCCGGTATGGCTTTTCTCGACCCCTGTCATTCAAAACACCGAAATTCCTCAACAATCTAATCAACAACCCGATGATACTGAGGTTACCCCTTCACCTTCTACTTCGTCTCTTTCTCCTTCCCCTTCTTTCTCTTCTCTTGGTGAAACTAGTGACACTAAAAACCAAGTAGCTGAGAAGAAAAAGAAAGGGAAGGAGAAGAATAAGAAGCCAACTAAACAAGGGAACACCAATGCATTGTCTAGTGAAAATCCACACACTAAAGTTTCCAAACCAAAAACTCCATGCGTAATCTGCAAGGAGAGACATTACCATTGAGATTGCCCTTGCATCCCACAAATCTTGAGGGAATGGTCTCCCTGGTTGCACCATTCGGTGTCATCAAACCCTAACAGTTAGGCTGACAGCACTCCATCAACTAGTAAGAATGAAGTCAACAGAAAAAAAGGAAAGGTTAGAGTCCCATGTAGGTTATGTGGAGGTGATCATTCTCTTCACTGTTGTCCTTTTCTGGATGAAGCCAAAATCATTTTGGATAATCGTCCTGCTTCATCGTAGCAACTTCCACCTAGATACAAGAAACACTTACCAAATCCTTCACTAGTTGAAAACTTGATTGACATAACTCAATTGTTGATCGAACCACCTATCATTGAAAGTGAACCTTCTGAGTCCATTTTGGATCAAATTCAACTGGTGAAGATGGAAATCAACCCAGTCTTGCCTTCAAAAAATCCACCTTTAGATGATATAGTTTCCAAAGAGGATGAGAACGAAACCGTTCAAATTCTTTTTGTTAATATAGAGTCTAATGAACTTGGGGGCAATCTACCCATTCCTTCACATTAGGAAGAGACCCCCCCAATTCATGAAACTTATTCGGACATTTATTTCGTACCTCTCCTGAGTAGTCTAGTCATTTTCTTCGATTGGAATCAACTAGTGAAACCTTGCCTTTCATCTAATGTACCATTCTAAATCATAGTACAAGTTTAAAAAATGATCATGTTTGGCACAATCATAGATGAAGCGGCTTCGGTGAGTATCCTTTGCTTAACTACTAGGAAAGTGCTTGGTTCACCATCACTTTTCCCTGAAAAACAAAATTTGTCAGGCTTCAACAAAGGAACCAGTCGACCATTAGGGATCCTTCCAAAGTTACCAATAAATTTGAGAAAGAAAGTTGTTTATTTGAACGTGATGGTAGTCCAAGGTCCACTAGATTGCAATCTACTCCTTGGACGTGATTATATATATAGCATGGAAGCCATTGTTTCCACATTCTTTTGAGTGATGTGTTTTCCACATGAAGGCAGATTGGTGCAACTTGTCGACCAGCTTTCATTTCCTAGTTCAGACACAGCTATAAATCAACCATCATCCCTAAATGGTCTCTTCACATCAACAATGTCTCTTCCATCTTCGTCCCATCCACCTAATTACCGTGAGTAGTTTAGTGAGTGTGATGAAGATTAGGGGGCATGCACCCTAGTCTGCTTCAGTAGGTGAACCTAGAGGAAAAGAGAGATTTTTTTGAATGGTCATAATACTTAGACTAAATAACATTCCCATATAGGTTATGTGATTAGTCTGACACGATTATTTCCTTTGCACGATTGTGAAGCTTATAGCATTCACCTTCATACATTATGTGATTGGAAACTCATAGTAATCACCTTTGTCTATTTCGATGGAAATCGCAAAGGAAGAGTTTTTGTCTTTGAACAGAAATGATCCTACTTAACCGCAAGGACTTTTATTTGATAACCTAGAAACTCTCCTTTTACTGAAAGGCCTGGGGGCATGCAAACATTTTCATGCGAGTGAAAAGCGACCATTGATTTTCTTAGTTTGTAGGTTCTTAACCCTTTAACCTCGTAGCTCAGTCGTTTCTAACTTACATAAAAAGGTCATGAGCACATGTTATAGTAGTGATCAAGCTCATTAAAAAATAAATCTACCAAGAGACATTATCAAAAGACTAGTAAGATCAATGTTCCCACAAGGTTCAATCTCATTAAAAAATCAACCTGCACTGAGCACATGTTGGCACAAGGTTCAAGCTCATTAAAAAATAAACCACCCTTTGGTAAATAACCTTTATGATTGCTTTGCTATCTGCCCTTTGTGAACTTTGGGTGTGTTCCTTTCGTCACCTGCATTTCATTCAACCGACCATATGCTTCCACTTGATTATTTACCCTTTTGAGGAACATCTGTGATGAGTGATTCTTATTGCCACCCTCTTCACACTACCATGTTTTGAGAAGTTCCAAACTTACCTAGAACCAACTGCTACCTAGAAACATCACTCATTCCTTAAAAATGAGCCTCTTTTAAAGTTTTTTTAGACCCATTAAATATAAAAATGTTGTCGAGCTATCAGCCTTCCTAGCTCGTTAAAGTAAAGGGAATGCCATCCCTCTCATATATTTTAATATTTTTTACTTGAGGGATTATTAAACAAAAAGATTGAGCGCTTGTCTTTGTTGGCTCATTAAAACTATCGAAAAGTCATCCCTTTCGTATAATTTTACATTATTTCGGACTTACGGGATTATGCCATGAAAAAGGACTATTGGAGTCTCCTTTTCGTCCATTTTCAAAATCTCTAAACATGAAAAGGACCAATTAAAAAAATAGTGACAAACTTGTCCACCTAAACAAGAACGTGTCTCACTGATGCTAGGCTCACTAAACATAAAGCGACAGGTTTGCCCAAAGGGAAAATTATAGACCAAGCATATGTTATCCTCCTCAAGCTTGTCAAAAATAAAGAGGTGTTGGTCAACAATGACTGGGGAAAGATGGGAAGAAAACTTGAAGAACTCTATTGATAGCAAGTCGCTCTTGAACATGACACTTTCACTCCATCACCATGATTAAGTTGGGTTGGGTTTTTTCGTTCACCGTCACGATTGGTCCACCGTGCCATCGATGGGGTTAATGATACCAGTCCATATTAGTGTCGCCAATATGTTCAAGAGAAGTCATTCAGAGAATTCACCATCTAGCAAATGCCTCATCCACTACATTACATCCACGCTTCATTTTTCATGACCACCCTTCCTGAACCTCATATCATCAGATCGTTTTCACCTCCACAAAAATCATTTGCTCTGTTTCGCTTCGTAGATGTGGGATACATCAAGGCCCTCCTATGATAGGTCACTTCTTATCAACATCAACTCATTATCCAAGAAGTTGACTTAGAAACAACCCTTTCAGTACTTTGAAGCTTGCATGCCTTAATGGCAAGTTTCTCACTTCTAGTGACAAGTTTACATCAATGACCTTCGACCGAAAGTCTTTGCATGGTTTTCGACATCAGCTCATATATTCAAACCACGTGAATTTTACTGTAGTACCTTGAGGGTCATCATCATTATCGGTGATTCCTCTCCCATTTGTTAATAGCTTACATCATTAGGTGGTAATTAGGCGATGTCTTTCCATGTTTGAATTTAGAACATCTTTTCACATGGATCGACTTGTACATCGGCCAAACATTGGACAAGTTTTGAAGACCCTAAATCTAGTTTCAACCATCGGGGCTACAATATATTCAGGAAAATAAAGACATCAATTATACACAAGAGCTGTACAGATAGTCATCTAGGCCAGGCAAGATGACTCTTCATGTGAAGAATCACCAGTCTGCAACAGCAGATGATTGTCTATCCTATGTACATGAAAATAAATTTATAACGCTGAGCATGGGAATGCTCGCCTCAACTAGATCATGAAAATAATATGATGATGATTTATTTTATTGTATCTTATACAAGTTACCTTCTAGTTCGAATACCTCAGATCCTCATGAATAAAGCATGTCACCCAACATCAGAAGATTTACGACCTCATGCTTTAGAGGGCAACTGTTATAGACATATTTGGGCACTACAACCCCAAAATCATATGTCCATAAACTAAGGGCTCCTTAAGTCCCTAAAAGTGTTGTTTCACACCCTAAAGGATCATGGTCAACTGATTACATCATTTCCAAGAAGTCCCACCTGAAAAACTACTCAGAATTGGCCAAAACTGGACCATACAGACTGCTCCATGGGCAAGGTGCGATGCATACTGACTGCCTAACTGGCCAGATGTGATGCATACTCAAATGGCCTTCTATGGGGTGTGATGAGAGAGAATAGAAAAATGGCAGAGAGAGTTTGCAAGGTGCCTGGATGATCATGGAATCTTCTAGAAACTTCTCCTATGACACTTGCCTCTCTGAATTCGCCTAGGGATGAGTAAGAGATCATGAAATCTCCAAGTGGAACCAAGAACTATCAGTGGAATGACACTAATAAAAAACCTAGAGCTGACTCACATCCTTGCAAGACATCTATAAATGGATCCCTCATCTGAGAGATCTAGAGGCTAGAATTCTGTATTTTGTAAGGAAGTGTTGTTGGTTTGTTGGTGAGAAGAGACATTGCATTGTTAGGTGATTTTCTTGTTCATGAGGTGAAGAGAGCTTCTACAACTGGGAGGATGATGTTGGATTAGATAGTTGGGTTGTAATCATCTCTTACATTATTATTAATAAAGTTCTTTAAGTTTTCCTCCATATGATCTTGTATTTGTGAATCTTATTGTTTATAAATGCAATTGTATGGTCAATGTGTTTCTGATTCTGCATTGTTTATGATGTTTTAGATAGAGATACTTTGATGGTTTGTTGTTACTTTGACTCTACAAGTACTCTTTGAAGTGGGACAAGTAGGAGAGGAGTGGCAAATTCTATCAAGGAAAGGAGAAATCAACCTAGAGTCAAAGCAAAAGATCCAAGCTGGTCTTCTTTTCTTCTCTTCCATCTATCATATTTAAAGGAACTCTTGAAAAGCTTTCATTGTTTGTTTCTAAGGTAGCTACCCATCTGAGTGGGACTAGCAGTTCGAATCGAAACTAGTTTTCCCCGAAACAGTCCTTGATCAAGAAAGACAAAAACTTGGAAGTACCTCTGAGCAGTCCACATTCTGGCAACAACAGAAAGGTAATGAACAACAACAAATTGAAGAGACTAGTCAAGGTAAGAAAGAGGATGAAACAGAATTTCAACACTTAGAGGAAGAAGCAAGCCTATGGAGCATGTATTTTGATAGAGCCATGGGTAAGGATGGTACCTACATAAGGATTTGGATTTGTAGCCCTATTTTCCAGCCAAATAAAATCCCTAGTAGTGTTAAAATTTGTTCATATAAATTGGCTTTTGACTGTTCTAATAATGAAGCTGAATATGAAGCGCTGATTGCAGGTTTGAAAATTCTCAAGAAGCTAAATGCAAAAAGGATATCATTCTATGGATATTCAAGGCTAATAATCAAGCAAGTTAAGGGTGAATATGAAGGCAAACATCCACAGATGACGGAATACCGAAATGCAGTTTTAGATATCTTAAGGATGTTTCCATATTATACCTTGATATGTGTACCTTGCACACAAAATATAATTGCAGATTCACTTGCTACTATCACAAGTAATTTGAAGATCCCAACGAATTGCAAAAACAAATATGAGATCCATGTCAAGCACCACCCAGCTGTTCGCGACAATCTAAGGTATTAGCAGGTGTTCTGGGATGATAAGGAGATCAATAATTTCTCGTAGAAAGAAGAAAACTACAAGGACGCTTCCATAGATTGTGATCATGATGACGATGAACTAGAAATTGAAGTGAATCAAATGGAAATATTGCAGCTGAAGGACAATATCATTCCTAAAGGTCTCATACCTTTAGAAGAACTTTTTGATCAAGATGATGCGGCTAGGAAGCCGAGCTTGGTGCCTACGGACAAAGGTGTTGAGGATGTGAATCTTGGAACAACGAAGAAGCCAAAGTTTGTGAAATTGTCAAAGACATTATCTCCCAAGGTAAAGTTTAAATATGTTGGATTGTTATTTGATTTGCTAATGTGTTTGCTTGGGATTATTCAGATCTAAAGGTGTATAACAAAGATATAATTTAACACACTATTCCCATCAAGCAAAATCCGAAGCCGTTCCGACAAAAGCTGAGAAGAATCAATCCCAAGTTGTTGTCGTCCATTGAAAAAGAGGTAAACAGATTATACAAGGCTAGTATAATTGTCCCAATCAAATTTTCTGATTGGATTTCTAATCTTGTTCCTACGAGAAAGAATACTAGAGAGATCAAATTGTGTATCAATTTTTTGGAATCTGAATAAAGTATCATTGAAGGACAATTACCCGCTGTCGAAGATGGATCATATCCTCCAGAGAGTGGTTGGAGCATCACACATGTTACTGCTCAATGGATATTCTAGGTATAATCAAATTTTAGCGCATGAAGATGATAGAGATAAGACTGCATTCACCATCCCTTGGGGAACATTTCATTATGCTAAAATGCCATTTGGTTTGAAAAATGTTGGAGCCACATTTCAACATGCAATGGACATCGCTTTTGTCAATGAAATGTGTTTTTGGTTGTATATTTAGCAATTTGACAATGTTTTCAAATTCAGATGATGAGCATCTTGACCATTTGAAGATTGTGTTTCAATGATGCAGGAAATTTTGGATATCATTCAATCCAAAGAAAAGTCTCTTTTCAATGGATGAGGGGAAGTTGCTTGGCCATATTATCTCAAAGGAAGGAATACGCATTGATCCTTCAAGAGTAGAAGCAATTCAATAGATAGATTTTCCCTGGAACAAGAAAGAGATCCAAGATTTTAATGGTTAGATGAATTTCCTACAAAGATTTGTACCCAATCTAGCTGAGCATTTGAGAGAGATTAATAATATGTTAAAGAAGGATAGCATGGTGAAATGGACGAAGGATGCTATGAAATCATTTAATTTGGTAAAGTATGCTTTATCTACAGCCTCAGTTTTGATTAGTCCCAATCATACACAAGATTTCATTTTATTCTCCTTTGCATCTGAGCATACCATGGCAACAGTTTTAATGCAAAAGAGAGATCAGCTAGAAAAGCCCATTGCCTTCCTCAGCAGAAAAATTAGAGATGTAGCTTTGAGGTACAACATAATTGAGAAATAGGCTATTGCTCTTGTCAAAGCTTTGAAGGATTTCCAAGTGTATATTCTACATTCCCACATCATAGCATATGTTCCTAACGTAGTAGTTAAGGATGTGTTGGTACAAACCAATTCGGAAGGAAGGCGAGGAAAATGGATTGCAACAATGTTAGAATATGATATGGAGATCAAGCCTATAAAGTTGATCAAAGGAGAAGGCTTGGCACGGTTGATGGCACAATCAAATTTGCATGCATTAGATATAGATCTTATTGCAGCCATGTCCGAAGATGAAGAAGAAAGCTCCCTAATTCAAGTGTCTAAAATGTTCCTTTGGTCACCGTTGTATTCAGATATTTTGTATGTACTTTAACAACTCTCACCACCTCCAGAAATGTCAAACAATAAAGGTAGAACTCTCAAACTTAAAGCTGCTAAATTCTACATTTTGAATAATGCTCCTTATTGGAGGGATCCAGGAGGTGTTTTGTTGAACTATTTAATTGAAGATGATGCCTAGCAGGTGATGAGTGACTTTCATAAGGGTGATTGTGGTGGTCACTTGTTTTGGAAGACAACAAAAAACAAAATCTTGAGAGCAGGTTATTACTGGCCAACCTTATTTTCAGATGTCTATAAAACACTCTTGAGCTATCATGAATGTCAGGTCTTTCAGGGGAAAAGAAAGTTTCTGTCTCTTCCTCTAAGGTCGGTTGAAGTCAGTGCACCATTTCAGTAGTGGGGACTTGATTTTGTCGAGGAGATCCATCCAACATCATCAGCTTAGCACAAGTGGATGCTAATAGCAACCAACTATTTTAGCAAGTGGATTGAAGCAATCCTAACCAGACAACCAACAGACATAGTAATCATTCAATTTTTGGAATCAAACATTTTATCTCGTTTTGGTTATCCTAGTAAAATCATCACAGATAACGCAACTACATTCAAATCCAAGAAGATGATCGACTTTTGAAGCAAGTATAAGATTACCTTGGGTCACTCCATAGCATATTATCTGCAAGGTAATGGTTTGACTGAATCCTCCAATAAGTCATTGGTGAACATCATCAAGAAGCTACTAGAAACAAATAAGAAAGGATGGCATAAGAAGTTAGTTAATGCTTTGTGGGCAGACAGGGTGAGCCAAAAGAAGTCTATAGGTATGTCTATATTTGAAATAGTATATGGCATTGACATAGTCTTTTTGAGTTCCCTTACAGTTCGGGTTGTGAAACTTTTACAAGAGGCTGGCAGTGAGGAAGATGATTTTCAGCAGAGAATCAATTAGATGATCCATTTACAGCAGAAAAGGGAGGAAGTCTTCCAAAATACTTTCAGATTGCAGCAGAAGATCAAAAAGATCTATGATCGGAAAACTAAAGCAAATAAATTTCAGCTTGAAGATGTGGTGTTATAGTGGGATGCTAGGAATGAAGATAAAGGCAAGCATGGAAAGTTTGAAAAATTATGGAAGGGACCTTATAATATTGCTGCATACAAAGGACAAAATGCATTCCTGCTCAAAGAGATGGATGGAGAAGATTGTTTAGGAGGACTAGTCAATGGTAGGCGCTTGAACTGCTATTCTTCTAAGGTGATTTCTAAAATAATGAAGTGATCATTGTATATACCATTTTCCTTTCATTGCAAGTGTTCAAAAGTTACAATTCATTTTAGCTTGGGGCGCAAGGTGAAGGCTATAAAGTTGAGTGATTTGTATTAGTCTTTGAGTCTTGAGTTAGTTTGAGTCTTGAGTCCATTTTCATAGTGTCAATTTCAATCTTTGAAGTAAATTGACCATATTGCCCAATGGATGAGGCACTAGTCTACTTATTCTAGAGATCTATGGTTCTTGGCACCTCCAAGGAGCTACCATCCCCATTGGAGCCAATGTTAGTGTCAGTGTCTTCACACTCCCACCAGAGATCAAAATTCACTCTTTTGCATTCATATTAGGAGTCCCATTCTCAATGAGTTGCATTCCATTAGGTCATGGATCAATTGATGATAGGAACATTTCATTTCTTCCCTCATGACACATATCTACTGACCACTTTTCATGTGTGATTCAATCAATGGTTCAGGTCCAGGTTCCTTTTCAGTTTATTTCATCAAATAGGTCTTAGGTCTTATGGTTTCAATTTCATTAGGTATTACGGTTTCACCATGTCAAATTTTTAGTAACCATTGACCAATAAGGGTTAGCGGACACACGAGGATGGCAATAATCGTCAGGAAACTTTGAATTTCATAATTTGTAAATTTAATAAGTTTTTCACCTCAAAACCAATTTGATGTGAAAACAGAGCATTGTTTCTTATTTCTAATTTCATGTAATTTTATCATTTCTCATATGTAATTAATGATCTCATGCTACTCCTAGTCACTTGTTGATATCTCCAAGTACATGCCACTACAAAAGCAAAAGATTATCAAGCATTAGTTCACCTATTTTAAGCAAAAAGTTAAGCATAAAAAAATAGAGCATTTCAAAAAAGTCAAAGGACATTATAAAGTGGGTTTTGGAGAGTGAAAAATGAAAAGTACCCAAACCATATAAAAGCCATTTTATTCTCAAGTTAATTCATTGTTTGAAGTTGAAGTTATGAGAAAAATCTCAATTTTAAGGGATCATTGAGAAAAGGCAAAAAACTGTTGTGTTTTTGGAGGAAACTACTCGACGCTACGCACCAAAACTTGGCACTACGCATAGGAGCGATGCTACACACGTGGGCTTTTTCTCCGGTGTTTTTTTTGAATGGGCTCTATGCACAAAAGTTGCGCTACACACTTGGGAAGTGCGCTACACACCTGGGAGTTGGGCCACAAATAGTTGTAGATTTCATCAAATTGCTTCAAAACACTCAAATTTCTCCATTTGCAAGTAAGTGACATCACTTTTCTTACAGACAAGAATTGTTGCATTGGTTTTGAGTTGTGTTCTCCCTCCAGAACATCAAACCCTAATTGTCACTAAACTATCCCATATTGTAAAAATACAGTCCTAACTGTTGTCCCATAAAACTCATCCTCCCATACATAATTCCCTCCCTAAAGCTTTTTCCTACATCCCAAACCCTATACCCATATATCCCAAACCCCACAATACTCCTAAACCCTACACTATTCATTAACCCCACTCACTCCCTATATTCCTTTCCCATTATAGTTTACCCTCACTTGTTTTCTTATGTAAATCTCTTCATACTTATCATACCCTCACTCACCAATCCATCACTCTTCATTTACCATAAAGATAAACAACAATACAACAATGGAGAGGGATAGTGAGTATGAAATGGAGGAAGAAACACATAGTGATAGTTCCAGGGCAAGGGATGCTCAAGGAAGAAGGCCTCATAAGGGAGGAAAAAATATCAGAGAGGAGCCCACCAGTTTGAGGGAGCTGCAAGCCTGCCCATTTGCCCTTTCTTGTTTCAGACATCAGTCATGTTTCCGTTTCTGTGAAATGGTGGAAGGGGTAGAATCCCATCATGAATTAGCAAGGTTGTTTGTGACAAATTTTGAGGACAACAATGAGGTAAACCTTGCTGGAGTCACATTCACTTTGTCACCAACTGTCATTTCAGAGGCTACAAATATTCCAAATGGGGGTGAAAAGTGGAAAAAAGGTCAATACATTGATAGGGAGTACTATGAGCCTTATATTAAGGCTAAATATCATAACAAACTCAGTAGAGTATTCCCCTTTAAATTCTTGGAGGATAAGTTTTCTCCATTAATGGAGATCATGATTAAGTACTTTACTTGTGAAGGTAGGTTCTCTAGACTGTATGCCTACCATATCAGATTTCTGACACATTTCACTAGGGTGAGAATGATGAAAATCACCTACTTCATATTCAGAAACATAGAGAAGATGGCATTCATTGTAAAGAAGAAATCATACCCCCGGTAGCTAACTAGCATCTACCACTTCTTTGTGATTAAAATCATTGTCTTACATTATCTAAACCTACTTAACATACCATGGGAGACCTTCATTTCTCATGAAGTGTTCAAAATCCCTCAATTATTTTCATTAGTGCATCAAGAAGAAGGTGGACCTTTAGGATAGCAAAAGGTCTAAGAGACTGAAATTGTGGGAGTGCCAGTGTTTGTGACATATGAGAGAGGCACTAGGAAACTTTTTGTAGTTTCCAGGTGAGTATTATCTCCACAAGGAGTGGAAGTGGTCTCGCCTTGATCTTCAGGCCACAGGAAAATGCTATCTCCATAAGGAGTGGAAGGGGCTTTTCCTTCATCTTCAGCTAAACAGGTATAATTTGGGTAGCACAACAAGGGCAATGGTAAAGGCAAGGGAAAAATGCATGAGAAGGATCCTAGTGATGGGCAAGAGAGAGATTTTGACCTTATTGACCGTGAGGAGAAACAAGGAGTTGATGTCATTCATTTGGAAACTCAAGGTAAGAAGATAACTAAAGACATGATCATCAAGGAGCAAGAGGGTCAGATACATGCCTTGTCAGTCAGTTGAGAGAGGGAAAAGTGGATCATCAATTATCTAGAGCAATGAAACAAACAATTGATCAACAAGCAAGTCCTCACGGAGTTGCAAATGATCAAGGAGAACCGGCAAAAGGCAAAGAAGGAAAAGTTCAAGATGACCTCCATTGAGCAAGAGATTGAGAATGACTGAGAAACTTGGCTTGAAATGGTCAAAATACACCTTGAAAAGCTACTTGAGAAGGCCAATAGTGAAAATAAAATGCTTCGTCACATGGCCTATTACTATATGATCCGAAACAAAATATGAAATATAAGGATGAGGAAACTTAAGGCAAGGTTGAGGAAGGCCTTAAGGAGAAAAAAGGAGTGTGATAGGCTAAAAATCTTAGCTGAGGTCTCACTAGCCCATCAAAGAAACTTATGGGGGATCCTTGTGCCAAATCTAGGCAAGTTTTGGCTAAATTTTTTCGTTTTGAAATTTTGAAATTTTCTAATACAGAAAATTGCATTAGGTGCGCGCTATGCTTTTGTCTGGGAGACTTTTTGGAGGAATGGCTTGCATATTCAGATTCAACATGATGAGAATATCAATCCATGAAAGTTTCAACAAATTTGGAGCAAATCTTGGTCACCTAAAGGTTAAAAAACCATCAAAAAATGGCCTCTCTGCCTCTTTTTGGACACACAAGAAGTAGCCTTGGGAGATTCCACGTTTGAGGGGGGAAATGACATCCAAATGCAAAAATTCAAGATGTTTCATAAACTAGACAGGAGGACCTTTTCAATGAGCTATCTTTAGCTCAATTTTGATAAGGGGAAGGCCTCCAAAATTAGGTAAGCAGTGGCACTACACACAGGACAGGTGGCGCTATGCATAGAACCAGTTTGCTCAAAAATCCAAGTTTCACCTAGTTTTTCTACAAGTTGACTTTTTCTCTCATCTTGGATGAATTTATGATTGTAAATGATGCTATTCTATGTAAATGTACTTTTAAAATGACCCTAAAGGGTACATTCATCATTTTGAAGTGGTTTGGGGGTGAATGAATCAGTTTCCATGGTTTTAGAGGCAAGCTGTTCCACTACCTATATTCATGTTCCTAGTTTAGATATGGTTGAAATAGTCCATTATCTCTTGGATTCGACGCCTGATGGCTAGAATAGGTGGTTTTCAAGTATATATTATATATTTTCTTCCTAATTTGTAAAGGTTGGACTCTTGTGAATGCTTTCAGCTACATTGTGCATCTCTATAGTAGTTTGGCAAGGAAATAAAATAGGATTTGCAACTATTTTTGTGGGATTCTTATGGTAATGTGTTTTTACATTATTTCTCCTTCTGTCATTAGTTTTTCTCATGTGTTATATGTTCCAAAATTTATTTCATTCTTCTTAACTAAATTAAATCAAGATAGATAGGTAGAATACATTGGTAACAGTGCTCTGTCTTGGGAGTAAATTTAGTTTTTGATGTTTTCAGCTATCTGAAGAGGACTCATGATTCTTGCATGCCCTCCTCAGCTCCTCACCAGTCTTAGACCTACCATATCACTTAATTCTAAGTGCCAAAATACCTACCTACCTTGCCCCACAGAACAACTTGCAATTCCGACTTGATTTCCCAGACCCAAAGCCACTTGCTCCATTTGATCCAACAACAAAACCTTAAAAATCAACCAAAAACCTAGAGCTACTATACCTAGCCTAAAATAAATATTCAATTCAGTCGTCTCAACTAATATTGACAAGGAGAGAGCCCTCTCTTGACCTAGTATGGCTAGCTACTAGGTTAAGCTTGGTTTGTGGTTATCCTACGATTTCCTCCCTTCATCCTGAGGTCAATCTAGGCTCTAATAGGATCAACCTATTTTTTCTCGGCTTTCTATTTTTTCCATGACCCACCTTTCTACTCCATGTCATGCCTTTTCAAAATGAAGGGGGTGTGCTGCCCTTCCTCTCTTTCATTGCCTTGTCCTGTAAGCTCTTTTATCTTTTTTTCTAGTGAAGGTGACTTGTCTCCTTTCTTGAATTGATATTTGTCCACTTGCTCCTTATCAACGCATTCCTTCTCAGCATGAGTGTTTTCTATGATGTTCTTCTTTTTCTGCATAGCTTGCTTAGCTACCTCCTTCCTTTTATTCATGATAGAACTCTCCACACCTATGCTTGGTCCTGTAGCTAGACCTAAAGGGGTGCCTTACTCTACAAGCCATCTTGCTACCGCCTCGTTTACATCTATTTCTATTACCAAATATGGCAAGTCAGGCCACCTCTTCATTGGATCCTTCCACGCCTTAATATACACCATATGGAAGTCAGCCTTGAATGTCGAGTAGTCCGACAACTGCGTAAACAAGGTTGGGGACAATCTCGTATGCTAGTTGATGGCCATGCAAAGACTCGATTACATAAGGACCAAAAATACTTTTGTTTCTGTAATCCACATAGGGTCATTTATAGCCCATAAGGAGGCGAATTGTGTTACCTTCGGTAATCCATCCTCAAGCAGAGGAAATTGGTTTTCCTCTGATAATTCTCACATGACAAGAAGAATGGACAACAATAGCCAAGCATAGTGAAATGGATTTGTTTCATCCTAGGCCTCTCGATAGTTCACGAGGAACTCTTGACATAGGTGTCTAGATCAATTGAATTGTACGTCCTTTGTGCACTGTGTAGCCAAGGAAACTATAGGCACCGAAACTTCATCCATGTGGCATTTCCTCATCACCTTCCCTACCAAGATCTAGGTGGTTATTTGAACTGTTTGGTTTGTTATCGATAGAACTGAGTACCCTTGTGACTTCTCCATGAGGTTGTAATCTCTTTTCATTTTTACAGCGAGGTTTATTTCCCCTGTCTTTCCATAAAACTCCTTGGCCGAGTTTGGTCCTTTGTATGGCAGGTGTGTAATTCTGTGAATAAGCATATCTATAATGGGTATAGGCCCTCTTAGCCATAAACATCCATCGTGAAACAAAGTGAGTAGCTGGCGCACACAGATTTTGTTAGTGGGGGTACGGTGGTAATGTGGCACACATAACAAATTGAGAAACCCTAATTTCTCAACACCACAAACCCATTCCTCCATCTCCAGTGCTGTAACACCTGTCTCTTCATAATAAACTCTCCTCATATATTTTTCCATCCCTAAGTGTGGGAACTTAGTGTGATCTACAAGGTCCCAATCCTCCATTTTCAATAGTTGGATCATGCGAGCTTAGGACCTTCAAACGGGACCTGCTCAAGTAGCATAGGGATGGAAATGGTAAACTTTTCAGAATCAGGGTCCTTCATGACCTTTGTTTTTCCCTTCCACGGAGGTATATACTCAGGGAGCCTTTTTATGGGCTTTTCTCCTTCAGTGTCAATGTCTTCTGTTCCTTGGCCTTCTTCTACCTCCAGATTGACTACCTTTTGCTTATCTTTCATTTTCTACTTGTCTTTCTTCTTTGTTTGTGTTACGGTATGCTTCATTTGGGAAGTGCATACCTACACTGGATTTTTTTTCTTTTCCATTTCCGCAAGTTGCTTCTCTTTCATGGCAGGTTTTTTGTCTTTTGCCATGGTTTGTTTCAGCCTCGGTGACCTCGGTGCCATGGGCACTGTAAGCATAGCTTCTACACTATATACTTTTGGTCTTGGAGCATCGAATACAACTACTTCTGAACTCACGGCTTTGATAGGGTTGGTGGAAGTCATCCAATCTATAAACAACTCACGGGCTTCAAGAGAAATCTCTGTGTGTGCCAGGAATTCCTCCCAAAAATCTCAAATCATAGGCGAGAGAAAACAAATTTCAACAACTCAAAGAGCACAAAATGTTCTCTATTGGACTGACACAGGTAGTTTATAGGGATTTTTGAATTCAAATCCGACTGTTCCCCCAAATTTTGATAATAAATTTTGTTTTGACAACAGATATTCAAAGATGTTTTCCTTAAATGCCACTAGCCCACTCTTCTTAACTATCTTCTGGCCGTCAAGTCATGAGCATTGACTACAATGGTCATTTTTCTATTGTGCTACATGGAAACTCCCTTCATGGCGCAACTTCCTACACACAACTTCATAGGTTGCAACTTAGTCACTTTCCACATAGCCTGCTTGCTGCGTTGTCCTCCCAAATGGATAGTGTAGTTTATAGTCCCATGATCCCTTACACCTACGTGGAGTACTAAGACTATCCTACCACTATATAATCATTATGCAAGATCCCGTATATACAACTTCAATCTTCTCCCATTCACTCTTCCTAGAAAAGGTTCTCCATTCAACTTTGTGAGCTGAACTGCGCCTCCATCTATAACTTATTTGATAATATATGGCCATAGCCAATGCATATGGAATTTTCCCAGAAACTTAGTGAATTTACTATCATATAGTAAGACAAGATCATTTACCTTAAACATGTGAAGGTTGGTGTGGCAAGCGTGCCATGATTTTTCACGTTCCTTCATATTTGCTAATGAAATCCTGCCAAAAATTAATTCTCTTCAAACTTAATTAGCTGTGTGAGCCTCTTTTCCAAGGCCTCACGATCCACCATACATGTGAGGGCTGCTATGCGCAGGCCCAATATACTCCATCGGCATTATGGCTTCTACACCATAGACCAATCTAAATGGTGTTTGTCCTATCAACTTCTCGCAAGTAGCCTTATAAGCCCATCGTACCATAGGTATGCGCACATCCCAATCATTTATTTTCATGTTGCAGATCTTCATCAGCCTGTTCTCCAAAATCTTATTGAAGACTTCAACAGTTACATTGGCTTGTGGGTGATGCGATGTACTCTTCTGATGGTAGACATGGAATTTTTCTGTCAACGCATTGATCGTTTCATTCAGAAATTGCGTACATGTTAACACTCAGGTTGTCCCTTGGCTCCTTAAGGGATACGACCGAGGTAACCACAAACCAATCATTGGACTGCAGGTCCTAGCTGTTGGCTGCTCTAATTGTTTATTAATTAAATAGTTGAGTACCACATTAAATTGTCAACCCGGGAATGTCCTTTATTTCAAAGGTGACCTCGTACTATATGCACTCAATTCTAAAAGCATTAAAGGTTGTAGTATACACAATCTATTCTCTATCAAACCCTTAATCTGTGTTACAGCAGTTATAATATATTAGTAATGAAATGGAAAAAATTGACTAATTAAAGGTAACAAATCTGCAAAAAGAAATGATGGTTGTCTTGTAACAGAGGATCAGGACCCTATCCTTAGAGTAAGAACGTTCAGCACCTGCCCCTGTATCCAATTTGCCAATGCACACTGCAAATCCTAATCACTAGTGAGTCACTCTTTTACAGCATCAAACGATTAACGAAACATAGTATCAGCAAAAGGAAAATATCAGGAGCAATGCTAGAGACACACAGAAATCACACACACACTCAACAGAAAAGAAATGGGTGAATCTTGTGAAGAAGGTGGGCCCTGTCCCTGTCACAAGATTCCCCAGGACATAGATGCTAAGTTGAAATGATCATAATAGTGCTTTATTCATTTGCTGAAATGTCAAATTACAATAAGGATTCAAGCTTGTTCTGCCTACAATTCTCCTGTTACAACCCTCTCCTTTTCCAATGTAGATGTTTCCTCTTTATAGAGGAGACATCTATTACAACAGATTGTCGTTATTCAATTCAGTTTGACCCTTCCATTCAAGAATAGGAAATCAATTCCTGTTACGGCATGCTGTTACAACAGTATGGAACTGTATATTCCTTCATTGATCGGATCCCTTTGCTGTTGCAAAGCTGGTAAACCTCAACTGTCTCCTTGAGATCCTTGTACTGTCCTTTTTTGTTTCACCATTGTTGCCGATTTGGTAAATCTTAACTGTTCCTCGAAATTCTCATGTTATCTTTGTTCTTGCTGTTTCAGCATCTGCGACTGTGTTTTGCCGGTTTTGGACAATTGCTGATCGTTCTGTGTTAGCATCTGCAAAGTATAGTTCTGCCAGCTTCAGACAGTTGCTACTCCCACTAGGAAGTTGCTGTTTCTGGTGTTTCAGCAACTGCGAAATGAGGTTTTACCTGCTTTAGACAGTTGCTATTTCTGGTGTTGCAGCAACTGCAAAATATAGTTTTACCAGCTTTAGACAGTTGTTGTTTCTGGTGTTTCAGCAACTGCAAAGTATAATTCTGCAGACTTTGAATAGTTTCAACAATTATTCAGCAACTTACACTCTTCATCCCAGTAT
>Ga0181464_1000366_pt1 | contig 18105 bp, 11 predicted proteins | sample InSIn2gowninarea_FD_119074 | JGI IMG/M metagenome (GOLD analysis project Ga0181464, IMG submission 119074) | Clean room microbial communities from NASA Spacecraft Assembly Facility at Jet Propulsion Laboratory, Pasadena, California, USA -... ...
TAAAAACAATATTAATGTTAGTGGACTGATTGGACTTAATATTAAACAGATAAAAGTCTTAATGGATAGATAATTGACTTACATAAAAGTCTTAAAGGACTCCCTTGAACATTATAAGCTATAGCATCTTCCTCATGAGTTATGAAATATTTGTAATTAAACAAACCATAATAAATGGATTTTGTCCTTTCATCTTTTTATCATGACGCCACACCATATTGTACTTGGTTGTAATCAAAACCAATAGGAAAAGCATCCAAAAGATTAAGGGAAAATGTTTTTCTAAAAGACTCATGAAACACATTCGGGTACAATGAATAGTGTGTCACTTGTGAGGAAAGTGTTGGGATGGGATTCCCCACGTCTAATTTATGAGTCAAATTTTATAATATTGTAAAGTCTTAGCATTTTGTGGAGCGGAGAGCGAATATTGCAGAATGTTAAGAGTCAAATGGGCTTTTAGGCAGGTCAAATCCTCTTATTTTATAAAAGAATGGGCTATTTTGATTTCTGCCCATGGTTCATGGGCCATGGTAATGTAAGGGAAAAGCTATAAAAGGAAGTCATCTAGGAGTCATTCGATAGTCAATTTATGAATGAGATATTGAGTCTATTTTATGTGTAATTTTGTATTCTAGCGAAGGGGAAGGCTTTTATAATTGAGTTTGCAGAGACCTTGGCAAGTCCACAACTGAGGATGCAGGCCACTGTAGCTATGTGCACAGGGCCAGAAGAAGTGTATTCATTAAAGATCTAAAGTAATAAAGTATATTTGAAGAAATTTCGTGTGTTCTTTGTATATTTATATATATTTTTTAATGTTCAGTTATGATTCGATTCTCTATAATAATGTTTTAATTACATCACAAAGGTTCAGATCTATTTTTGTATGATAAATTATGCATGTTAGAACAATTAGGCGAAGCTCATAGATCTATTTAAGTAGAAATAAATTTTAATCTGTGTTTCTGAAGATAAGGGTCCGCGAAGGTCAGATCGAGCCCTAGGTTAAAGAAATGCCTCGCTGCTACATCACGTAGCCTTATGGATGCAAAAACCTATTTATAATATCTCCTAATACTACTTTGGGTGAGACTGTAGTCTATGCTAAGCAGACTGTTACTGAAAGGCCCAGTAGTGTAGGGTTTTGTTGGTAAGTGTAGCTAACTCTGAACTTGGGCCCAAGCCCCCTCAAGTCAGCAAATGGTTCCATTACCAAGACTGGTATCTATCTGAGGGATGTGTGATGTGGCATCCATGGATGCCAACTAAGAAAGAACTCGAGAAGTGGCTAGATAGTAAGTTACCCGATTTTGCAGCTCAGGAAAATCAGAATCCACGCTCATCAAAAGATAGGCAGCTACATAAATATATGTACACAGAAGAGCATGAAATTGTTTTCGCATCATTCACAAATAAACTGCCCGAGTGGCTTCCAAAGTTAGTAGACAACGAACCTACTTGGAAACACGATCATCTTATTCCGTCGACACCTTAACTGACCAAGTACCTTGAAGAGTCTGATTACAAGGTTGCAAGTGTTGTTGACTATTGGGTTGATAGTATTTTGGGTGGTTTTATCATTGAATTTGTAATTGACACATCTGTATCCTATAGCGAAGATGAACATGAATTCTTTAATGGTCTGAGACGTAAGTACCTAAAATCGCTAAAAACTTGGATTAAAATGTTGTTGTGTGAAAAGGGTGTTATGTCTGTAAATTAATGTTTAAAAGAGGTCATACCAGATCTACACAAAGTGGAAAAATATTTAGATCTGACCCGGAAAAATATATTGAGAGTGAGTACATTCCATTATTGGGTGAATGAGACAATGAAGAAGGAAGGAATAATGCTAACGCACCTGGAGGTGCACCACAGAAGAACGTTAGGGCACTTATGGGATTCCGCATTCATCCACCCCATCTCCATCTCCATCACCACCGCATACACCTATGCATATGCTTCCGCCTCCACCTCCACCTCTACCTTCACTTTTTAGTATGGTGAATACAATGAAAATTCCTGTATTCAAGGATCACGGATCAGAGGATCCTGATCAGTTTTGGTTCATAGTAGAAGCTATGTGGAAGGTGCAGTAAATAATTGGTGATGACATGAAGAAAGCACAATTGGCTACAATGCTACATGATAGAGTGCTTACATGGTATATAGTACAACCAATTTGAATGATACGTTGGCTGAGACAAAGACAACATTGAACATAAAATTTAGAAAGCCGAAATCAGAAACTCAATGTGTTAATGAAATAAAGGAGATCAAGCAGATGGCTAATGAGCCTACGTGGGATATAGATCAAAGGTTGAATTTCTTACTGAGACAAGATAATCTTCAGATTTCAGATGAGAAACATAAGGAATGGTACATAGCTTCACTATTTCCACACATATGATTGCCTTTGTCTCAATAGAAGATTAGATTTCAGGACGAAGCATTAGAGATCATGATGAACCTGGAGTCTTCGTTGATCCAGGACATGAATATAGGAGCCCAATAGATCCAGTCACAATTAGCGAGCCTGTGTATGGGGTTGCAGGATCTGAAGAAGGGCAAGGACGTTTAGTCAGGACTATGCCTTGAAGTTTGGTTCATGAGGTGCAAGGTTGTAGGCCACTATAAGGATTAGTGCCCTGTGTACTAGGACTATAGAGCTGTGGAAGGTCCCAACCCACTAAAACTAGAGTCTCCTATTGGATCAAGCACTAGTTCAAGTGTGTGGTGTAGTATCTGCCAAGTTTGAGGACTACATCTGATAGATAATTGTTATATGTTGAAAAAGTTTGTAAAGACACCCAAGAAACTATTTTTCAAATTTTGTAAATTGGTTCACCATGATGAAAGAGATTGACGAAGCCATCACTTGATGATAGACATAACCCCAATGTATAGGAGGCAAGTTGAAACCCGCAGGTAGAATGATCAGGGCTCAGCTGTGGCTCAAGGAGGATTCCAAGGAGGTGGAAGAGGACGAGGACAAGGTGCTTGAAGAGGCTGTGGCCAGATTGTTTGCTACAACTATGGAGAACCAGTATATTTTGCACGTGACTATCAGAATCCAACCCATCCTTCTTATCAATATTGTAAGCAATTTGATCATGTTATAGAATATTGTCTTGTATTAATAGCAAAGATGTAGGAGAATAAGAACCAACAGCCAACACTGAACATTCACATGATGATTTCCGAGCCACACAAAGACAATCCTAGTGTCAATATAGTCACACAAAGTGGTATAGCCACTAGGGAAGACAAGGTAGAAGGCAAGCAACCAGTATTAGATACATGGGTTTACAAAGATAGTGAGGAGAATGTGGGATTTGACCTATTAGTGTTAGTATTTCCATGCTACCATCAGTGATCAAAACTCCTCTTTTCATATTCATATTAGGGTCTCGCTCAGAAATTTTTGTCATTCCACCTAGGTCCTCATTCAAAACATTTACTCAATGATGGTAGCCCTAGTAAAAAAACCTCACTCACCTAGACTCCATCTACCTCCCTTTACATTTTCCCATGCTCATTCCTCTCATTTCCCTCTCCTAGGGTTTTGAGGACATTTTTCTAGGTTTCATGACCTCCATGGTTAAAGCATCAACAAGACATGTATCATGATGCTCTTATTCCTTCCCCTATCCTTAATATACCTTCATAAACACATCCCATCACTTATATCCCTCAAAATCATAATTTTTTGACAAAACCTAGCCTATTGCTACGCTTTTCACACTTTTCTAGACTAGGCCTATGTTTCTCCCTTTTGGACCCCTTCCCCTAACTCAATCCTTAAAATTCCAATTCCCCTTACTTCCTAACATCCCTCCCTACCTCCAAAAATTTTCCTAGTAATTTAGAAGCCCCTTATCCACTCTATTTCCCTTCATTCCTATAGATTTCCCAAACCCCCTGTTTTGCCTACACTAAACCCTAATTTCCTCTCCCACTGAGCTAGGGTTGGCTATGGAATAAGAGACATATGAGAAGAGAAGGCCTAAGGGACGTAATTTCAGAAATTATGAAGCCATTCTAGCTCATAAACATCATGTCTCCACCATTTTTCAAGAAGTCATTCCAAGGGTTAAATCACTTGCCACACATAGGGCTAGTTTTGCTTCAAAGTATCTTTCCAACCAAACAGAGATGAATTTTACAAAAGTGAGAGAGGTTTTTGTCCATAATAGTACAAGGATAAAAAAAATACATTAATTTTTTACGCAGGTGATATTTTTTGGAGAAATGTCAAAAATACAGTTGTTATAAGAGAGTTGCTGCACTTCTGGAGTGACCTTGTGAAAATCAAATTTTCTCCTATACGGAGTGTCCAAATGACTTGCTTGATGAGTCAAATGATAACTATACCTAGATATTTTTATAATGAGCTATCATTAACTCAATTTGGGGTTGATGAAGACCTCCAAAAGTTTCTTGCAAGATCACACTTCATATTTAAACCTTCATTTTGCACTTTTTGACGAGTCTTGGGAGAATTGGTTTTTGAGAGGCTATAATTAATAATTTTCAGTTCCTGTTAGGTCCATTGAGTAGAAAAGAGAGGGATATTTCCAACAAGATATCCTAGGCTCAATTTTGATTTTGGGAAGGCACTCGAAATTCGATTTGACACTGTGTATTTGACTAGTCTTGGGAGAATGATGTTTTGGAGGGTCCACTCAAGCCCATTTTGAAAAATAAAGACATATTCAAAGGCTAGTCAGGATACGATTTCTAGTGATCTATCTTGGGCTCCATTTCGACACCGGGAAGGTAGGAAAACATGGGTCTGAAAATGGCGCTGCACCTTTGACCAGTTGCCTAGTTTTTCACTGTTCTTCAGATTTGATTTTTACATATGGAAAATCAACATTTTAATGATGCAATTGATATGGTAAATGTAATAATAATGTTTTTACTATTACCTAGGGTAAATACATTAGGTGAAAACTATTTTTGTGATGTAATGAATCAATTTCCAAAAAGTGAGGGATGAGTCACTTTGACCATCCTACACTCTAGCTATCATTTTAGTTTTTGGTGGAACTGCTCCTCCTCTCATGGATTCAACCTCTAAGATTGGGAGGAGTTTTTTTTTAGGTCTATATATTTACTTTATTCACTTTTTTGAGAGGTTGGCCTCCAATGCATATTGTATTATTGCTTCATACTTTGGCATGGAATATATTGGATGAGTTACAACTATTTTGGTGGGATTCCTGTGGCATGGTATTTTGATATTGTTTCTTCTTCAGTTGCATGTATGTGAATGTTTTGTTTCTTCCATGATCCATTTCAATTCTAAACGTCAAGGTGTGATAATCAGAATTCATATTTTATGCTCTGTTTTGGGAAAATCATCATAATGTGTTGCATTCCTTCAATTTAAAAAGAATTCATGACTTCCATGCCCTTTTTAGCACCTCATCAGTCTAAACCATTTCATCGATATACTACAAAGCATTAAAGTACCTTCCTACCTTACCCCATCAGATGTCTGCGATTTTGATTCCCTCGTGCCTTGCGCTAGTTCACTGTCTGACCTAATTCGCTCATCCAGTGACTACGCCAGTCAAATCAAATCAAAACCATGAGCTGCTATATCTAGCCTAAAACCCTAATCCATCCAACCCTCTTCGATGTGATCCATTGGAGAGAGCCCTCTTTGACCTGATAGGGCTAGTTTCCAAGTCAAAATATTGGTCTATGGTTACCTTAGCCAGACTCCTCCTTAGCCTTGGAGATTCAGAGGAGTGATAACATACTGATGCCATTGTCGGGGACCGAAAGCTCTATCTTCCTCGAGAAATAACAAAAACAATTTTGATCCGATTGTTGATGGTGGAAAGCAGTCAGACACAAGGAGGTTGAATCATCCACCTAACAACTCCATTGTTCAAGATCTCGAGCTTCAAAGTTCAGAGTGACTTCACTACCAAAGAATCCAAATTTTAGAGCATTGATGGTAATCACCGATGACAGGATATGTGGCAAATCCTTTATCTGGTGAAATATTACTAACTCTAAGGAATGAGTTAGAATAATTTTAGATTGATCAGAATTTCTCAACATCAATATTTCATTGTTTGAAATCCAATGGACTTACACTTGAAAGTAAAAATTATTTTCTTGGTTTACTCACTGAAAGATTAGAAAATGAAATTGAACGATTGGATGTTCATATTTAATCATATGATTTCCAAGATCCTAAACAGTTCTTGGAAACTCTCCCTCCTCCCAAAGAGAAAAAGTAAGGCTACCCTTGGATGGTTGGATTGACGGATGTTTTGATTACAACAGGGATGTGATAATCTCAAACCGAGAGCATATGTTAATGAGTTGGGGAAGCAGATAGAATATGATTTTTATGATCCTATAACAGAATATATGGAATATTTTCTTAGTTTGAATGACAAACCATATTTTCTTTTATAGAGCCAAAGGTATTATGTGTATATATTGTTGGTATAATTTACAATTATGTTCCAGTTCAAGAACCATCAAACAGCCTCATCATTACAACAATTGCTTGATTGGTTGATTTGGCACTTTAGTGTCACTTGATTCCGTGATTTTGCAGTAGATTAGTGTAGGATAAGTGTGCAATAAGCTTGCTGGACAAGCATCCTTCATCATCTAGTTTAGAGTTTGCAGTGTGTGAGTTTTTTGTGTTCAGTTTGGTTGTAATTTTTTGACTGTATTGGACAACATGGTTACGGACTTGGTCTCTAGTGTTCTTCACACCGGCAAGGAGTTGTCATCCCCAGTAAGGTTGATGTTAGTGTCAGTATTTGCATATTGTCGTCAGTGATCAAACTCCTCTTTTCATATTCATATTAGGGTCTCAATTAGAAATTTTTTTCATTCCACATAGGTCCTCATTCCAAACATTTACTCACTGACGGTAGCCCTAGTGAAAAAACCTCACTCACCTACACTCCATCTCATTCCAAGGGACAAATCATTTGCCACACATAGGGCCATTTTTGTCTCAAAGTATGTTTCCAACGAAAAAAAATGCATTTTACAAAAATGAGAGAGGTTTTTGACCATAATAGTCCAAGGATAAAAAGAACCTCCTTCATTTTTGACACAAGTGTTATGGTTTTGGAGAAACGTCAAAAATGTAGTTGCTATAAGAGAGTTGTTGCACTCCTAGAGTGACCTTGGGAAAATCAATGTTTCTCCTATACAGAGTGTCCACATGACTTTCTTAATGAGTCAAATGATAACTAGTCAGAAATAGATTTCTAATTAGCTATAATTAACTCAATTTGGAGTTTAGGAAGACCTCCAGATGTTTCCTACAACATCACACTTCATTTTTGCACCCTCATTCTGCACGTTTTAACCAGTCTTGGGAGAATTCCATTACAATGTTTGATAGGTCCATTGTGTATCCAAGAGAGATATCTTTCCAACATGCTATCATGAGCACAGTTTGGATTTTTTGAAGGCACTCGAAAGTCGATTTGAAGTAGGGGTCGCACACTTCCTTCTGCCACTACACATTCGACTAGTCTTGAGAGAATGAAGTTTTGGAGGTCAAATCAAGAGGCATATTTTGAAGCTAGCCAGGATACACTTTTCAATGAGCTATAATGGCTCCATTTGGACATCGAAAGGCAGGAAAAAGTGGGTCTAAAGACGGCTCTGTGCATTTGACACAGGCGTTGCGCGTTTGACTAGTTGACTAGTTTTTCACTCTTCTTCTCCATATTTGATTTTTACCTATTGAAAATCAACATTTTTCTGATGTAAGTGTTATGTTAAATGTAATGATGATGATTTTACTATTACCTAGGTTCAATACATTAGGTGAAAACTCTTTTTGTGTTGTAATGAATCAGTTTCCAAAAAGTGAGGGATGAGTCACTTTGACCACCCTACACTCTAGCTATCAGTTTAGTTTTTGGTGGTACTACTACTCCTCTCATGAATTCGACCCCTGAGGTTGAGAGGATTTTATTTTGAGGTATATATATTCCCTTTCTTCACCTTTTTTGAGGGGTTTTACTCCATTGGATATTCTATTAGTGTTTCAAACTTTGGCATGGAATATATTGGATGAGTTGCAACTATTTTGGTGGGATTCAGGTGGCATGGTATTTTGATATTGTTTCTTCTTCAGTTTAATGTGTGTGAATGTTTTGTATCTTCCATGACCCATTTCAATTCTAAATTTGTTTGATTTTCAAGGTGCGATAAGCAGAATTCATCTTCTATGCTTTGTTTTGGGAAAATCATCATAATGTGTTTCATTCCATCAGTTTAGAAAGAATTCATGACTCCCATGCTCTTTTTAGCACCTTGTCAGTCTAAACCATTTCATTAATATATTACAAAGTATTAAATTACTTGCCTACCTTGCCCCATCAGATGTCTAAAATTTTGATTCCCTCATGCCCTGACCTAGTTCACTCTCTGACCTAATTCACTCATCAAGTGACTACCCGAATTAAATCAAATCAAAATGCTGAGCTACTATATCTAGCCTAAAACCCTAATCCATCCAGCCCTCTTGGTTGTGATCCTTTGGAGAGAGCCCTCTTCGGCCTGTTAGGGTTAGCTACCAAGTCAAAAGATTGGTCTATGGTTACCTTAGCTGGACTCTTCCTCAGCCTTCGAGATCCGGAGGACTTATAACATACTGGTGCCGTTGCTGGGGTCTAAAATCTCTATCTTCTTCGAGAAAGAATGACAATGAATCAGATCCAGTTGTTTATGGTGGACATAAGTGAGACACAGGAAGGTTGAATCATCCACTTGGCGACTCCATTGTTCAAGATCTCAAGCTTCAAAGTTCAAAGTGACTTCACTACCAAAGAATCCATATTTCAGAGCATTGATGGTAATCATTGATGAGAGGATATGTGGTATATCCTTTATTTGGTGAAATATTACTAACTTTAAGGATTGAGTTACAAGAATTTCATATTGATCAAAATTTCTCAACATCAGTATTTCATTATTTGAAATCTTGCCGACTCACACTTGAAAGTAAAAATTATTTTCTTGGTTTAGTTGCTAAAAGATTAGAAAATGAAATTGAACTATTGGATGTTCATATTGAATCATATGATTTCCAAGATCCTAAATAGTTCTTGGAAACTCTCCCTCCTCCCAAAGAAGAAAAGGTAAGGCTGACCTTAGGGTTGGATTGATAGATGTTTAGATTACAACAGGGATGTGACAATCTCTAGCCGAGAGCATATGCTACTGAGTTGGCGCAGTGGATAGAATCTGATTTTTATGATACTATAGCAGCATATATGGAATATTTTCTTGGTTTAAATGAAAAACCAAATTTCCTTTTACAGAGCTGGAGGTATTATGTGTATATATTGCTGGTAGAATTTCCAATTATGTTCTGGTTCAAGCACCATCAAAAGACCTCATCATTACAACAACTGCTTGATTGGTTGATTTGGAACTTTAGTATCACTTGATTTAGTGATTTTGCAGTAGATTAGCGTAGGATAAGTTTGCAATAAGCTTGTTGGACAAGAATCCTTCAGCATATAGTTTACAATTTGTAATGTGTGTGTTTTCATTGTCCAGTTTGGTTGTAAGTTTTTGACTGTATTGGCCCACATAGTTAGGCACTTGGTCTACAGTGTTCTTGAAACCTCGAAGGAGCTGTCATCCCCAGTGAGGAAGATGTTAGTGTCAGTTTTGACATACTTCCATCAGTGATCAAAACTCCTATTTTTGTATTCATATTAGGGTCTCGCTCAGAAATTTTTGTCATTCCACCTAGGTCCTCATTCAAAAAATTTACTCACTGATAGTAGTCCTAGTCAGAAAACCTCACTCACTTACACTCCATCTACCTCCCTTGACCTTTTCCCATGCCCATTCCTCTCATTTCCCTCTTCGAGTGTTTTGAGGACATTTTTCTTCATTTCATGACCTCCATGGTTAAATCATCAACAAAATTTGTATCCTGATGCACTTATACCTTCCCCTATCCTTAATATACCTTCCTAAACACCTCCGATCACTCATATCCCTAAAAATCATCATTTTTCTACAAACCCTAGTCTATTAGTATGCTTTTGACACTTTTATAAACTAGGCCTATGTTTCTCCCTTTTTGACCCCTTCCCCTCACTCAATCATTAAAATTCTAGTTTCTCTTACTTCCTAACATCCCTCCCTACCTCCAAAATTTTCCTATGAATTTATAAACCCCCTATCCCCTTTATTTCCCTTCATTCCTATAGATTTACGAAATCCCCTATTTTGCCTACACTAAACCTTAATTTCCTCTCCCACTGAGCTAGGGATTGCTATGGAATCAGAGGCATATGAGCAGAGGAGGCCTAAGGCAAGTAATTTCAGAAATTATGAGGCCATTCCAACTCATGAACATCACGTCTCCATCATTTTTCAGGAAGTCATTCCAAGGGACAAATCATTTGCCACACATAGGGCTAGTTTTAGTTCAAAGTATGTTTCCAACCAAACAGAGATGAATTTTACAAAAGTGAGAGAGGTTTTGGTCCATAATAGTACGAGGATCAAAAAATATCATTCATTGTTTACACAGGTGTTATGGTTTTAGAGAAATGTCCAAAATACAGTTGTTATAAAAGAGTTGCAACACTTCTGGAGTGACCTTGGGAAAATCAATTTTTCTCCTATATGGAGTGTCCAAATAACTTTCTTGATGAGTCAAATGATAACTATACTGGAATATATTTATAATAAGCTATCATCGACTCAATTTGGAGTTGAGGAAGACTGAAAACATTTCCTGCAAGATCACACTTCATATTTGCACCCTCATTCTGCACGTTTTGACCAATATTGGGAGAATTGGCTTTTGAGGGGCTATAATTGATCATTTTTAGTGCTTGATAGGTGCATTGTAGACAAGAGAGAGATATTTCCAATGATCTATCTTGGGCTCAATTTGCAGTTAGCGTTGTGCACTTCCTTCTAGCACTGCACATTTGACCAGTCTTGGGAGAATGACATTTTGGAGGATCCACTCAAAACCATTTTGAAACCTAAAGGCACATTTGGAATATAGAGATGACACAATTTCCAATGATCTATTGTAGCCTCCATTTGGATACCTGGAAGATAGGAAAAAGTGGGTTTGAAGATGGCACTGCGAGTTTGACCAATTGCCTAGGTTTTCAGTGTTCTTCTCCAGATTGGATTTTTACCTATGGGAAATCAACATTTCACTTATGTAATTGATATTATAAATGTAATACTTATGTTTTTACTATTACCTATGGTAAATAAATTAGGTGAAAAATCTTTTTGTGATGTAATGAATCAGTTTCCAAAAAATGAGGGATGGGTCACTTTGACCACTCTACACTCTAGCTATCAATTTAGGTTTTGGTGGATCTGATCCTCCTCTCATGGATTCGACCCCTGAGGTTGGGAGGAATTTTCTTTGAGGCCTATATATTGACTTCCTTCACTTTTTTGAGAGGTTGGACTCCATTGGATATTGTATTAGTGTTTCATACTTTGGCATGGAATATATTGGATGAGTTGCAACTATTTTGGTGGGATTCCTATGGCATGGTATTTTGATATTATCTATTCTTCAGTTTCATGTGTGTGAATGTTTTGTATATTCTATGATCCATTTGAATTCTAAATGTGTTTGATTTTCAAGGTGTGATAAGTAGAATTCATCTTCTACGCTCTGTTTTGGGAAAATTATCATAATGTGTTTCATTCCTTCAGTTTAAAAGGAATTCATGACTTCCATGCTCTTTTTAGCACCTCATGAGTCTAAACCATTTCATCAATATAATACAAAGTATTAAGGTACTTACCTACCTTGCCCCATCAGATATTTGCAATTCTGATTCTCTCATGCCCTGACCTAGTTCACTCTCTAACCTAATTCACTCATCCAGTGACTACCCCAATCAAATCAAATCAAAACCCTGAGCTACTATATCTAGCCTAAAACCCTAATCCATCCATCCCTCTCGACTATGATCCATTGGAGAGATCCATCTCTTTCCTAGTAGGGAAAGCTACCAAGTCAAAAGATTTGTATGTGGTTACCTCAACTAGACTCTTCCTTAGCCTTGGAGATCCAAAGGAGTGATAACATATTGGTGGCATTGCCAGGGACCAGAAGCTCTATCTTCCTCTGGAAAGAATGAAAATTACTCAAATCCAGTTGTTGATGGTGGATAGCAGTTGGACACAAGAAGGTTGAATTATCCACCTGGTGACTCCATTGTTCAACATCTTGAGCTTCAAAGTTCAGAGCGACTTCACTGCCAAAGAATCCAGATTTCAGAGCATTGATGGTAATCAGTGATGACAGGATATGTGGAAAATATTTTATCTGGTGAAATATTAATAACTTTAAGGAATAAGTGAGAATAGTTTTAGATTGATCAGAATTTCTCAACATCAGTATTTCATTGTTTGAAATCTAGCCGACTTGCACCTGAAAGTAAAAATTATTTTCTTGGTTTAGTTGTTGAAAGATTAGAAAATGAAATTGAACTATTGGATGTTCATATTGAATCATATGATTTCCAAGATCCTAAATAGTTCTTGGAAACTCTCCCTCCTCCCAAAGAAGAAAAGGCAAGGTTGCTCTTGGATGGTTGGATTGACAGATGTTTTGATTTACAACAAAGATGTGAGAATCTCCAGCTAAGAGCATATGTTAATGAGTTGGGGCAGTGGATATAATCTTATTTTTATGAACCTATAGAAACATATGTGGAATATTTTCTTAGTTTGAATGACAAACCAGATTTCGTTTTATAGAGCCAAAGGTATTATGTGTATATATTGCTGGTAGAATTTCCAATTATGTTTTGGTTCAAACACCATCAAACAACCTCATCATTACAACAACTGCTTTATTGTTTGATTTGGCACTTTAGTATCACTTGACTCACTAATTTTTTAGTAAATTGGTGTAGGATAAGTGTGCAATAAGCTTGTTGGACAATCATCCTTCAACATCTAGTTTATAGTTTTTAGTGTGTGTGTTTTCAGTGTTCAGTTTGAGTTTAAGTTTTCAACCATACTGGCCCACATGGTTAGGCACTTGGTTTATGGTGTTCATGAAACCCCCAAGGAGTTGTCATCACTAATAAGGCTGATGTTAGTTTCAATATTTGCATACTGCCATCAGTGATCAAAACTCCTCTTTTCATATTCATATTAGGGTCTCGCTCAGAAATTTTTGTCATTCCACTTATGTCCTCATTCAAAACATCTACTCACTGATGGTAGCCCTAGTAAAAAAAACACACTCACCTACACTCCATCTACCTCCCTTTACCTTCTCCCATGCCCATTCCTCTCATTTCCCTGTCCGAGGGTTTTGAGGAAATTTTTATTGGTTTCATGGCCTCCATGGTTTAATCATCAACAAAATGTTTATCCTAATGGTCTTACATCTTCCCCTACCATTAATATACCTTCCTAAACACTTCCCATCACTCATATCCCTCAAAATTATCATTTTTCTACAAACCCTAGCCTATTGCTACGCTTTTAACACTTTTCTAGACTAGGCTTGTGTTTCGCCCTTTTGGACCCCTTCCCCTCACTCCATCCTTAAAATTCCAGTTTCCCTTACTTCCTAACGTCCCTCCCTACCTCCAAAAATTTTCATAAGAATTTAGAAGCCCCATATCCCCTTTACTTCCCTTCATTCCTATAGATTTTCCAAATCCCCTGTTTTGCCTACACTAAACCGAATTTCTTCTCGCATTGATCTAGGGTTGGCTATGGAATCAAAGACATCTGAGCATAGGATTCCTAAGTGAAGTAATTTTAGAAATTATGAGGCCATTCCAATGAACAAACAACATGTCTCCATCATTTTTTAAGAAGTCATTCCAAGGGACAAATCATTTGCCACACATAGGACCAGTTTTGCTTCAAAGTATGTTTCCAACCAAAAACAGATGAATTTTACAAAAGCAAGAGAGGTTTTTTTCCATACCATAATAGTCTAAGGCTATAAAACTGCCATCATTTTTTACACAGGTGCTACGCTGTTGGAGGAATGTCAAAAATACAGTTTCTATAAGAGAGTTGCTGCACTTTTGTAGTGACCTTGGGAAAATCAATTTTCTCCTAGATGGAATATCTAAATGACTTTATTGATAAGTCAAATGATAACTACACATAAATATATTTCCAATAAGATATCATTGACTCAAGTTCAAGTTGATGAAGACCTCGAAATGTTTCCTCCAAGATCACACTTCATTTTTGCACACTCATTCTGCACTTTTTTACCAATCTTGGGAGGATTGGTTTTTGTTGGGCTATACTTGATTATTTTTAGTGCTTGATAGCTCTATTGTGTAGTAAAGAGATATATATTTCTAAAAATCTATCATGGACTCAATTTGGATTTTAGGAAGGCACTCAAAAGTCAATTTGAAGTCATTGCTTCACACTTCTTTCTGGCACTGCGCGTTTGACCAGTGTTGGGGGAATGAACTTTTGGAGAGTCCAATCAAAGTCATTTTGACAAATAAAGGAATATGTGGAAACTAGATAGGATAATATTTCCAATGAGATATCTTGGACTCAATTTTTCCATTGAGAAGGTAGGAAAAAGTGGGTATGAAGATGGCACTGCGTGTTTGAGACAGGCATTGCACGTTTGACCAGTTGCCTAGTTTTTCACTGTTCTTCTCCAGATTTGATTTTTACCTATGGGAAATCAACATTTTACTGATGTAATTGATATGATAAATGTAATACTTATGTTTTTATAGTTACCTAGTGTAAATACACGAGGTCAAAACTCTTTTTGTGATGTAATGAATCAGTTTCCAAAAAGTGAGGGAGGAGGTGGGGATGAGACACTTTGACCACCCTACACTCTAGTTGTCAGTTTAGTTTTTGGTGGAACTACTCCTCTTGTCATGGATTCGACCCCTCAGGTTGGGAGGAGTTTGTTTTGAGGTCTATATCTTCCCTTTCTTCACTTTGTTGAGTGGTTGGACTCCACTGGATGTTGTATTAGTGTTTCAGACTTTGGCATGGAATATATTGGATGAGTTGCAGCTATTTTGGTGGGATTCCTGTGGCATGGTATTTTGATATTATTTCTTCTTCAGTTTCATGTGTGTGAGTGTTTTATATCTTCCATGATCCATTTAAATTCTAAATGTATTTGATTTTCAAGGTTTGATAAGGAAAATTCATCTTATATGATCTGTTTTGGGAAAATCATCATAATGTGTTTCATTCCTTCAGTTTAAAAATAATTCATGACTTCCATTCTCTTTTTAGCACCTCATCAGTCTAAACCATTTCATCAATATACTAGAAAGTATTAAATTACTTGCCTACCTTACCCCATCGGATGTCTGCAATTCTGATTCTCTCATGCCCTGACCTAGTTCACTCTCTGACCTAATTCACTCATCCAGTGACTACCCCAATCAAATCAAATCAAAACCCGGAGCTACTATATCTAACCTAAAACCCTAATCTATCTAGCCCTCTCGGTTGTGATCCTTTGGAGAGAGCCCTCTCTGGCCTAGTGGGACTAGCTACCAAGTCAAAAGATTGGTCTGTGGCCACCTCAACTGGACTCTTCCTCAGACTTGGAGATCAGGAGGAGTGATAACATGACCTACAAATAGAAAAGGAGGTGTTTAGTGAGGCAATAATTTTTTTTTTTATGGATCAAGGTGCTTCTACGTCTAAAACTTAGATATCAATAGTCCCACGAAAAGAGAAACCAGAATAAATTACTACGACAGATGACTCTGATCCCACAGTGCTGAAGTCATTTGTGGAAACATGCACGAAGCTACTGAGGGATCAGAAGGATGTTGAAGGACTACAAGAACTAATAGATAATTACATTAGCAAGGAAATTTATTACCAGAACAAGGCACAGTGAATAAGGTGAACCGAAGCAAGAAGATGATTGGTAGGGATATGTGGTTGACAACACAAATTGGCAATTTTAACATGGACCAGATGATTATAGGCTTAGGCTCTAATGCTAATGTACTACCAAAGTAGACTTGGCGTTAGGCCCCTATAATACTAGTGTATTCCCTTATTATTATTGTCATTGTATCCCCTTATTGTTATTGTTGTGCCCATGCTGTACCCATATTGTTATTATTGTGCCCCATAGAAGCCCACTATTCTTATTGTTGTTCCCTTACATTATTATTGTTATGTCGACTTTGACTATATTGTGACCCCTTATATATATAGAAAGGAGATCTTGTGATTTGTATCATCCAAGAATTTTTCATTTGTGTAATGTAAAGGAGGTTTCCCCCTTGAAGAGGTTGATTTTGAAGTCATTGATCTATCTTTTCTTCTATTTTGTGAGTTGGTTGAATAACAATTGGTATGAGAGCTTTCGATTCTAGGGCTTCGCTGCTTCAAACAAGCCATCGTGGAATTTTCACTATAGCATTTTTCTACAAAGTTTCAAAAGCTAAAATTAAAACCCATTTGAACCAAAATATTGATGAACCTCGGGTACGAGTTGCAGATCTTGTCTCTCTATATTTTCGGAGATAGGATCCAAGGAAGGTATGTTTTTTGCAAACTCCTCAATTATATTGCAAATAGGTCACTTGGGTAAAATAATCATAACTTTCTCTTTGGGCATCTAATTGAAATTTCATAAAAAAGTACAAAAAGAGGTCTGATTGGATTTTTCTATGTGTTGGTTTCAGGTTTTAAGTTTGAAATAGTGACTTGCAAGGATGGAACAAGGACTTAGAGTTCTATCACAGTATGAAATTTCAGACCTTGGAGATCCAAAATTACAGAGATACAATAGATTCAATATCAAGCTCCAACAAAGCCAAAAAAGGTGTGTAGTGTTTTTAACTTTTTGCATAAGTTTGAAGCATAAGGAATTCAAAAGACATATTGAAGCATAATTATCATTAATTTATGCCCCGAAGAAAGAAAATTGAAACACCTAGTAAGAAACTTGAAATCTCTAGCATGACGCATAAATAAGAGGAAGAAATGCAACATGGTATATCAAAATTACGAGACCAAGTGCAACAAATTTCACTCTCACAAAATGTAGTAGAAGCTAAGATGGTTGGTTTAAAGAAAGACATGGAAGCTAAGATGGACGGTTTAAATAATGGCGTGGAAGCTAAGATGGATGATGGTCTAGAAGTAAACATTGAAGATTTCAGGAAAGACATGAAAGGTTTGAAAGGAGGTTTGGCAAAGTTGCTACAAGAAATGCTTCCTAACAGAGAAAAGGTAGTAGAGAGAATTCATGATGAGAACAAAAGAAATGTTAGTTGTGATTGCATAGACTCTAACATTGGATTGAAGACCCACCATGTTCCAAAGATCGATATGAGGAAGTTTGATGGAAACGATCTCGTAAAATGGATACTACAGATGGAGAAATATTTCTCTTTCCATAATGTGAAAAACACACAAAAGGTATGCAATACGACCTTATATTTGGAACCCAATCAGTTTGTATGGTATCGATGGATTTGATCTCATAAACAAATTGTCACTTGGGCAATTTTTACAGAAGAACTTATAGTACATTATGAGGATACAAAAAGCAACACTTTTTTTTAGCCAATTGATATATCTCAAATAAAAGGGTTCAATGGTGGAGCACATCGAGGACTTCCAAATATTGAATATAAGGGTGAAATATATTCCAGAGGAGCATAGTATTGACGTGTTCATATGGAGATTAAAATATAACATCCAACATGAGGTTCACCTTTGGGAACTTGATTCATTGGAGAAGGCATTCAAGTTGGCAAGAAAAATTATGGCAATAAGGAAGCCTACCAATCACAACTATAAAGATGGAATTGTTGTTTCTCCTAGCCTTCCACAACCTACAAGGTTGACACCGCAATGATTGGGAGGAAAAACATAAAAAGGTCTTTGTTACAGTTGTGATAGCAAATACACTATATGTCATATGTGTGTTGAGAAGAATTTATTTTACATAGATTTTGGAGAGGAAGAAGAAAAGGAACAAGAAACATCAAAATAAGAGGATACACACCACGAACAAAGCCTAGAGAAAGAAGAAATGAATCTGACCATATCTTGTAATGCATTGGCTGGAATAACAACTGCTCAAAC
>Ga0181464_1000059_pt2 | contig 18023 bp, 9 predicted proteins | sample InSIn2gowninarea_FD_119074 | JGI IMG/M metagenome (GOLD analysis project Ga0181464, IMG submission 119074) | Clean room microbial communities from NASA Spacecraft Assembly Facility at Jet Propulsion Laboratory, Pasadena, California, USA -... ...
GTACCAACCCCACGCCTGAAGGAAAAGGGGCAGAACTTCGTGAGTATTAGCAGCAGGGAAAGACAATGCATAAAGCATAGAACTCTAAATCACCTTTGGAGCAGGGTTGAACGCCTCCAAACCAAAGTGCGAAGGAACGAAACCTGCATCAACACATACAGTAAATTAACCAGACAGAACCGCGAACGCATGTTGCAGAACAGACAGCTACTATGTTAACAGTTTTCGAATGAGAGAGAACGGTAACCTGAGACTGCAGGTGCGACTACCCATAGCAGTGACGAAGGAGTCGAGACTTTTAGCAGCGCAGAGCTTGCTCAGAGTACTGGGGAGAACCGAAACCCTTCCCAACGCAGATAGACCCCTCCAGAAGGAAACGCTCCAGCAGAGCGAAACCTCACAACTAAACCGGCACAAATGAACTGACAAAACGCTGTTAAACCCAAGACTTAGGGTTTGGGTAGGGCGGGAACTTTGGACCGAGGGCACCGGCAGTGACCCGTTCAATCGGTGGAAAGGATCGACATTAAATTTCCAGATCAAAAGTAGATACAGCAGTACGCCCGGATTAGACCAACATTGGGCCACATTTATTGCAGAAGAGTCGAGAAACCGACAGCGTGGTGGCTACCCGCCACATCAGACTGATACACGTCAGCGAACGCCAGGGCTGGGCCATCACTAGTGATGGTAGGAATATTGTCTGATGATAATGCTAACCCTACAAATCAATAGTAGTACCTACACACAACACAAAGTTTATTATTTTTTCATACTTGCAAAGACTATAATACCTAGTGTGTCAGCTAGTCTGTCCTCCAATTTATCTCACTGGATGACAAAGCAAGTCGAATGAAAATGAGACGGGATAATTTTTTATTATTAAGTAGGATGTACTAAGACTCCAATAAAATTGGAATCACTCAAAAACACCCTTTTTAACATGTGCTAAAAAAATAGTAGAAAATTATTACTCCAAAAACTAGAAATTCAAGAATGTGTGAGCTAGTTAACCTACCAAATGCCTAGCTTGATCAAGTGAAAATGCTATGGGGTAAATTTTTTTATTAACTTGAATGTTTTTAGGACTAAATACAAGTAGAATCAACTCAAAACAGCCTTGTTAACATGTGCTAAAAAATAGCAGAAAATTACTATTATTTTTCTACAAGAGACTTTCAAAAATTCCAGAATTGTGAACTAGTAAATTAGTCCAAGTAGCTCAATGATGAATATGAATTTTCAGAGTTGTTCTAAGGATGCATCATGCTTTTGAATCTGAAAATAACTTGCAAAACAACTCACCTCAATCATTTAACCAATATAACCTACAACAAAGGAAGCATGAACACTAAATGTAGAAATAAGAGATGCAAGTGAAAAAACATTCAAATAAAATAAAGAAATTGTACAACAGGCTCTGAGGCTTCTTGGATAGCCAAGACCAAGGATACTCGGAGTCCTATGAAGGAAACCAAGCCTTATAAACTAACAATGACACCAAACTTCATTATATGAATCAATCCAAGTACATCCATGTTGGAAATGAAAGTAGAACTACTAAATAACAAGTTTTCTTCACAAGAAGGAAATACATGCCACTAGAGGAAAATTCGGTTTGGTGCTTATACAATTTGATGGGGAAGCATTCTCCTCAAAAGAATACAACTTTCCCCTCCAAAATCCCTCAAAACGTGGATCTGGTTCCCAACAAAAGGAATTTTCATTTAATGACAAAGAACACATTCCTAGATTTTCTCAATCAGTTGAGTTTCAAAATTTGTCAATAATTTCATAATATCCAGTTCATTTATTATCCAACCTTGGTCCATTTTGTAATAGGAAGAAAGTCTTTATATTATCTCAGTAAGAATTTACTCAATATTCTCTCAATATTCTGCAAAAATAAATAATATTATGCACATAATATGCAAGTATATCTAAATCTTCCTAAGAACATATTAAAGCTAAAAAAATATTATTAAGTGTAGAAGGAGAGATTTAATATAGCCTTTATGTGCCTAATACGGGTTAGATGGACCTTAATATGTATCTAATTTGGAGGCCCATCTTGCAGTAACCCCTAGTGGTTGAGATTTGGTGGGCATTGGTGTGAATGCCAATTGGCTAACCATCTTGAAGTACATCACGCATATGTTGTTGGTTCTCTTTCATATTTAATAGTCATTATTTTCTGGGGAGGAAGAATTTTTTCTTTCATATTTAATAGTCAGTATTGTCTTGACAAGGAAGTATTATGTTCTTTCATATTTAACAATTTTGTATTGTCTCAAGAAGGAAGAATTATGTTCTTTCATACTCAACAGTCAGTATTATCTAGGAAAGGAAGTATTTTGTTCTTTCATATTTAACAATTCAATATTGTTTGAAAAAAGTATCCATTTTTCATATTTATGATTCAATATTTCACAAGGAAGTGGTTGACAAGTAAGTATAAGTAAGTATCGTGTGCATAATCTCCCAAAAACTTCGCCTTGGATGTTAGTATACAGTGTCAACCTTCCTCTCCATGCACGCCCCTTTACCTAAAACACACCACAATCCAACTTCAACTTTCAACATAAACCAATATTTGATGGCTTTATAAAGTCTTTGGAACTTGATGTTATTGCTAAAGTCTACAACATGGATAACCTTGGAGTCAAAGGAGACGACACATCTGATGAACCAAGGTAACAGAGTAATATATTCTTATCCATAAGTAATCATGCTTGTTTTATAAGTAATCTTGTTGTTTCCATTAGAAGTATAGGGGTAGTGAAGTCGGTTTAAGATATTTGGTGTTTAGTGCTCATATTGATTGGATTCTTTTGATAATGGTGAACTAGTTCAATAGGAGATAAGGTTAGGTTTTAACAACATTGTTTTCTTTAAAATAAGAAGTCATGCTTTAAAGAAAAAAAGAAGAAATCATGTTAATGCAATTTTGAGTGGTTGTTATCACAGTAATATAGGTATTCTCTCCTCCCACAAGGCTTCCATGTTTTGTACTTATGTATTACCTAAGCCAATTCATGAAATGTTAGCCTTAATTATGTTGATCGGGCATTCTCGATAGCCTAGAATGTAGCTTGCACTAATAGTTCAAATATTGTTTTTATATTTCCATGAGGGAAAACATACCTTGTTCAACCTCTCAACTTGAATGGTCCTCGCAAGGCTACTAAATTTATTGCCCATGTAATATTTAACCTATTTTTATTTTTCTACATATATTTTTCAGATGAGCATATACAAAGAGAATTTGTAATAATTAAACATCATTGTTCTCATATCTATCATTGAATACTTAACAGATATATGGGACAATAGTTGCAGCCCCAAGTGATCTTGCTACTTAGGTTACTCAAGACCTTGATATATGGCTTAAATTTTCCAAACTTCAAAGAATAAAAATCCAGGGTGGAGGGACTATCGGCGGATCAATCCGAAAATGGTGGGAAAATTCCTGCAAGATCGACAAGAATAAAGTGAAACACGTAGCATGAAAAAACTAAATAGTATCATTCATTAATATCTCCATATCTCTATGTACACTAATCATGAATCTCTAAAAATTTTATATGGTTGTTTTTGTTCAAAGTAGTGTTGTAATTGGCATCGATTGGTTTTTTTGCTTCAGAGATTTGCAAACGAGCTCCAACTATTTTTTCAGAGAAAACGAGCTCCAACTATAAGCTCGTCAAAACTCTGTTTCTATATTTTCTTGAATTGAATCATAAAACCCCCAATATTAACCTCAAATTTCTTAACTTTTTGTTATGACGTGGGAATTTGATACACAAGGAATGACCATTGGTTCTAGTGCACAAGAGATTCTAAGGAATTTGAGTTTCTAGAATATTCAACAGATGCATCTTGTAATATTTGATTCAAGAAAAGTTCCAGTAGAAAAAGTTGCAAATTGTTAACGCTAGGAGACATCCAAATGCCAATGGAATTCACCTTTGCTTCTTAACTGAAGTATTTTTCCTTAATTGAAAAATAGTTATTAAAAAGTAAATTTTATATATTTTCAAGATATATTTCATTTAATAATAAATTTTAAATCCATTACGACAATATACTTATTAGTCCTTGCCTAGGCAGGACTCTAGCAATCGATTTGTAGTTTCACTGACATTAGTTTAGCTACACTTTAACAAGTAGGAGTAAAAAACTAAATTTGCAAACTTACTAGTGGTTACTATCCACCAAAATTTATGCAAGTCCTTGCCCCTTATTAGGCAATTAATTTTTTCACTTCATATATCAATTTGCATTATTTATGAAAATATAGTTTCCACTTGAATGATAGAGACTACGCTACCTTGCAACACTTGTTTGATCTAAATGTTGAATTTGGGAATGTAGTGCATTTAGACAACCTTGAAAAAAAGATAGATAAACTCAAAAGAATTTATAATTTATAATTTCAAAATTATAGGAAATATACCCTATCCTATCATCTTCATAAAGTATGTATTTTCCCCGGTTATTATGATTAGGTACTTAATATACAAGAATGAGATAAGATCTTAGGTCTTTACATTCAAGTTAGAAATTATGCTTTGGGAAAATTTTCATATAAAATTCTAACCTATATTGTTCAATGCTAAATTAATAGTGGTCAAGAGGTAAATGGAATCATGTAGTCTTGCTTTGACCAGAACTATTAAATTGAGATGTGAAGTGGATAAATTAATTGCTTGCTCAAGTATATGTACTTACATAAATTTTGGTTGGTAGTAACCGCTAATAAGTCTACACATTTAAAGTTTACCTCTGTTGAGGAAAACATAAAGAATGTTGGGAAGTAACTTCTGGTAAATATGTTATTTACCTATATGAGCTATTTTCAAGGATTCACTGCAACCATATCCATAAATTATAGCATAAATATGTGAGGTAGTTATCCACAACATTGTATTATGCAAATACTACAATAATACCTTCAAGTTATGGTCCAATCAAATGTTTGAAAATTAGTTTTTTTAATAATATTGAAATAAATATGTATTTTTCAATGTTAAACATTATAAGTTGCATTGGTCAATGCTAAACAAATATGATAACAAGAAAATCAATTGCTAAAATCCTGCCTTGGCGGGGATTAATAACATGTGTTAAGGCAAAAAAATATTATCCTATATATAGGATAGATCTCCCTAGACTCGGAAACTAATCCTAGGACAAAACATACAAAAACATAAAACTTTCTGTAGTTTTATCACTATTAAATCATATATGCAAGCAATGGAATGAATTTTCCATATCATTTTTATCAAAATTCCTGATGATGACCCTCAGCGTTGCTTGATGCAACTTCCAATCTCATCTTTGATGCTCTAAGTCAAGACCCGCAAAGACACCAAAATATAGATGATCAAAAAACATGATATAAAAATGATTTAATAAAACCTATACAAGTGATCAAGGAATCTTGTACCAAACATTATGACAATGGATGTGAGAAATAAATATAGTTTGTATTAAATTGAAGAAAAGGGAAGATTAAAACCCAATGCCTTTATGTTGAGGCTTTCTTCCCAATGATCCTCAATCCAAACCTTGCAATCAAAATTTCTACAATGAATATTTGGAAAACATGTAAGTATAGTTCAAGAGTCAAAAATGACAAACCCCGTTCTCTTTGAGTGCAGTGTACATATAGGGAAAGAGTGAAATTTGAGATCCATTAAGGAAGGGATGAGATCTACAATGGAGGGAATGAGATCCACAATGGAAGGAATGAGATCCTGGATAGGAGGAACTCGAGCCCAATCTCCACTGCTTTGGAATAAATACCATTATCGAGGCTTATAGAATAAAATATTTTATACCTTTTTATTTTTTACCCATGTAAGAAGACTATTGCACTTTTAGTGAAGGCAAGTCATGATGGTGTCGCTACCGATTTACTTTTCAAGGTGCACCATCACATGTTGTGATCTAGATATGTCATGCAATGATCTCCAAAATCAGGGTTTTTTAGGTATGTAATTTAGGATTCTTATACTTCATGGAGAGGAATTTCTTTTATAGTTCATGGAGATATATGGCAATAGTTTTTCAGATGGCGAAAGATACATATTTGGCATCATTTTCATGGATGTAACAAGTTGATGTGTAACAGATTTCCCTCTAAACTAAAAGTTAAGAAAGGGTATAATGACTAAAGTTCTTTATCATACAAAAGTTAGGATCAAGGAACCATTGGTTGGAAGCCTACAAGTCAACAATCGATAAATTACAGTACAATAACATCATATGATCATCTCTGAGGTAGGCATTCTCATACTCATAAATTGAATGACTTTAAGCATAAATAGGAAGTCATGGTCACCAGACATACATCATGGATCCATGCTCAGAAAACTCAGTATGAACATCGCCAATAGACATACATTGTGGATCTATGTCACAGTCATGAATACTCAAAACTCCATGCAGCCTACATGTATCAGACAAAATCCAGGGTCTTCATCTCTATCTATATGTGGTACGAATCTAACCATGTGAATAAATGTATTGAAGTTGAACATGATAGAAACCATCTAATTACTGACCAATGATGAGAATCGTTAAAAGATGTGTGAGAACCACCAATAATTACAATGGCCCTCAAAGTAATCTAGTACAATCTATGAGGTGTGAATAAATGATCTAAAGTTGAACACCCATAGAATCATTTAATCGAAGGTCAATGATGAAAACCTCTCATCAAAGGCATGGAAACCTCTCATTGAAGCATGAAAGCTCCAAGGTACTGAAGGGTTTCTAGATCAACTCTCTAGATGATGTGGTGAAGTTAATAAGAAGCGAACCATTGTAAGAGGGCCTATGACATGAAACAAGTATCAAGATTTGAAGAGAAAAATAGGAGTGATTCAGGATTGACGTAGGGATGGTCGACACAAATAGAAGGCTTTAAAGACTACAAAGTGATTTTCACTGAGGTTGAGCTTCTTGAAAATATTGGTGACATGAAAATTGACTTGGAAGTATTTGACTCAAAATAGGACCAAAGGCCAATATGAAGATTTTCACTAGGGTATGATCAAATGAGAGGCAAATGGATTTCTCAACCTTGACACGAAAAATTGATGGAGTGTCATGTTCAAGAGTGGCATATTTCCTTTTCAAATACAAAGAATGAATGCTTATTTCCTAATTTCCCCACCATCACTAGCAATTACCTCTTTATTTTTACACAAGCTTCAGAAGGATAAAATATGCTTGAAATATAAGTTTGTCCTTTGGTGTATTTTTAACGAACCCTTGGAAGGAGTGGTTCAATATCATCATGATTGATGATTCGTACATTATTTTCATTTTATGTGTCCAATGAAGGGGTAACTCCACTTATTTTTCATGTTTAGAGAGTTTGAAAATTAAAATAAAAGAGAAACTCCATAAATTCAATTTTCATAAATTTAGTCTCTCGAGGCCGAAAAAATATAAAAATACAAGAGAAAAATCTTTTAGTCATGGTTGACTAAAGTATTCTTTTTTGGTATAGTATACTTAGTTTGTAAAAAGGTTAAACTTATACTGGGTAAACATTTCTTCCAATACTTTTACGAGTGTGAATGAAACAAGCTTACTTGAATACATTTTCATATTTGGAGAGTCGTAAAAGGGCTTAAAGATAACTCCAGGGGATTTCTTTTTTCGTACAACTTTAATGAGCCGGAAAAAGTGATAAAAGTACACTCACACCATTAAGTTATGTTTCAACATTTCAAACCTGTTATCTGCACACTGAAGTAAAAAATCATCACATTTTCTTGAAAAATGGATAAAAAGGGTTTAATATTGATTAATTAGGAAAAAATTGACAAAAATAATAATTAAAAATAACTGAATTTCCTATTGAAGGACAAAAAGTAATTTATTTTTAGCATTTGAATTTTTACCCATTGCAAAGCTAGAAAATCCCTTTTTACCCATGATCTATTGGAGGATATTATGAAAAATCCAGTTGATGATTTCAGAATTTGTTTCTTTCAAGTAAGAGTGCTCCCTCCTCTTCATTTTCACAGTTTCAATTTTCATTTTTAGCAGTAAAATTTTCAGATTTGAGCCCATTAAACAGCCTAGGTTGCGTCGCAATTCGTTCACAGGTTTTTTCTTTTGACTCACGATGGTCACAAGTCCAAAGAGAATTCTTGCAACAATATCACTCTATTTGGAAAAATAGGTGCGATGAGTGGGAAACATATTGAAAATTTTGAATTTCTCATGAATCCAATTCAAAATTCTCAAATGTTTGTAATCTAAATTTTTTCCCTTTGCTTGTAAAATAATTTGATTTGTCATGGTGTTAGAATGGAGAGAATGAGAGCATGAAGCTTAAGATTATATGTCAACAAATGATTCAAACACCATGATAACACTCAGGCGATGTAGATTGAACAAATTTTTCTTGACTCCTGGCATGAGATCTCAACTAGAACTCTTAGAATTCTTGGTAACAGCATAGAATGTTAATGAGAAACATTTCCAAATTGGTTCTCATACCCTTACAATTGAAATAGAATATATCTATTTTCTAACTGGGATGTCAAAGAGAGTAGCTATAATTTTTTTAGCTGGTCATCGAGGTGGCGGTGAATCCATTTATTATTATGTTACTAAGTATTTTGTCTAAGGATCATGTAAAACAAGTGGTGGGAACATTGAGATAAAGGATGTGCAAGACTTCCCATTAAAAACTATCTTGTTTACCATTACTCGAGTTGCTGGGAGCGTAGCTCTTCATGTGGCAATAAAATCCCAAATTCAATACACCATCAAATGCATGGAACCTAAAGTGTTTAATTAGTGTGAGGGACTGCTAATAAGCATGAAATAGTAGTTAAATAGGTGCAAAATAGGTCAGTCGAAGCAATTCAATTATGGTTCTATTTTGGTTTCTTTTTTCCTCTTGAGCTAAGAGATTTGCAAACGAGGAGATGGGTTTACCTAATGGCACGCCATGGTGGCGGCCAAATGATTTCCTTCAATATTTCCTTCTTCACATGGCTTTGTCGAAAGATCATAATGATTGAGGACTATCCTTACATAGGTACTGATTTCTCAAGAGATCCAAATTTAGTCTTCCTTGCAGGCATGCAATGGGACTAATAAGGTAAAAATATCTCTTTCTGTTTACAAGTTGAGATTGGTGAGCACAACCTAGAGGTAGTCGAAACACCCGCAGAGATGGAGAAGAACCTAGAGGGACTTACCCTAGGTATTGCAGATTCTCAAGATGATGATGTACCACTTCATTATCAGAGGCATTCAGTGGGTGTGCCTGCACAACTAGGATGTTTTCTTCGGTGTGTCATCATTGTTGTAGTTTTCTACCATGAGCATCATGTTTAGGGTTTATGCATTTAGGCTAGATTTTTTTTTTGATGTTATCAGCATAATAAAGGCTAAAGGCCTTATGGACCTTGGGAACTTTTTATTGTATAAACTCTTTTGCAAAACTTATCCATGGAAACTATTTCTATTGAGCTTTCTAGATATATACAATGTATGCATGCTTTGGTTTTCACAAATTGTGCAAATGTCTATCTATTACATGGTTTGCTAATGAACTTTTTAATGTATTTAGATGTCTTGTAATGTGTTGATATTCAGTGTAATCAAACTCTCTCTCTAAGAGATGAATTCTTAAAAACATTCTTAAAATTAATGGACTTGTGACAAAATAAATGTTACCTAATTGTAGCACTAAGAGTTGAGAGTCTAGTCTAACACCCAACCTACAAATTCCAAAACCAATGGAATCAAATAATAGTTCAATTACAACACTATAGTCTGCAATGTTGTTAATTGTATCACCTAAACATGTCCTATGTAGAATCACTAACTCATCAATAGGCATGTAGATTTTTCGTGCATCAAAAGAAAGGTTTTGAATACTATTGTTGGGCCCATCAACAAAGCCAACATAAGGTAAAGAGAACTTTAACATCTGCAAATCAAGTATGACACAAGATAAGTAGTAGAAATAGAAATCACTCACAAAAAATAATCACAACACACCAAAAGCTATAATACAAAAATGTACAAAGTACTTTTGCAGAAAAATTAAGCATAGTATTGTTTGAGATAAAGCCCATTTCTAGGCTCAGATAAAGGAATCCCATCATAATATACTAGCTCATATGTTTCTTTTGCAAGTGTAAGTTCTAGAATATAAGGGCCATGCCACATAGGTTTGAATTTGTCAACTCCTAGCTTGTCATGTTCTTGATCATATAATAAGGACCAAGTCACCTTTGGAAAAGATTTGAGGATTAACGTTTTCTTCAAAATGTGCTTTAATACATTTTTTTATGGGCCTCGTTATCTAGAGTGACATCTTGACAAGTGTCATTTAAAGATGCTAAGTATAAAAATTTCTCTTTCTCAACATAAGTAGTAGGGAGTAATTCAATAACTAGTTTAAGTGATGGAATTTCACATTCAATAGGTAACACAACTTCTAAGCCACAAACAAGTTGAAAAGGTGTAAATACAGTGGTTGTTTTTGTTGAGTTATGGTATGTCCATAATGCCGAAAAAATCATAATATTCCAAGTCCTTTTATGAATCCCTATCATCTGTTGAAGCAAAGTGGTCTAGACTTTTTTCACAACTTCTACTTATCCATTGACCTGTGGATAATGGGGAGTTGAGCTATCATGGCATAAGCCCAACTTGGTAGTTAGCTCCGACATCATAAAGTTTTGAAAATGGGTGTCATGGTCAGTGACAATAGCTTGCGGGACACTGAATCTAGCGATTATATGGTTGAATATGAATAAGTCCATAGTTTTGTCATTATTGTTAAATGTAGGCATCACATCGGCCAATTTTGTAAAATAATCGTCTATAATGATAATATACCCATGCCCCCTCGACCGAGTGAGGGTTAAATGTCATGAAATCAATGCCCAATTTTGTAAAGGGACCGATGATAACTGCAGGATGAAGAGGAGCAAAAGGCGTGCACATTTTACGATTGTATATTTGACAAGCATAGCATTTCTGGACTGCAAGAGTATAGGCTTTGAACAAAGAAGGCCAAAAATATATAGCACACAAGAATTTTTGGGTAGTGGCATACCCTGACAGATAACTGCCACATACCACTAAATAACAGTCATTCAAAACTTTATTTTCTTCTTCATGTGATAAAATCGTCAAAAAATCAAATTGAAACCACAAAAATAAAGTGTATCACCAACAATATGGTATTGTTGGGATTGATATCAAATTTGAAGATGTTCAGTACATGATAGTTCAGGTTAAAAGTTTTGAATCTGGAGATAAATGATGTTATCTTCATATCACAGATCTAATGAAATGTAAGAAATAGAGATTCATCTAGAATAGTATATTTTGTTGTCGTTTCTATATTAGTATAGGGAAGGTCACATAATAGCTCAACAAAAACAAGTCATTTCTTAGACTTGGATTTAATGAATTCAAAATCAAATTCCCGAAGAATTAAAATCCATTTGGATTATTTTCCCCAAGTAATTGTCAAGTGGGAATAAACTACATGGGGTTACAATCAGAAACCACTATGGTTTTGCATAACAAAATGTAGTGATGAGATCTTTGGGTAGCTTGCATAACTATCAAGGCCAATTTTTCCACATGTGAATACTTGATTTAGGAAGTGATAAGGTTGCTACTCAAATAGTAGATCACGTGTTCATCATTAGACTCATCTTCCTAAATATGTACCATAGCAATAGTATCGTCCGATGCAGCTAAATACAAGAATTAATCCTAATGATAATCAGGGGGATGCAATAACAATGTATGAGTTAAAACATGTTTTAAAGCATCAAAATATTTTTGAGAAATTTCATCCCATATGAAAGGGATCCCTTTTTTCAATAGTTTGGTAAAACCCTTGGTAAGTGTAGCGTAGTTCAGAATGAAATGATGTAAAAATATTTATTTCCCTTGAAAACTTTGGAGTTGGTGAAAATGAGAAGGAAAAGAAAAAATCAAAATTGCTTCCACCTTCTGTGGATCGACACAAATTCCTTTCTTAGAAATAATGAAGCCTAGTAAACCACCATATTCCACCAAAAAAACACATTTATGTGGATTCAAAAGAATATCATAATGCCTACACCATAGAAAGATAGCTTGTAAACGTATAGGATGATCTTGACATTTCTTATAATGTGCAGGTAAATCGTCAAGATACGACTACAAAATATGTTTGATATCATGAAATGCGTAAGACATAGATCTCTAGAAAGTTGTGCCAAAACTGTTCAGTCCAAATGGAAGCTTTTGATAAGTGAAATTTCCCCAAAGACGAATGAAAGTAGTTTTGTGTTGATCCGAAGGGAGTATTGTTGGGCAGCGGATCCCCTGCGTAACAGTTTTGGGGCTTAAAGCCCACATTTTTGGGTATTGGTATTGTAAAAACTCTGCGAAGTGCGCATAGTGTGAATTGTAATGGGTCAAGTCTAAGGGTAGTCCACCCTAAAATATTGTAAATTAATCTAGAATGTGTCGGCCTACCCATGGTTCGCAGACCATGGGAATGTATAAATAAGAGCGAGGATCTAAGTGTAAAAGGTAGCTTTTGGTGATGTAAAAGTAATATGGGTGTCTGAATGTGGTATTAGATCTGAGTCTGTAAGTCCACGTTTTGGGTTGTAATAGGAGATAGAGGCTTTGAAACTATGTGTGCGGAGGCCTAGTAGAGTCTGCAGCTATGTGCGTGGACCCCTGCAGTTGTGTGCGCAAGGCATGAAGTGGATTGTAACTGGAAAAAGGAATTAATAAAGATAAGTTGGTTTTGTAATATTGCGTATCTATTCTATATTCTGGTTTATGCATCTATTTATGGTTTATGATTGCGCGTATGGCTGTTATGTTAAATGGTAACTGAAATCATTGTGCCTTCTAAGTTAATTCATGATCTATAATAATATTAAGCACAGAAAAGGTAAATTGCACTCGCACTCGCGCAAGCGTAGATACTATGAACAGACGGTTGTGCAGAAGTAGCGTAGCATGTAGGATCAGTTCGTGAACTTCCAGACCTCGTCAAGACATCCCTAGGGTGTAGAAACCTAGTTCCAAGACCCTCCCATACTACCTCGAGTGAGACCTCAGTCCGCACTCTGCGAGCTATTGCCAAAAGGACCGGTAGCTTCGGGATTTTTTTGGCTAAACATTTCTGAACCTGGGTCAGGCCCCAATAAGCCAACAAATGGTTCCGTTGCTGAGACCCAAATCTACCTAAGGGATGTTTGATGTTGGAACACTAGAACCCTACGAAGAAAGACACTGAAGATTGGTTGGACTAGAAGCTGCACGAGTTTGTAATACAGGAAAACAAAACCCCACAGATATCTGAGAAGAGGTGGTTGGATCGCTTCATATATACAAAAATCCACGAGATCTTCTTCGTGAATTTCTCTTCGGAACTGTATGATTGGATCACGAGGCTAGTAGACAGCTAGCGAAGGTGCAATCTCGATCAACCGCTAGTGTGGACTCCAGAGTTGGTGCGTAGGCTAGAGGCATCTGAAGATAAGATCGTGCAGGCCATGACCATTGGCTGGATCAGATAATAGGAGGTTTTTCACTGAATTTGTGATAGACACGTCTGTCAGCTACAGTGAAGCAGAAAGATGATTTCTCAAGGGACCATGAGGTAAGTACATCAAGTCTTTGAATACCTAGATTAAGATGTTGTTATGTGAAAAATGGGTGATGCGAATACATTAATGAGTGGAATGACACAGAGTGGAAAGGTCTACAAAGGGATCAAAGGGTTAGGAAACAATCCTTTAATTTCACCTCCGAGAGCAAGCAAGGAAGAGTGTGCTTGGGTTTCTCCAAGGAGTGAGGTCAGTTTGATCAGGCAGCGCATTCCATAGTTATCATCCCCACTAACGCCACCACTCTCGTCACCTTATTCACCTCCATCTTCACCCACACCACCTCCACCAAACTAGTAGTTTAGCATGGCGAGCGTGATCAAGTTGCCTGTATTCATAGGAGTAGGGAACAAAGATCCATACCAGTTTTGGTTCGTAGTAAGAGCAGTGTGGGAAGAGCAATGGGTTACGGATGATAAAATTAATAAGGCCACATTGGTAAGTGTGCTGCAGGATCACGCGCTGACATGGTATATCAAGCACTCGAATGGTCACCTGAATGCCAGAATAGCGGAGATCTAGATTGCATTGAATAAAGAATTTAGCCGGCCAAAATCAGAGACGTAGTTGATCATCAGATTCAAGGAGATCACGATGCTTCCAGGAAAAACCCCCTAGGATCTGGATCAAAGGCTGAAAAATACGATCCGCAATGCTAATATGACACTGATAGAAGTGCAGCACCGTGCGTGGTTTGTGGCATCTTTGACACCACACCTGAGGAAGGCACTATCACAACAGAAGCTCTCAACCCAGGCAGAGGCATTGGAGATGGTGATGAGGTTGCATGAAACATCGATACAGGATCCGGGGTTAGGAGTCCAACAAATCCACGAGCAACTACAAAAGCTATGCTTAGAGATGCAAAGTTTGAAGCAAGATAGGGCACCCTGACCAGAGGCACACAAAGAAGTGTGGTGTATAAAATGTAAAGGCCAGGGTCACGATAAGGACCACTGTCCTGTATTCGCGAACTATTTGGCAGGAGGGGGACCGATGCCATTGAGATTAGAGGAACAAGCGGGGTCAAGTGTGACACTCATGCTCTGGTGCACGATTTGTCAGGTGGGAGGAAAGCATGCGACAAATAACTGTCACCTGTTGCAGAAGTATACCCAGACTCCACAGCAACTGTACTGTAATCTCTGTAGATCAGTGGGTCATGATGAGCAAACATGTCAGAGCTATGTGCTAATAACAGATAGGACCCCAGCTTATCAAATGCAGATGAAAACATGAGGCTTCGATCCAGCTATAGCAAAGGTGTGATTTCAAGGGCGAGGTCGAGGACGAGGAGGAATGGGGCCCGGAAGAGTCCGCGGACAGCTAAGCTGTTACAATTGCGGAGAGCTCAGGCACTATGCTCATGATTGTACCAACTCAATGAGAATATCTTGCCCATACTGTGAACAGTTTGATCATGAAATGGTAGATTGTCCAATGCTGATTGCACAAATGCGCAAAAAAGGGGTGTTGCAGCCTACTTCAATGCAAAATATCCAAATGATGAGGTCCAAACCATGCGAAGAAGACCCCAATGTGAACATGATGCTCAGAAGTGGTGCGACCACGGGGTAAGATAAGGGGAAGCATCCAGAAGAAGATACCTAGGTACGCAAGGCTTCTACAAAGGAACTTGAGTTTGACTTGGAATGCACAAAGGAAATGTTTATGGAAGCTAAGAAGAGCTTCGCGTAGGCCTCTACTCTAGGTAGTAAGGATCAACCAGAGATGGGCTTGGATCCTTCTACGCTAACTACCTTTTTAGAGACATGTATGAAACTGTTGCATGAGAATAAGGCAGTTAAAGTACTACAGGAGCTGATTGCTAGATGCACAGGATTGGGTGAACCGCGCGTAGTCAAGATATTGGGAAAGCATGCACTGTGCACCAGAATGGAAATGTGGTTGATAGTGCAAATTGGCGAATATGAGATGGATTAGGTAATCATAGACCTAGGTTTGGACGCGAATGTGTTACCAAAGCAGACTTGGGAATGCACGCGCAGGCCTGTGTTATAATGGTATCCTATTCAATTACGGATGGTGAACCAACAAAAGATCTTGCCCATGGGGAGATTGCAAGGGGTAACAGTGGATATCGAAGGTGTGAGCACACAGACGGACTTCGAGGTAATAGAGATCGTAGATGACAGTAATCCTTACCCTGCGTTACTAGGAATACACTGGCCACCAATATGAATGGAGTCATCAACCTAAAAAAATGGAAGATGATATTCGAGAAAAAGTCCCTACACGTAGTAGTTTCGCTGGATCTAGCTGAAGGAGAGCGCTACACTGAACTCGTGCGTGACGGTGGATGCAATGAGGAGCTAGATTGTATCTACAAGATAACCGTGTGAAACCAGGATTGGCTAAATCTGATTGCAGATGGAAGGGTCTCATGGGAGCGCATAGAGTCCTGCCTTTCGGATTCAAACGAAGAATATGAACGCTGGTACAATCAGTTGAGTGAAGTGACGACTCTAAATTGTAATATGCTGACCAAATCACTGCATTGTGTAACCGCCCAGGCTCGAGATCTACCAATTTACGATGGATTGACAGCGGTTAATGAATTCTTGAACAAGTTTGAGAGTGCCATACCAGAACACCAGAGGTTCGATGCATTAAAGTGGGCGCTACATGTGACACCTGCGCGTTGGTGGGGAGCACATGAAGGAAACTTTGAAAATTGGTACGACTGCAGAAGGATGATGCAGCTAAGGTTTGGGAAGCCGGAACTATGAATAACTAAGAAATACAATGGACATGATGATCTGCGCACACACCTCACAAAATGGACCAAAGCCTATGGCGAAGAGCCCCAGCTTGAATGAGTACACTTATTTTATCATACCCTGGATGTCAGCCCAAGAAACTGGTATATCGAAATAGAACTCTGACATGGTACAAGCGAATGGGATATCTTGAGTGAGGGATTTTTGTTAACATTCTCATTTGAAGACCAATGGGTGGATACTATTGATGATGCACTACAAGTTGTGAAAGCTGCCATTTTCAAAATACCATAGGAACTACAGGAAATAGTTCAACCAGTATGGTAACCTCAGTTAAGCCATGCCTGTTAGGTCCCTATAATACTAGTGATTACCCCATTCATATTGTAATTGTATCCCTTATTAATATTGTTGTGCCCCTATTTGTCCCCATATGGTTATTACTGTGCCGCATAGAATCCCTCTATTGTTATTTTTGTGGCTTTATATTATTTTTGTTAGGTCAGTTGGGTTATATTGTGACTCCTTAGACTCCTATATATAGAAAGGAGGTTTTGTCATCTGAATCATCAGAGAATCATTCATTTGTGTAATGTAAAGGAGGTTCCCCCCTCAAAGATGCTGAATTCTAAGGCATTGATCTATCTTTTCTATCTTTTTGTGAGAGTGACATTTGTTGCACTTGGTCTTGTAATTTTGATATATCATGTAGCATTTCTTCCTCTTCTTCATGAGTCATGCTAGAGCTTTTAGGTTGCTTACTAGGTGTTTGCATTTTCTTTCCTAGGGGCATCAGTTACCGATAATAGTGCTCTACTATGCCCTTTGAATTCCTTGAAAATAATTTTTCAAACCAGGCTTAAGCAAAAATTTAAAAAAATCTACACACCTTTTTTCACTTTGTAGGAGCTCAATATTGCCTTTGATGTATCTCTGTAAATTCAGATCATCCAATTCCAAAATTTTGATCTGTAGTAGCCCTCTGTGTCCTCTTTCCAATGCCACCAGTCTGATCCAAATTGGATTCTCCAAGGAAGAGTTATGCCAAATCTCCCATAATGACTTGATTATAGACTAGTTCAGTAGAGCGAACTTGTATGACATGCCACGTGTCCCTGTTTCGACCTTTGGCTCTAAAAAATATCTACAAGAAACTAAAGTCCATCCTCTTTCTGTACCTTCTTACGAAATTTCAATCTGATGCTCAGAGAGAAAGTTATGATTATTTTCCCCAGGTCACCTGTTTGGAATGTAATTCACGAGTCTGCTAAAAGATCAATTTCCTCAGATCATATCCCCACAAATATAGCACGAAAAGCTCTGAAATTCAGACCCGAGGTTCAGTTCGATTTCGTCTCAAATGGGTTTTTTTTCACTTCTAAAACATCGCAGGAAAAAGGTTATAGCGAAAATTCCACGATGACCTATTTGGAGCAGCGAAACCCTAGAATCCAAAGCTCTGATACCAAATGTTATGAAACCATCTCACAAAAAGATAGAAAAGATAGATCAATGCCTTAGAATTCAGCATCTTTGAGGGGGGAACCTCCTTTACATTACACAAATGAATGATTCTCTGATGATTCAGATGACAAAACCT
>Ga0181464_1000409_pt1 | contig 18019 bp, 13 predicted proteins | sample InSIn2gowninarea_FD_119074 | JGI IMG/M metagenome (GOLD analysis project Ga0181464, IMG submission 119074) | Clean room microbial communities from NASA Spacecraft Assembly Facility at Jet Propulsion Laboratory, Pasadena, California, USA -... ...
TTGGATTTATGATGGATCTATCCTTTATGGAATAGTTATCTCTCCTATCTTCTTAAGCCTCAAACTTGTACTTTGTCTTTTCCATTTGTGTACCATATGAAAAAGTATTGTATATGCATTGTTGGTCCTTGATGGGTGGCCCCTTCGTACAAAGTTAGATTTATTTTGAAGTAAAAGTGGGTTAAGTGGTCCATAGGGTCTTGGATAGATGGTGATTGGGTGCTTTGTTAAGGCACCCCTTTGTGTGAAGTCACCGGTTCAATTCCCTGCCCCAATTAGGGTGATATATTAGACATGATGAAGATGTAGTCCTTCCAAGCTTACAAAAAAAAAGGTTTGCTTAGGGTATCTCAATTGTCAATGGTTGTGGAAATGAAGTCTCACTCAACCACAAGTATTGGGTTCAAATCTTGTTATATCCCCCCGATCGGGGTGAGAATTTGGACATGATGAAGATGTAGTCCTACCAAGCTTACAAAAAAAAAAAAGGTGGGCTAATTGAATATTTGGACTCCTACTACAAGGTCATCCAAGTAGTTGACCTAGTCCAATTTCATCTTTTGAGATCTTCAATTAATGCCCTAACCTTCATCTTAGATCAACATATATACCAAAAATTATATGGAAACTCTCTCTTGCATATCCATGGAGGCATCATTGATTTTTTTCAAGTTGCATGGTTTAGTTTTTCAACTATTTTTCTATTTCCTAAAACTATTTCTTATATATTAAAAAAGAAATCTAGTTATTAATATTATTTTGGGTGTTTTCAAGGTTTTATCTTTGTTTGCAGTGGAATTTTTAGGGTTTTACAAAACAAACATGATTAACAATGACAAATAAGTTTGATTAATCAAGAGGTTAATTTTTTTGGTTGCATGGGTGGTGGCTTTCACTTTCTTTATTTGTAGGTTCATGACTTTTCACTAAGGTGCACAATGCTTCACTTTGGATATATGGGTGCACTAATGCTCCACTTTGGTCTTCAAATACTGATACTTCACTTTGGCCTTGGTTCACAGATGTGAAACTTTGGCTTTGGAGCATTGATGCTCCACTATGGTCAAGAGTATTAATTCTACACTATGGATATCTTGCCTCTAATGGATGTGTGCTTTTTGTAAATAATGATTAAGTGGCTTTGTAGTTACAATAGACTATTGTAAAATGAATTAAGTGGTTTCACACTTAAGCTGGTTTCATATGGGTGGTTTTACTACCCCTTTTAGATTATAAAATTCAACATTTCAACCTCGATTACTGTATTTTTTTAGAATTCCATTTTGTTGAAAATGTAGCAATAAATTCCTAATTTAATTTTGCTTTAATTAAATTAGGGGAAATTCGAATTTGAATTTCAGTAAAATACTTGGAGGAATTTAACTGAAGTGATATGGAACTTATCACTGAGTTAAATCAGTTAATTCGAGTTGGAGACACTTGAGTTATGTTTACTAATGATTAATTCCTAATTTCTAGCAATATACTTTAGTTAATTTGAAGTATTATGAGTTTAACTAGTTCTAACTGATAGAGAACTAGTGGAGGGTCCAACAGTGTGGTGTGTACCTTAGTGATCAACCAATTAACTCATCAATCATCCCAAAATAATTTATGCATGCAAATAACTCAAGTTACCTAGTTGAGATTGGAGTTCAAGGGCAGTGTAGTATCAGTTGTAGAAAATTCCAAATTGTACAGGTTATGCATGCAGACAGAAAAATTCCTAATAAAATTGTGCAATTCAAATTGGTGAATTTCCTAATTAATAGGGGCCTAATTCTCAAGGAAACAACACAAAGAAAAAGGAGCTTAGCATGCAGGAAAATTGGCTAAGTATTGGCCAGGGTTAGTCTGTGAGGCAATTAGATAGACTATATTAGTGCAGAGGTTGCTCAGGATTGAGCAAGCATTATATTTCTTTTCTATTTTCTTATCAATGCAATAGAGATACTAAGGGGTTTTGAGTAGTTGTTTTCCCCTAGATAAGTCTTTGAGCATATGTGATTGAATCTTGCCTCATCTTTATGTTTTGATTTCTCGATCAATTAAATTGCTTTCCGTTGATGAGTAGAGTAGATTCAAGTCTTTTGTTTTAGTAAATTACGTTAGCAGTTTTGGATCTACAAGGAATTTCTACATATTTCCCTATTTATGACTAATTTCTTGTTTCATATGTTTTTAAATCTAATTTGTAGTGTAAATGTTTTCATTTTTTGATTAAAAAATTAAGAAGCATAAAGTTTAAATATATAAAGTTATCACAACTCTAATGCTTACATAATTGATGCTTGGAATGATTATATACTTTGTTAAAGTATAAAATAAAACTATTATTGTCACTAATTGAAAATTCTATGTGCCCCCCCACAACGCCCGCCACATCTGGCTAACTTAGACTATGATATTCCTCGGGGCTATTTTGATGGAGCCAGCAAAGGAAATCCACATAGAAGTGGAGTAGGTGTCGTTATATATTTCAGCTAAATAACAAGGAAAAAATCATTTCCCTCTATTTTCTCTGAAATAGCTTGAAACCAAAACATCTCTAGGATTTAGGTGCTTGGTGATTCAAAATTAGTTATAGATTGGGCCAATAGAAGAGTTATTGCACACAACATAGGCTTGGATCCTTTATTACAATATATTCAACATGTTGCCAACACTTTTGATTGGATATCCTATTGTCATATTTTTCACAAATTAAGTGAAGAAGTTGATGCGCTTTCAAAAGAAGCACTCGAACTTCCACCAAGATTAGTCATATTATATGAATTCAACGATAGGGTGGAAGTTGATTCAAGGGAAATGAGATTATAACCTCTCCCTCAGTTTCTTTATGCATATATTTTGTTATAGTGATGTCAAAATAGTAACTATCATGGATTTGATAATAAAAAATTAGGAGTAGAGAAAGATAGTGAAAAGTAAACACCATATAGAAAAGAAAGATGATATGATATAATCCGACACTTTTTTGATGGATTGAAGGATTGTTTGAATTGTACATAGTCCTTTCTTATGAATATATATGACTATTTTTCTTTGAAATAAAATTGATAATTCTATGTATACTTGTTTTTTAATGATTTCATTTTCAACTTTTAATAATCACTTGTTTTTAAAGTCTATTCAATAAATATTAAATAGTTATAAAAAAATCAGTAAATATCAGATAAAGCCCCCTTTTTTAACAAAATGGCTTTGAAAAATTTTGTAGGTAAGGGTAGACTCCCATCATGATCCAAGTTTTTAACACAATGGAGTGATGTCCTTGGGTTTTTCCTCCATTTTGAATTGACCTAGATCATTAAAAATTAGATTAGAGTTTGGATCAATGAGAACTCTAATTTTCTATATTCCTAAAATGGAGGGAAATATTTGCTATGAGATTTAAGGGATCCATAATCATACAAAAAAATTTACAATCACTAAAGTATTAATTAATTATTCATACTATTTTTCCAAAGAAAAAAAAACAAGTATTTCTATTTATAAAAAAAAATAAAGATACATTTGCATGTATATGTTGAATCATTCTATTGGCCCATGGCCATATGTTATATGCAGTTATACTAAGGATTTTCTCATTTTTTGTCAAAAAATATATTTAAAAAAATTACATATCAAAAAAAATTCAAAATTTCCCACTTATAAGTGTTTTCAAAAAAAATCTATAGGGCCAAATCAAACTCTTGTGAGATTTCCTATGTTTGGCCTTCAACATATCCAAGCATGTATGCAATGAGAAAAATACCAAATCTATAATAACCAGTTTTTCCTTTGTGATTGTATCAAAATAAAGAGGAATTGTCATTGCACTGTGTTGTAGATCTGCATATATAACATATATAGATATAGAACATATATATGTGAATAGAATGTAAAGCATTCATTATGTTGTCACTAGCTGCAAAAGGTATTTTCAAGCTACCTAAAGCACAAAAGAGCAGAAATGTTTGCAACCATCTTCCAAGCCACTGAAACTCTCAAAGCTAAATCAGACCCTCTCCATTGGATAGGGCTCGGAATAAGATTTCCAATGGTATATGGAACTTCTCAAATGTTGGAATTATGATGCATGTGTTGTCATTGATGGAAATTCACTTATGGCAGAACAAGTATATGGTAACTAGATGAATCTACAGGACAGATAAGAGGTGACAGAATGATGGAACAGAGATGAATCTACAGGTCATAGGTGACAAAATGATGGAACAAAATAATGGTCAAATGTTTGATACAGGGAGATTGTGTTAGTGTTGTCCTTGATAAGCAACATACCTGATGAGTTGTTGTTAGGTCCCTATACTACTAGTGTAACCCCTTATTATTATTAGTGCAACCCCCTTATTATATTGTTGTGCCCATGTAGTCCCCATATTGTTATTATTATGCCCCATATAAGCCCACTATTGTTATTGTTCTACCCTTACATTATTATTGTTATGTCGGCTTTGATTACATTATGACCCCTTAGACTCCTATATATAGAAAGGAGGTATTGTCATTTGTATCATCCAAGAATTGTTCATTTATGTAATGTAAAGGAGGTTTTCCCCTCGAACAAACTTATCTCTAAGGTGTTGATCTATCTTTTCTATCTTTTTGTGAGCTTGTTTCATAACATTTGGTATCAAAGCTTTGGATTCTAGGGTTTCGCTGCTCCAAATAGGTCATTGTGGAAGTTTCGATATAACTTTTTTCTACGAAGTTTCAGAAGCTAAAATAAAAACTCATTTGAGTCAAAAACGTTCTGAACCTCAGGTCCGAATTTCAGATATTTCCTCGCTATATTTTTGGAGATATGATTTGAGGAAGTTAGGGTTTTTGCAAGCTCCAGAATTCCATCTTAAACAGTTCATCATGGAATTTTCGCTATAATTTGTTTTCTATGAAGGTTCGGACTCTGAAATTAAAGCCCATTTGATCCAAAATCATGGTGAAGCTTGGGTCTGAATTTCAAATTTTGTTTCGCTATATTTTATGAGATAATTCCAAGAAATTTAGGGTTTCTACAGGCTCCAAAATTACATCCCAAATAGGAGACGTGGGGAAAATTGTCATGACTTTCTCTCTGGGCATCAGATTGAAATTTAGTAAGAAGCTACAGAAAGAGGATAGAATTTACTTTTCTGTGTATTGTTTTCAGGTCTGAAGATCGAAACAGTAACACGTGGCACTTCGTACAAGTTCGCTCTACTGAAAAAGTATATTAGCGGGTCATCTTGGGAGATTGAGCATAACTCTTTCTTGGAGAATCCAATTTTGATCAGACTAGTATCATTGGAAATAGGACATAGAGGGCTACTGTAGGTTGAAATTTCACACCTTGGAGATCCGAAATTACAGAGTTACAGTCGTTTCAAGATCAAGCTCCTAAAATCAAGAAAAGGCGATATGAGGAAGTTCGATGATCAAGGATCTAATAAATTAGATACTATTTATGGAACAATATTTTGATCTACATGATGTACAACTATTACAAAAGGTAGATATTTCATCTTTATATTTAGAATCAAATCAATTTTTATGGTATAAAGGGCTTTGTTCTCATAAACCACTTGTCACTTGGTCAATTTACACGGAGGAAATGATAGCACATTATGAGGATACAAATAGCAACACCTTCTTTAGCCAATTGATAAATCTAAAACAAAAGGGTTCAATGGCTGAGCATATTGAGGACTTCCAAAAATTGAATATAAGGGTAAAGGACCAGAGAAGCAAAGGATTTATGTCTTCATACGGACTTTAAAGGATAACATTCAACATGAGGTTCGTCTTTGGGAACGTGATTCATTGAAGAAGGCATTCAGGTTGGCAAGACAAATTGAAAGAGGAATTATGGAAACAAGGAATCCTACCACTCACAACTATAAATATGGAAGTGTTTTTTCTCCTAGCCTTCCACAACCTACAAGGTTTACACCACAACAATTGGAAGAAAAAAGAGAAAAAGGGCTTTGTTACAGTTGTGATAGCAAATACACTAAAGGTCATAAGTGTGCTGAGAAGAAATTATTTTACATAGATTGTGAAGAGGAGGAAGAAAAGAATCAAGAAACATCAAAAGAAGAGGATATACACCAGGAACCAACCCTAGAGAAAGAAGAAATGAATCTGATCATATCTTGTAAAGCATTGGAAATAATTACCACTCCTCAAACTCTCAAGATAGAAGGACATATCAAGAAGAAAAAGGTTCAAGAAGTGAAAGATCACATTGAGCATCAAGAAATGAATCTAACCATATATTGTAACGCATTGGCAGGAATTACCACTCCTCAAACTATCAAGATAGAAGGACATATCAAGAAGAAAAAGGTAATAGTGTTGATTGATTCGGGCAATACCCATAATTTTATTCATTGTAAGATAGCGAAGGATTTGAATTGCTTCCTATATCCAGCACCAGAGTGTCACGTGATGGTTACAAATGGAAGAACCATAAATTGCTCTGGAAATTTCCATAATATCAAGCTATCCATGGGAGAATATGTTTTGAATAGTCCAATGCTTTCCATTCCAATGGGTGGTGTTGATGTTGTACTAGGAGTTCAATGGCTACAATATTTGGGTACGATAAATTTCAATTTTCAAGAGCTCTTCTTCATTTTTTATTCAGAAGGAAAGGAATTTGAATTAAGGGGTATCGCAAGGAAATTGGGAAAGTTAATCAGCTCTAACGACATGACAAAGCTTCTAAAGGAATAACAATGTGGCGTAATTGCATAATTATGTTCTCTAGAGGTTCCCACGTCGAAGTCATCTATTTCTCCAAATCTCCAAAGCGTCTTGGACAATCATTCCAAGGTATTTGAGACTCCCAAAGGCCTCCCACCTATTTTGTATCATGATCATGTTATTCATTTTCCAGGAAGTGTTCCTCCAAACATCAGGCCTTACAAATATCCCTTTGTACAAAAGAGTGGAATTGAACGTATGGTTGCGGAAATTCTAGAGGCTGGTATAATTCAACCTAGTCAAAGTTCTTTCTCTGCTCCAGTAGTATTGGTGCACAAGAAGGATGGATCATGGCACATGTGTCTGGATTATAGAGAACTCAACAAGCTCACTATTAAAGATAAATTTCACATTCCTCTCATTGATGAATTATTGGATGAATTTCATGGAGAAATTTACTTCAGCAAGTTGGACCTTCATGCAGTATATCATCAAATCAAAATGAAGACTGAAGACATTCCAAAAAAACATTTAGAACACATGAGGGTCATTATGAATTTTTGGTCATGCCTTTTGGCCTTACCAATGCACCTTCTACATCCCAAGGTTTGATGAATTCCATTTTCAAACCCTTACTTAGAAAATTTGTGTTAGTATTTTTTGATGATATACTAATCTACAACAAGTCTTGGAAGGATCATGTTCAACATGTTGATAGAGTGCTCAGACTATTGGACGAGAAACAATTATATGCAAAAACCTCCATATTTTTCTTTAGAGTACAAAAGGTGGAATACTTGGTTCATATGGTATCTCATGAAGGTGTTAAGGTAGACCCTCAACAATAACAAGTTATCCAACTCTTAAAGGATAACCTCACTTTGGCACAAAATCGAATGAAACAATAGGCAGATCAACATCACAGTGAAAGAAGTTTTGATATAGGCCATTGGGTATTTTTACGAATACAACCATACAAACAAAGGTCCCTCAAGCAAGCTACGAAGGATAATAAATTATCACCAAAGTACTATGGTCCTTACAAGGCGCTACAAAATATTGGTGCTATGGCATACACATTGGAGCTTCCTACATCTTCCCGAGTGCTCCTAGTTTTCCATGTTTCATGCTTAAAGAAGTTTATAAGTGACAATCTCCCAGTTCAAACAATATTGTTGGAACTTGAAAATGAAGGAAAAATCATATTGAAACCTGAAGCAGTCATGGAAATAAAAACCTAGCACCTACGAAATCAATCAATTTTAGAGTATTTCATCAAGTGGAAGAACTTGCCCACTAAAGATTCCACATGGGAGGGTGAGAATTTTATACAAAAGCATCCAAAACTACTCAAGCATTGAGGACAACACTTTTTGAAGGAGAGGGGCATGTTAGGTCCCTATACTACTAGTGTAACCCATTATTGTTATTAGTGCAACCCCCTTATTATATCATTGTGCCCATGTAGTCCCCATATTGTTATTATTATGCCCCATAGAATCCCACTATTGTTATTTTTGTGCCCTTACATTATTATTGTTATGTCGGATCTGATTACATTATGACCCCTTAGACTCCTATATATAGAAAGGAGGTCTTGTCATTTGTATCATCCAAGAATTTTTCATTTGTGTAATGTAAAGGAGGTTGCCCCCTCGAAGAGGCTGATTTCTAAGGTGTTGATCTATCTTTGCTATCTTTTTGTCAGTTGGTTTCATAATAGTTGCCCTTAATGACAAACTATTTGATGAATGGAATACTTGATAAAGGTATAAATAAGATGTGACAGAGTGCATGGATGTTATGTTTACATATGTGACAAAATGCAAGGCAATTCAGAGGAATCAGTTTAGAAATGATATAATGATGCCAACTCATATTGTAACAGGTCAATTCAAAGGTAACAGATTAATGGCACAAAAAAACAAGATGATGGAACAAAGGCATACAGATCAGAATCAAGCAATTGAAGAAAAATAATGTTTTAAGTTGTATGCGTTGTTTCACCTAGTCCAAGTAGTGTATACAAGCGAGTACACATAACAAAAGGAGCGTATACGTATGCATGCACTTTCACAAGATGAAAAGTGCATATGGGATGGAAAATTAAGATTAATGAATACCAAGGGTCCATACCATGGTATTAGCCCACAATATTGAGCGGAATTACGGTTACTTGATCCCAGCTAAGAATACCACAAGTTCTAAGTGTTGTTTTGGTCTGAGGTATTGAAAAAGGCTCTAAGTATATAAGGAGAAGAAGATCAAAGGGCTAAGGGTGCAAGTAATGAAAATTTTATGAAGAGTTATATCAAAAGAAAATATGCATGTTATGGGTTATTGATGCTTTACTTGATCTGAACTAAGTATGCACCTGAGTGATTGAGAATGGATGAGATCTAATGTTGGATCGGGATCATGAGACCTGAAATGACTTATCATTGTATGATTTGATAATGGATAGTCTAGATCTGATTGTTAATGCATGTTTTATCCTTTAAATGTTATGATCTGGGTACCTCTGAAGTTTGGAACAGCTGTGAAGTTATAAGTTATTATTTACAGATCTATACGCTTGTTCTCCTTGGTGAAGGCGCGTATACACGTTGGTTCGGAACTTCCAAGTAGTGTATGCAAAAGAAAAGCTTGTTGTTCAGAGATGACTGATCTATCTGATCAGTGTTGTTATTTTTCTATTGTTTGTCAATGATGTCTTCATTAGATCTAAAGTAAAATTGATTGTATAACAAGATTGAGTCTTGTTGACTAATTTGATTGAGTAAGAAGGGTGATTTTTGCTGCTATCTATTTAGAACTTTGTAATATGACATTAGATCTTCAAATTTTCATTGTTTGGTACAATTTTATTGGTTCAGAGGTTTTATGATTCAGTCTCCTTAGAGGTGTATGCAGGTTGGGTTATAAAATTTAGTGTATACATGCAGGTTGGCTTCGTTGAAGTAGCATATACATTCTTACATACAATTTTTGATGTTGCAATTGATTCTGGTTGTTGATGCAGTGTTCTGAGTTCAATTATGTGCTCTGGTTACAATGATTTGACTGTTCCAATTGATTGGTTTAATTTTGATTAAGTATCAGCTGATTGGGTTTTGAGTGAATGGTTGATTCAGTTGTATCAGAAATTGATGATTGGGTGATTCATTTGTGTCAGAGGTTTCAGTGATTGATTCAGTTGTGGTTGATTCAGAGATTGATGATTGAGTATCAGAGTTGATGAGTTTCAATGTTTGGTTGATGAAATTGTATTTGATGATTGTATTGCGGTGATGATTGATTTTGAGCTTCAATGTTACTGATGGGTCCAGTATGAAAATTTGATGAAACATGGCCTACATATTGTGTTTTTGTGTACCAGGAGTATCTAGTATGAAAATTTATGAAACGTGGTCCCTGGAGGAAGAGTGAAGGTAGTATCCTACGTATTGGTAAACATATTAGCCAGTACAAGATCTAGGGGGTTGGAGCTCCCTTCTAGTAGAAGCTGGAAAACGAGTGAATGTTGTAGCCTTCAGCAGGTAGATGTCTGTGTACTGGAAAAAGTCTACACCAGTAAAAAACTTGTAAACACTTTTTATTATAAGAAGATTGAAGACTGAGACGACAGAAGAGGTGGTTTTTCTCCTGCATTGGGTTTCCACCTTAAATCTTGGTCTTCATGTGTGTTGCTTATGTGTGATGGTTTATTTATTATAGCACATGGTTAATGTTTATCTAATGGTTAATAAATTACTAATGCACTAGCTGAAGACAAACATATGACGGATTAACCGAATTGTAAGTTCACTGAATATACACTAATTGTCTTAAGAACAGTCGTGTGCACATGCAGGTTCAATTTAGTAAAGTCGTGTATAGAAATCTGAATATGAAATGTAAAAGGTTATTGATTTGTAAATATTGATTCCCCCCCACCCCCCAATTAGTATTTTTCACAACATCAAATGGACCTTGGAACCAGAAGATATGGCCTGTTAAAGATGAGGGTGTTGTCACCATTGAAAGGAGGAAGAACAGGTCTAGTTTAAATTGTTTTGGAGAAATCTCCATATTCTCTTAATACCATTTCTTTCACAAACCCATTTTTTATTTTGTTTTTTAAACTCTTTCCGCAATGACCCATTTTTTAACTCTAGCCAAAATCCCTATATATAACCAACTCTAGCCATGTTTCCCCATTCCCCATTGAAATATCTTAAAAGCATCATAAAAAATATTGAAGGCCTTTTAAAAGGTTGGGACCCACAAAACTTTATTGCTATCGGCCCATTTTCCTTTGCACTACATATCCTCTCATATTCCTTTTCCTTTTTCGATTGCGATATTTCATATCGCAAAGTTTCTCGTCTACCATAATAAATTTCTTCCCCTGCTGATTGTAATATCGCAAATTCTTTGTTGATATTGCATATCAAAAATTCCCCACTGATTGTCATATCTAAGTCCCTTCTCTACCTACTAATTGTGATCAAGTCCTCTCCATCGATCACAATAAATCCTCCCCCCCATCGATTTGTGATATCGCAATCAGCGGTCGCACAAAACATAACTCCCTCCTCTGTTGAACTCCCTTCCAACTTGCAATTGTGATGGACTCGAAAGGTTATGTATTATGGTTTTGAGAAATTCCAAGTTCGACCTATTGGGAAATCACCATAAAATCAGTGTTAAATCCCCTTTTCTCTTTCTGATGGTGATATACAAGTCTTGGTTCCGGATACGATAGTTTATGTGTGTCATGTTTTATTGAAGTTTTGCATTTGGAAAATCGGCAATCGCTATGAAATATGGTAAAAAGGCCCTCTCCTGTATTGTGATTATGATACCAACATGCCCGGATCAACGACCTAGATTTAATCAACCGGGATAAACGGCCTAGATCAACGAACATTAAAACATTTATTTCACTTCCGCTCAGTGGGATGGTGAGGGTATTTTTCATCATATATCTAGCAGCACGATCATCAAACATAATATAGAGTAAATGAAGGTATGGGGACTCAGGAAGACTTGATGCCTCAGCGTTGAGATCCTCTAAGTCATAAATGCAAAGGACTGCCCAGACAAACTTTGTTGTTGCTCTGTGTCAAGCAAACCCAGTCAATCGCTACCAACTACAGAGAGTGGAGAAGTCGGGCAGTTAAGGCGTAATAGAAAGGAACCAAATGAAAAATAGGAAAGGCACATCATGGTGGAGAGGTGTCATTATTAAGGGCCTTCATAGGAACAGCAGAGGGATACTTCCTCCATCATCTTTCTATTTTCCTTTTCTTTTCATTATTCTATAATTTCTATTTGTTTTCAAGAAAGGAATCAAATCCTTAGAAATCATTTTGAGTAACAGAGTTATCGCAAGCCGAGGCAGCTAGTCAATTGAACAGCTGGCCCTTGGCTGAGATATTTTTGTAAATGTGGATTCAAAGCCCCCCTTCTCTATATAAACAAGGGGGAGAAACATTTAATAAAGGTTCTGGAATTTTGTACCCAAAGTGGTCCTAATTCTTGGGTTCCCTTTTGGTTCTAATTGCCTATTCATGAGGGATCAAAGCGATGCATGTTCAATGTAATGGACTGGTTATTAGGACCCTTCAAGTATTAATGGAACTATTCTGGTGATTCCAAGTATATCAAGGCATAGTATGTTTTCCCTTCTGTAATCTCATTCCATATATGTTTTTCTTTCTCTAAAATAGTGTGATGAAGTTGTCGGATTCTCCCTTGTTCATGATTATACATTTGTTACCAAGTAGCAACACTACCTGTGTTAGCTACGAATTTACTTAAGTATGTGTAATGTGCACATATTTGCTTAAGCTTTTGGATACAAATGTGCCCATGTGTATATAGCCTGAAACCCTGACTAGCACCCCACTCCTGCCTCTCTTTCATCTCCCCCCTCTTCCATATTTCTGCTAAAACATTGTGGCTTAGGATTCTGCATTGCAATCATCCCTATGCACTAATTTCCCTCCTCTCTTTCCTCCTCTTCACTTTATTGCAACGTTAATATTAAGTTGTCTGTTGTTGTGTGTCGGCCACCAAAACTAGGCATTTCTCTTTGAGGTTGACCGGATTTACCCCCTGAACATTTGGATCCATGTATTGGCTTGAGTCTACCTTTATGAAGGGCTATTGAACCAATCCCCCCTTTATCCTCTTTTTCCAACTACGTGACAATTGGAGTGCAACTGAAAGCCCCTCTTGAAAATCTTCCTTGCACTCCTCTATCTAAGATGTCCTAGGCACTGGTCTACAATCAACCCAGAGGCTGTCTCTAGGAAGCTTTCTATGTCTCTCAAAGCACTCGTGTCGTAGGTGTCATTCAAAGCAACAACATCTTTCTGGCATCGTTGTCGAGGAATGAATTAGAATATTTTTCCCTGGGTACAATTTTTTTTACATTCCCTCTGTTAGGTGAGAAAGGGAAGAGTGGGTTGAAGATCTCTCACATTGATGACTCCACTGTTTCAATTTTATGGTAAACATCCTGGCGACTCCACTGTCCATATTTCTATTTTGATTGTCCTAGCTTTTAAGCAGCCTCATACTCACTCTAAAGCTAAAGTAGCCAAAAAATTTCCCTACCTTTGAAATTAAGATCACTCAACTAGGGGGTTTTTAAAATGGCCATTCCTGCATTCCTGGCTAACCAATTTTCCCCACTAGATTTTTCTTCTATTATTGGTTATCTTAATCATGTCCCTTCATTTCATGAATGGAATATATATTTGCCTAGATTCAGTGGAAACACATATAGAAGGCCAAACCAGCACCTTAAGGATTTTCATGAATGCATGGAGCAACAGGGTATTATTTTTTAATATGCGCAAATGAAATTTTTCATGTACTTTTTAGAAGAGGATTTTAGAGTTTAGTACAGAACAATACCAAGTGGCAGCATATCCTCTGTAAAATGTTTTCATATAGCACTCCATCCTTATTGCAAAATATTATATCTACCGAATGCTTTGTTTGAAGATTGTTGCGCACATTTTAATGATGAAGATATTCCTGAGGTTGATGACCCTGCTGAATATGTTTGTAGAGATCCACTCCAAGAAAAAATCTACTTGCATCAAGAAGCATCACCCAATTACCAAGAAATCGGAGTAGGAAACATCATTGAGTTACAAATAAACCCTCAGAGGTATTATTTGGCCGAATTTGACGTTTTTCCTTCCTATGACGTATATGACTTTGATGGAGAGTCAAGTGATGCAGAACCACAACAATCCCAATCACAGGAAGTTGCACAAGAAGAGGAGGCCCACCAGGAGGTCAACAAAGAGGCTCTAGTCCACGAAGTACATATTTCACTTGGAGAACAAGTTCAAGAAACTCCTCTTATTTATGATTCATATTATTCAGAGGAGGATGAGATGGCTACAGATGTTCAAAGGGAGTGGTTTACCAGCAAGTGGAGAGTAGGCTTCTAGCAACAATTTTTTCTTGAAAATCTAAGGTTGAGGAGTTGTACAATATTTGTAGTTGCCCTGACCAAGAAGATATCGGTCATCAAACTTTTCATGGAAATAAGACAGTTGCAAATTCTTCTTGTCGGTCTTATGACCCTGTAGCTGACTACATGAGCACATCCTTTGGTTAGCATCAGAGATTATTTCTAGAGTATGTGTCAAGTCCTTTGTCTGGAGCTTTTTCTTGGTGCATGCTTATTTTAATTTTTAAATTTCAGCAACAAGGAGGCATGAGGTCTAGTACCCAAATGTTGCCCTGGCTCCATTGTAGGGTTGAACTCACTTAGCTGAATTGAACCTTGTACATAAGTAGGATTTGTACATAAATAAGCTCACTAGCTGAGAATTTACTTTACAGTTGGTAGAATTTATTTTTCTACATTTCAGTTTGATGAGGAAAGGACTCCCTGCAAACAAAGTTTCATGGAGATTTTATGGTCTTACAATTTCATTATATTTTTAACTCCATGCCCAATGGTGAAAGATATTGGTCTGCAGGTTCTCAGTAACTTTCTAGCAAGGCATTGTCCCCAGTTGGAGCCAATGTTGTCACTTGTTGCAAAAGGTGTTTTCAAACTACCCAAAGTGCAAAACAAAAGAAAGTTTTACAGCCATCCTCCAAGCCACAAAAGCTCTCAAAGCTAAATGAAACCCTCTCCATTAGATAGGGCTCGAAATAATCTTTCCAATGGTATATGGAACTTCTCAATTCTCAAATGGACCCTGGAACGAGAAGATATGGCATGTTAAAGATGAGGGTTTTGTCACCATTGAAAGGAGGAAGAACAAGTCCAATTTAAATCGTTTGGAGAAATCTCCATATTCTCTTAAAACCATTTCTTTCACAAACCCCATTTTTTCTTTTGTTTTTTAAACTCTAGCCGTTGTGACCTATTTTTTAACTCTAGCTGAAATCCCTTTGTATATCCAACTCTAGTCGTGTTTCCCCATTCCTCTTTTAAATATCTTAAAAACATTCATAAAAAATACCGAAGGCCTTTTAAAAGGCTGGGACCCACAAAACTTTATCTCTATTGTCCCATTTTCCTTTGCAATACATATCCTTTCATCTCCCTTTTCCTTTTGCGATTGTGATATTGCATATCACAAAGTTTTGCACCTACCGCAATAAAGTTCTTCCCCCGACGATTGCGATATCGCAAATTCTACGTTGATATCACATTTTGCAAATTCCCCACCAATCGTCATATTTAAGTCCCTTTTCCGCTTGTTGATAAGGTCCTCTTCATTGATCGCGATAAATCCTCCCCCCGCCGATTTGTGATATCGCAATCAGGGATCGCACAAAACATAACTGCCTCCTCCGTTGAACTCCCTTCCAACTTGCGATTGTGATGGACCCAAAATATTATGTATTATGGTTTTGAGAAATTTTGGGTCCATCATATTGGGAAATCACCATAAAATTAGTGTTAAAATCCCCTTTTCACTTTCCAATGGCAATATACGAGTCATGGTTTCGGATGTGATATTTTATGATGCAATATTTTATGTGTGTCATTCTTTATTGAAGTTTCATGTCTAGACAATCAGGAAGCACTATGAAATATGGTAAAAAGGACCTCTCCTGTATTGCGATTGTGATACCAACAAGCCCGGATCAACGACCTAGATTGAATCTTGCCATATCAACGGGCCAGATCAACGAACATTAAAATGTCTATTTCGCTTCCGCTCAGTGGGACGACAAGGGTATTTTTCGGCATATATCCAACAACACGGTCATCAAACAGAATACAGAGTAAATGAAGTTATGAGGACTCAGGAAGACTTAATGCCTCAGCATGGAGCTCCACTCAATCATAAATGCAAAGGACTCCCTGGACAAACACTATTGTTGCTCTGTGCCAAGCAAACCCAGTCAATCACTACCAACTACAAAGAGTGGAGAAGTCGAGCAGTTAAGGCGAAAGTGACAGGAACTAGTCAAACAGCAGGAAAGGCACATCATGGCAGAGACGTTGCCTGATCAAGGGCCTTCACAGGAGAAACAGAGGGATACTTCCTCCATCATCTTTCCTTTTTCCTTTTCTTTTCGTTATTCTATAATTTCTATTTGTTTTCAAGAAAGGAATCAAATCCTTAGAAATCATTTTGGGCAGCGGAGCTATCGCAGGTCGAGGTAGCTAGTAAATCAGACAGTTGGCCCTTGGCTAAGATATTTTTGTAAAAATGGATTCAAAGCCCCCCTTCTATGTATAAATAAGGGGGATAAACACTTAATAAAGGTTCTGGAATTCTACACCCGTAGTGGTCCTAATTCTTAGGTTCCATTTTGGTTCTAATTGCCTATTCATGAGGGATCAAAGTGACGCATGCTGAATGTAATGGACTATTTATTGGGACCCTTCAAGTATTAATGGAACTATTCTGGTGATTCCAAATAGATCAAGGCGAAGTACTACGTTTTCCCTTCTGTAATCTCATTCCATACATGTTTTTATTTCTCTAAAATAGTGTGATGAAGCTATCAGTTTCTCCCTTGTTCATGATTGTATATTTGTTACCAAGTAGCAACAGTACTTGTGTTAGCTACAGATTTACTTAAGTACCTGTAATGTGCACATATTTGCTTAAGCTTTTGGATACAAATGTTCCCATGAGTATATGGCCTGATACTCTGACTCCTGCCGCTCTTTCATCTCCCCCCTCTTCCATATTCCTGCTAAAACATTGTGGCTTAGGATTCTACATTGCAATCATCCCTACGCACTGATTTCCCTCCTCTCTTTCCTCCTCTTCACTTTATTGCAACGTTAATATTAAGTTGTCTGTTGTTGTGTTTCAGCCACCAAAACCAGGCATTTCTCTTTGAGGTTGGCCCAATTTATCCCCTAAACATTTGGCTCCATTTATTGGCTTGAGTCTACCTTTATGAAGGGCTATTGAACCAAGCCCCACTTTATCCTCTTTTTCCAACTATGTGACAATTGGAGTGCAACCGAAATCCCCTCTTGAAAATATTCCACTCACTCCTCTATCTAAGATGTCCTAGGCATTGGTCTACAATCAACCCAGAGGTTGTCTTTAGGAAGCTTTCTATGTATCCCAAAGCACTTATGCTGCAGGTGCCATTCAAAGCGATAACATCTTTCTAGCATTGTTGCCAGGGAATGGATTAGAATATTTTTCCCTAGGTATGACAAATTTTTACATTCCCTCTATTAGGTGAGCAAGGGAAGCATGGGTTGAAGATATCTTACCTTGGTGACTCCACTGTTTCAATTTTATGGTAAACATCATGGCGACTCCACTGTCCATATCTCTATTTTGATCGTCTTGGCTTTCAAGCAGCTTCATACTCATTTTGATGCTAAAGCAGCCAAAAACTTTCCCTACCTTTGAAACTGAGATCACTCACCTAGGGGGTTTTCAAAATGGCCATTCCTGCATTCCTGGCCAACCAATTTGCCCCACTGGATTTTACTTCTATTGTTGGTTATCCTAATCATGTCCCTTCATTTCATGAATGGAATACTTATTTTCCTAGATTCAATGGAAACACAAATAGAAGGCCAGACCAGCACCTTAAGGATTTTCATGAATGCATGGAGCAACAGCCTTAGATTTTTCAAGCAAAACTTGATGCTATAAGCCTGCTCCCTACTTGCAGGTAAACCACTCCCTTTGAACATCTACAACCATCTCATCCTCCGCTGAATAATATGAATCATAAATCAAAGGTGTTTCTTGAAATTGTTCTCCAGGTGAAATATGTGCATTGTGGACTAAAGCCTCTTTGTAGTTGGTAGTGATTGACTGGGTTTGCTTGGCACAGAGCAACAATAGTGTTTGTCCAGGGAGTCCTTTGCATT
>Ga0181464_1000411_pt1 | contig 18003 bp, 17 predicted proteins | sample InSIn2gowninarea_FD_119074 | JGI IMG/M metagenome (GOLD analysis project Ga0181464, IMG submission 119074) | Clean room microbial communities from NASA Spacecraft Assembly Facility at Jet Propulsion Laboratory, Pasadena, California, USA -... ...
GAAAACAGATTGGGATATCATGGTGTATAGTCAATTTAGTGTCCTAAATTTCCTTACATAAATTATCAACCGAGGTTCATAAGCTGATGAGGTGTAGTGCACTATATGTGCTTAGTTAACCCTTCTTACTTTGTTGTTTTTTATTTTATGTTGCTTTGGGGGTTTCTGTTCTTTGATTCCTATTGATGTATAATTTGAACTATGAGAAACTAAATCTAAACTTCCTAAAGGTGAACCAAGAGCTTAAAACTTAGTCAAAATCTAAGTTAAAAGAAGGAAAAACAGAGCATTTGTCCTATCTTCTCATCTAATCCTAATTCATGAATAATTCTTAAAACTAGAAGGTAAATTTGTAAGTCATGTTGAAATAAGTACAAAGAATGAAATTAAATAAAGTATTTCTAGTTACTCTAACCTTCAATTTTGAAAGATAACCTCCTTGAAATGGAATTCAAGTAACTTCTATACTTCATGATCTAGAAAAAAACTAAATAAAAACATGCAGAAGGTAACTGATTGGTTTCAACCCTTATGTAAAGTGAATGTTTAACCATTTAGTTTAGGATGGATATCAAATTGAAATGGTGACCAAAAACATTCATTAATATAGTGCATTGACAACTTGAACTAAGAAATAAATAACAAAAACAATGAGTGAACTAATAAACAATGCATCTTGATTACTTTCAATGTTACTCTGTCTAGAAACAAGGTCGTTTCCTTCATGAAATGGATTGGAGAAAGAATACTGCACAATTGAATTCTAACATTATGTTACTAATTAAAACTAAAATAAATAAAACTACAAGAAATCAACCTAAGTTACAAGCACTGCTAAAAGCAAATGATGAAATTAAAACTAAACAGAAAGAAGAAAACAAATGAAAAGAAAACCTCCTTCAGCACAGGGGCCCTCTACAACTAACTAGGTTGAGCTGCTAACTTATGTTGGACATAGATTGTCACTGATGTCAATATGGCAATATTTGAGGAGTAGATAGAGACGAGAGGAGCAGACAGAGCTGAAGAAGAGGAGCGAAGAGCAGAGGTGACGATGGGAACAAGAGATCAAGTCTACGGGAGTGTTAGCAGTCTGGTGTTGAGACCCTCAAACAGTGAAGGAGGAGGAGGGAATGATTATGAGCCTAGAAAGATCAGGCGTGAGGAGCCACACCACACCAACGATCATGGCCGTGCATACGATCGTGCTACTGCTGGTGACAAATTACCTCCGTTCTCAGGATACGACATGAAAGGATACAAAACTTCAGGTACTACATGTTCTGATTCACCATTGAGACATATGAAGGTAGAACCATATGCACATGATTATGATTGCAATGGACGTGACTTTGATCGCAATGGACAACAGATACAACACGATGGGCAGATCCAATGGTCGCGGGCGATAAAGATGCATGTAGGTTAATGAGAGGGATGCGGGCCATCAAATCAGGGCATCGTGGATCCAACGGTGATCAGGAGTGGAATTCGCGTGGAGGTTAACGGTTGGGGGACAGGTGGTTTCGCGGGCGGGCGGTATTCCCTGCACCACCTACGGAGAAATGACGGTATCTGTATATGGCCGAACGATCCAGTGAAATGACGACACGTGGCCGGTACGATGGGCGCGAAACCGCTTTTCCCACCGTTTATCACGGGCACGGCTTGAGGGATGAGGGCTAGCGAACACCGTCGGATGATATGGTGGACGTGATTGAATGGCTGGGATAATTGCGCACGTTTCGGGGTTGATGTGACAGAGAAAGCCGTAGGCCCATGATTTTTGTTAAAGATTAGGGTTAAGCATTGGATGATATGAATACCTTGTGGCCACTATTCAACCTAATTGCAATCCATCTCAAATCCGAAGTGTTCTGCTGCAATTGTTCAGAAATTTGGGCTTATATCTTTTATTATTAGAAGGGTTAACTAAGCACATATAGTGCACTACACCTCATCAGCTTATGAACCTCGGTTGATAATTTATGTAAGGAAATTTAGGACACTAAATTGACTATACACCATGATATCCCAATCTGTTTTCTGTCTACAAATTTCCTCATGTATATACAATGATTGTGGGATTGTACCTAAGGTATGTATGAATAAATGCACCCAGAGTTCCTTCGGTACTTTCACTTTTTCCCATTTCTTTGTGAAGTCCTCTAAATGTTTTCTAGGATCTGGGTTTCCTCTATACTTCACCTTGTTATGTGGTTGGTCTCCTTCTTGACTAAACCTCTCTCTCATGGCTCACGTGATAGTTTTCCATTCACGCGAAGTGTTTGATGTGCTTTCCACCACCTTACTGGGGTGGCGTGTAACGCAATATCTAATAGTGGGACTTTGTGATCTTCTCTTATGTTTTTGTCTACCTTATTTAAAAAAGTGTCTACTGAATCAATATCGTGTAAGGTAGGATAGTTTCTTACCTCTGCCCCAATCCCATTTATCCTGCATATCTTGGCACAGTGTCTGGTATCAATCTCGTATCCCCCTTGTTGCCATGCATTCCAAGCGACTTCTGAACCAAATTCTAAACTTTGTATGCTCCTCCAACTGACCGATCCACCTATTATGGGATTTATGTAGTCTTCTCTTTTTCTTGTCATTAGCCTATACAGTTGATCTAGCATTCCCAGCTCATCTCGGTCATCCACAAGTTCCGTGAACCTTGGTCCTTCATATGGATCTAGCGGTTGTATTACTCGCATTCCTTCTACTTCAAAGATCATAAACTCTTTCTTCAGGTCGATGATAGCATAGTTCTCGTATGCCCAGTCGATACCAAGGAGTGTTGGGTATGGGTCCTTATCACCCATTATATAAATTACTTCAAATTCAGTATAGGTTTTCACCCCTGCTACATCCACTTCTACATCTTCCAACCTTCCAATGGGAAATACAATATTGATTCGCCATACACAGTTGTATTGGTGAATATTTAAGTTGCGGCTTCCCCAATGCTTCCCATGTCTTTTTGGGTAGAATATTTACATCCGACCTCAGATCTAGCATCATGTCCTTAATCTAGAATCCTACAACTTGAGCATCAATCGGGAATTCTCTACCAGTTCTCTTTTTGTTTCATCGTACCCTTTGCGGATGTCTTTTCGATATATTTTTCGATATGGTTTCCCCCTTTTCTTTGTCTTTTTGTCAATACTACTTTCAAACTACTATGCAACTCCTTTAACATTTTTTCATTATCAACAATATGAAAAAATAATTGAAACCATTCTTCAATTCGTCGAATGTTACCTGCTATGTGTGAGTCATGTTTCTTGTCTCCTTTTATGTCTGTTAATCCATCAAATAACTTGGTCGCTTCCTGATAGTATTGCCTTTGTTGGGGAGAGTTGTATGACCGCTTTGGCGATGCTACCAAAAATTGGAGGTTGGTCTACCATACCTTTATTATCCCCTGTCTTCTTACCCCCTCTGGTAACTATATTTATGTTAGTTACTAGAGGAAATTTAGTAGTTCGTGGTTCCGTATTGATCAAATTAGTCACTCTCTGTCTGGTTCTTTCTTCCCATTTTGTGTTTAGCTCCAGACAATCTTCGGTGGCACGTGCATTGACCCTTCATTGTGAACACCAAGGCCTTCTTGGGAGTGGACAGTCTCTAGCGACATGTCCCTCCTAATCACAGTTGTAACATCTTACAGGTCCTCTTCCTCCTCTCATACCTCCTCCTCATCCCCCACAATTAGACTCATTGATTCTGAAGGTGGATCTCTCTAGCAGCTCTGCTAAGGCATCTAATGCTCAGCATTGGTTAGTGTGGTGCATTGTGGATGTGCAAAACTCACAATAAATGTTATTAGGTACGTTGGAATACTTTTGTAGAATCGGACATACCTGTGGAAAATGTCCATAATTCCTACAAACTTCACAGTAGTCTTGCGTGTTTCGGCCCGGGAAAGATCCTTGCGCTCCCACTACTGCAAATCCTACCATTGGTGGGGCCGTTAATGATCCTGCAATTACCCCTAAACTATTTGTACCTCTCAGCCTCAAGCATTCAATTGCCACATGGCCTTCCACCAAGAAGTGACTGTGAGTACACCATACGTTAGGTCTTACTGGTCAAATTGGTTGGAGGTCCTTTAATTTCTCTGTTAGACTAGAAATTTGAATTTGGAGGCCCATGATCGATGGGTCTTGTGATCCCATCCCTCCTCGATACTCATGTGGGTATCCTTCCATGGCTTCTATTCACGACGCTTGTTCTAAATCGTCTTGAGGAGTTCAAATCTTTTGTTGGGTCAATGGTGTTCTTGTAAGGGGTAGTAGCACTTTGATGAACCAATATCTCTAGTGATTGGGATCTATGGTATAGCTTAGCTTGCCAATAGCATCCTTAAACCTCTACATAAATTCCAAAAAATTATCTCCTTATTTTTGCTTGATCTCCCATAGTTCGTACGGTCCCTGTTGATCTGTTTGCAACACCTTAAACTCCTGAACGAAGCCTCTCTTAATATCATCCACTAAAGGATTTTGGTTATGTTCTGCCCATTTGATAAACCATCTTAAATATTTTTCTCTTAATGTGGTTTGTAACTCAATTGACTTTACATTATCTGGTGTTTGGCGTGCTCTCCATATAGCTTCACACAAATACCAATTTTGTTCTACATCTTCATTCCCTCTACCAGTGAACTCAGGATATCTAGTAAAGGACCCTGCCATGTTGATTTAGGTGTGTGATAAGAGCAAAAATCCTTGGTTTTCGGGTTTTTGAGATACTTGTAACCCTATATTACTAACAGTTCTATTAGATATATTACAACTTGCTTTGTCTTTTTCATGCACGATGTGTACTCGTATTACTTTAATCAACTTGGCAATAAATTTTTCAGGGTTTTTGTAAAGCACTTGGGGAAGGTCAAGGAAAACACTACCTGAAGTTTGGGGGATCTCTTGCTAAACTCTAGTTGATGTACCATATTTAGTGAACAATATTCTCATCGCATCACACATTTCACCTTTTGTCTCTTTCTCATAGTTGTGGTGAGAGCTTCCTTTCGGCATCTTCCCCGCAACCTATAAGGGAGAGTCCTTGTCATTCTCCTGGATCCTATATATCCAATCGACATCTCTTTTTTGTTCTACATCCTTCTCCATACTCTTTCCTTATTTTGGGTTCCTTGACACCTCTCCTGCTTGGTGGGATCCCATACATCTTTTCTTCAGCTCTTATACAGCTCTTTCCTACCACTTTTCTACTAGTAGCACTCTCCTTTGCGCCCTAATGTCTCTAGCTCTCCACAATCCTTCATGTCCATTCCTTCAGTAGCATCTACATTTCCCCAAATGATAGCATTCTCTCCTTAGGCCCTTCCCCCAGTACTGGGTTTTTACGCTACCATAGTTTCTCCAAGTAAAGGTAACAACCCTTCTTCCACCATCAATATTTTAATCTAGAAAGGCACTTCATTCACTAGTTTCCCTCTTAACCCTGATCTAAACATTGTGTCCGCCTTTGAAAAGGATTGATAGTTTTATGCTACAAATTCGACTACGTACCCTTCTACAGTAGACTTTACTAAAAATTCTACTGACCTCATCAGCTCACTATCTAAGTGTCAAAGTGTTGCAAGGTCTGCGGGAAACCATTCGTGATGAGACGACATAACTCCTTCTGGTCAACTCTTTACTTTCAGCCTCCTCAACCAGTTATACAATTCTTCCGGAAACTTACACTAGAAGATCTCATACTGATCACTTGCAGCCTCTGAGTACAAAATATCTCCGCTTACTTTAGCGATAGGTTGGCCTCAACAAGTAGCCTACTCTAATAGACACCGATCTATCCTATTATCCCACCAATCTCAAATCTCCTTCTTAAATATCCTTGACACCATACTATAAACCAGTTCTTGAGATTTAAGGACCCGAAAACAGAACCATTTGTTGGCACAAAAATGAAATCAAGGAAAGACCATGGGTTCAGGCACAAGGGGCCAACAAGGGACCGTTGTAGTCTAGGAAAACATTTTTATTTTAACCCTACCCCAAGGGGTAAGGAGTCTCACCCGATGTGTGTCATGACAGAAACTAAGAAGGGTTCAAAAGGATATCAAGGATGTCACAACCATTATTTTATGTATAGCTTAAAGCATACATTCATCGTGGAATTATATCATTATAGAAACCTCACTCATATGAGGAAATACCTTCAACATTAAAAACTTTTGAGCAGGCCTATCAATCATGACATTACATACAAATAATACTATGCAAATGTTCCAAGTACTCATTCATATTAATTCAACATAAGATCGATTAAAATACATCTTCGGCATGAAGTCATGGGTAAATACATAAAATACCATGATAGAATGCTCCAAACCTTAGACCGAGCCCTGCTTTGGTATTCCTATCGCTACTCTGTCTTCTCATTAGGTTCCTTTGTGCTCTAGCCTCCCTCAAATATCAACCACCTCTTCTTCATGTTGTTCTCTCCTTTTTATCTATTCCTTGGCTGCTCGAACTGCCAGTTCTGTTCGGTTGTTGATCCCCTCATTTTCTTCTCGTCCTCCTCCTTGTTCGCTCGGCTATTTCTACTTGTTATTTACACCTTGCCACAACTGTCCCACAACTACATAGTCTTGCTCCCTTTCCCAGTTGTCTTCACCACAACTTGACCATTGCTCCTACCACATGTTCTTCCCTCTTCATATCTCTAAAACTTTCAAAATTCAAAACGAAGGCCCCAACAAGTAGAATGATATTTACTTGTTGAAGTTGTTGGCAAGAATGCTTGTATAATCAAATCCCTTTGCTCGGGTATTGAAGATTATTCAAATAGTGTTATAGTTTCTCTTGATTTATTCATAACTATAACTATATTTGATTCCATGGGACCGTACACACTCTTGTATTTATTTGAATGAGTTGAATATGTTGACTGACAAGGCTTATTGGATACGTAGGATGTCTTAGAATTTCCTTTGGTATTTCCCAAGGTACCTTTGGAAGTTTGACCACTTGTAGGTTGAGAGGCTAGATTCTAATTAGTAGTCTTCAAAGGGAGTATTCTCCTCAAAAAGGTCATTTTTCTTCTCCTCAAGACTAGGATTATCCACAAGTCCTTTGCTCCTCAAATAGTAAGACTTAGGAGGGTTGGTAGGTTGAGATTCTCCAACAGAAACTTCTCCAACTTATTGAGTCTCACTACCTCTGACCACTTCCACCATCAACATGAGTGACCCAATATTGGTATCTTATGTTGGGTAGCCTCTTATCCTTAATTTTATTTCTTAGGCTAATCCTTGGTGGCATGTTCATCAAGCAGCTTATTAATTACTAAGGTCATTGAATTTACCCATTGTGAGCAAGTATTTTCATAATGGCTTGCTTGATGATAAGAGAAAAAAATTTCCATCCCCATCTCCTCAACATTCAGATTGAAATTTGAAATTTGATTGGACTTGGATAGGGGATTGTTATTACGCTTGAAGAATGTCTTGACGAGTTTTTTGTTGGTGGAAATTTCCTTGTTCTCCTCTTCAAATCAGATACTTCATTTATCAACTTAAGTGATTTAACTACACTCTCAAGATCAGCAATTTCCTTTTCAGACGACTTACTCATTAATGATTGGGGTTTCTTACCAATGTCCTTAGAATCTTCTTGTGTGTTGTGTACTCCAATGGCCACCATATCTTTCTCAACCACTAAGGCTTTAATGAAGTTCTCTTCCAATGTTGTTTTTTTATCCATTTTAACAAACATTGCAATATTATATCATAGGGTCGTAGTATAATAATCAGTTGTTATTGAATCATGGGCGGTACATTATGAAGAAACTTATCCAAAATAGCAGTAAAATGTTGACTGAAATATTTAACCTTTTCCTTATTGCCCATCTTCAAAGCACTTATCTCTTTTAACAACATTGTCGATATTTTCTCCTCAACAAATTTCTCTAAGAAATGCTTTCAAATCTTCCCAGTTGGTAATTTATATTTTCGGAACACTATGGTACTAGGTTGTGGCTTTATTTTCAAATGTATAATGGAATATCCTACAAGTGACATCCCCATACTGAACATACAACAACCTCAAAGACATGTAGAAATTTTTACAATATAGTCTTCCGCAATGGTGGGCTTATTCAAATTAAAATTTGTAAGGAACTTCTCTATATGGTGAGGTAAGATGTGTAGAGTACCCACAATATTTAGTGCCCCTTGGCTCAGCCATGCTAGTTTTTGGTTTCTAGCCATATCATTGTTCAATTTTTATTCCTCACTATCATAGTTTGAACCTTTGTTTTCAATTTCAAGATTCTCATCACTTATCAATGCTTCCAAGTTTTCACCATTTACCAATTCTTCCAAGTTTTCACCTTCCAAATTTTCCAAAGTTAATGGTCCTTCATTTCCTTCATCAAGATTTATTTCTACATATTCTTCCAAGTCATCCAAAGAAGTGTTAACCAAATTTTTCATAGTACCAACTAACAATTCTCATTGTGTTTTTTTAGCTCTACTTGTATGTTTATGGGGAAAGTAGGTGTGATAGGAACGATCCGAAGTTTCTTAGCGTATTCATGGGTAAAAGTTATGATAGCTCTTAACTGATCTTGGGTTACTTCATATAACTTCTCAGGACTATGTGAAGGGGGTTCATCAATTTTAGGGTGTTCCTAAACTGAAAAGTTTGGGGTAGGGGTACCCAGCTGATTACTACCTTGCTCAAATACTTCAAGATGAGAATGTAGGGATCTACCAGCCATGCAATGGAGGTCATCCTTTTAGCGCAAAATTTGTTGGTGGACCAAAATCTTTCACCAACAGTAAGGGGATATCCCCAGTGCAAAGTCCCATTTAGACCTTGCATATTTTGAGATAGGAGTCTCATCCAGTATGTGGGCCCGACTACCACCATGTTTTTTGAAGTTTATTTTGGATGAGATGAGCGATGCATGATAAAACCAATTTAACTACTGACAAAATTCAAGTTATAATAGCTATACGAAAGACTATACAAGTAAGATATAAAAGACATAACAGCAACAAAAGAAAGTAACATGAACCTTTAAAGGAAGGATGTAAGCATACTTAAATTAAGATACATGAATAAAGGAAATAATTTGTTTAACAATTACAAATTATTTCTCAATCGACAATGACAATGAAACCATGAACAACATACGAATTCAAGTAATATATGTATTTAAATCAGTAAAAGAATTTGTTAACTTAACACATGAAAAGAACAATCACATACCATTGAATCATCATGAGATAAGTTGCACAACATTCAAAAATATATGGATTAAGTTGATGCCTTGGCTCAATGAGCTTCTCAATATTATGTTGAAATTCCCAATGCATCATTGTGAGCTTCTCAATATTATGTCAAAATTCCCAATGCATCATTGCATGCCAGCATCCATGAAATCCAATAGTAAATTACTAACCTATAACTTGATTTCTAAAAAGGATGTACAAGCTTTCCTAAACAAGGCGCTCAAATGGAGTCCAAAACTAAAATTCCTTTCTAACTAGCCACAAGGGTATATTTATACAAAATGAGGTGACATGTAATGAATTATTTCCTCTGTTAGACATGAAAGGTGGCTCATTTTCAAAGAGCTTTTGATATACCACTGACATAAATTTCTTTGTGATTCGAGCATACATCCCTTTATACCCTATTTCCTCAATTACTTGCAATAAATGTGTAAAAGTAGGATACCATGGGAAAATTTCCATCTCCATCCTAGGCTTCAAATTCAAATTTAGCATAGATGTCATCTACCAGGTAGGAAGCCATATGAAATTTCAGTTGTTCCCCTTCTGTTGGGTGCCTAGCTCTTCTTATATTTGACTTGAATGAAGATTCTAGCTTATCAGACCAATTGAAAGTAGTTCCTTTTATTGCACATGGATGTATCATGGGAACCCAACTCTCCTCAAAGAATTATGCATCCTCTCTCCCATATATTTTGCAGCACATAGCCATCAGCAACTGGTATACCTTCTTGATCACTTTAGTCTTGTAGATTCCATCACTTTTCTACCTGAATTTGCTAGGTTCCTACCATTAGAGAAATTTTGAGGTCTAAAATGGGCCTCAAAAAAAATGTACAATTGAAATCAACTTTATAAGAAACAATAGGACTCAAGATGATGATGTCAATCATGGGGGATGATTCACCATTTTTGGAGTAAAAAAGTAAAAAGATAAATAAAAAATAAAAAAATAAAACCACCTTTTAAACTCGTATTTTCAACTTATCTACCTACGATTTTACTCAAATTTTGAGTGGGAGCACTTGTTGGATGCAGAATTTAATTCCTTGCCCAAGGAGTACCCATGTTGCATACTTTTGGTGGACCCTACGACACGAAATACATGAAAAAAGTGATTTCAATTGTGTTTTTTCATATACTTCTATTTTTTCGTGTAGCAAGGTCCATCAAAAATATGCCACATGGGTACTCCTTAGACGAGGAATTAAATTCAACATCTAACGAGTGCTCCCACTCAAAATTTGAGTAAAACAATAGGGAGATCAGTTGAAAAAGTAGTTTTTTCTTTTCTCCCTCTTAAATTTGATGAAGTAATCTAAACTTGTTTTATTATTTCCAGTATTATTTTATAATATTCCTTAGGAGGCCCATTTTAGACATCAAAATTTCTCTAATGCACCATATCTTCAAAATCTCCTTAGTTAGTGTCATGAATTCGCAATACCACTATGGATTGTGATTCTCATGAGGCTAAGGCGTCTTATAATATTTGTCAATTTCATATGGTGTGTATGATGCCAATGGTGTACCCTAGATTCTCTTAACTCTCATGTTTTCATCATCAGTACACTGTAAAATCCATTCAATGGTTTTTGCACATGGAAAAATAGGTGGATGGGAAACTAGTTTGTGAATCCATGACTTCTTTATATTAATGTACACATCGCAATCCTCTTCATCTTTGGGAATATATTTTCTGGAGAATGCTTGGTATATTACCAGGGCCATGTTAAAGGCACTGATTTTTCTACATAAGAAGCAGTGTCCTTATGGGTGGGCACTTTGATTCTTGGGCTCTCAACCACTCCATTATTTCTTTCTACTATCGCTTTCACAGGCCTTCTTCTTATCATTGGTGCCATATCTCTTGTGGATTATGATATGTTGAAGCACTCGATATGGATGATTCCTAACATTTCAAATATATTCCATGATGGGCATAACAATATTTATGCAAGCCACAAAATTATTCATTGTTCTAGAAAGTGGTGTAGTTTACAAAAAACATAGTGGTTGGGCTTCAACCAAAAAGTACAAAGGTAGATTGTGATTGGATTAGTCATAGACCAAATAGGCAGGTAGAAATAAAGGGAAAGTAGCCAAGGGTAATAGTTATCACATTTAAAAAAAAAAAAACAAAACTTTATCATTGTCGTGAGAAATAGTAACAGTATGAGATAAAGAGGAATGTGCAGAAGTATGTTGCATAGGAGCAACTTGTGGGATCAGAACGCAGTCACAAGAATCAATAGTCAGGCTTGACAAATTCACAACTCGCAAAAGCAATGTGTTAGAGGAAGGTATGATAGTTAGCGATGGCAGGAAAACTAGTTATAGAGAGGGGAGGCTTGTTGTCCTATATTCTGCCAATGTGACTAGGTAAGAGGATTTGCAATAATGAGAATAAAAATTGACTAAACATGGAATGGGGGTACGATTTGGTAGCAAGGAATGAGTAAAGGTGTAAAGGAAGGTACTAAATGCATATATATAAAAGGTTAAGCACAATATGAAACTTTGGGAGGAAAATCATTATAGGAAGACAAAATTGTAGATGCTAAGAAAAGACAAAATCACAAACTCGAGAAGGAGAGTGTGCTAACTTACCTAATTCCAAGTGTTAGGCTGCATTCATAGGTTGTAGAGGCAAGATGCGATTAAAGGATACCCTTTGCATTTTGTGCTCAGGAACTTAGAGAAAATGAGGTGGTGCAAATGAAATGGGGGTTTTTCCCCTTTATATAGGTTTTCAGCCACATGTGTAGATATAGACGTAATAAATGTGCACTCACACGAGGAATCATGAAGAGTGGTAATTTGGTGTGACAAATGATCGTAGTCGCAAACTAGAATGACAAAGTTTAATAACACAATTTAGGCCACAAGGATGCACAACTATCGCACATCTGATACACAATATTTCGATAGCATGTTTCGAATAGTGAAAATGCATTGTTATCTCATATCTAGAATGCATAGTTACAATGCAACTAGTCGCAAAATTGAGAAGCTAAGTTGTGATAAAGCCTTTAGGAAAATTTTGATCAGTAAAAGAAACTTAGAGAAATCATGAGAAGTGATCTTAGAAGAATCATGGCAGCTTGTCTTTTGGGAATTTCAAGATAGGGGGGCTCCAAATTTTGAAAATGTTGAAAATTTGGGGTTCTTGTAGCGGCTACAACACTAAGGAAACACACTTACAATAAAATCCAACCATACAGAAAGTAAAATGTTACATAGGTTTGGTTGGATCACCGAGATTATGTTTACGAGAGAACTTTATGAGCATTGGTCAAAGCCTTTTGTTTTCCATCAAAGGCATAAAACGATTATGTGATTTATTGAGAAGCACTCTCATCTAGGGGATCAAAAATATGCTAAAAAATAAAACTACTTAAAATTGCTTGAAACCAATGTCAAATTGTAGATCTCATCATTTTGATTCCAACGACGCTCAAATCTCCCCAATCTAACACCATATGTGAAATTTATCGTGTTCTGAAGTTTTTGGCAAATAGCTAAAAAGTCAACCTGCAGGGTGGACTTGGTTGTTGACTGGACATGTCATACAGTGACGTGGTGTTGACATAAGAAAGTTGACTAGGTTTTATGGTAGACATATGGGCCAATCACATGCTGACACGTGGGATGACCATACGAGGATAAATGAAGAATTTCATTGTTGGTGAGATTTTGAGGTGCATAATTCAAGAGGCGCCATGTGGCCCAAAAAGAGGGTGCCATGTGGCCCTCAATATTCGTGCCAAAATTTGAATGGGTTGACCAATAGGCCTCCAAAATATTTGAACCCATGACCTCCGTCAAACAAACTAATCGCTCCATTTTTCAACCACGTATATGACTTATTAAATGTAATGGGTGGCATTGTATTTAAATTTTAAATGTTGGAATGTTGGTGGGAGGGGGCAAGGCACATGGCCTCAGTCCCAAGTCTCATGGGAACCCATATAATTGGAGCAAAGGGCGGAGGAGTGGGGCATGTGGCCCCAACCCTGGTCACATATGTCAACATGGAACCGAGAGCTATGAAGGAGAGGGCGGGTCATGTGGCACCTAGCCCATGCCCGACCTAAGGTTTTATTACCACCATAAGACCATTGGCAGAGGATTTAGGTGCGAGGGGATGAGGGAGTGCGTGGCACCATGTCATGCCCATCCCCCATTCACATTGATAATCATATGACCCGGGGTCAGAGGAACAAGAGCACGGTCGTTATTGGTGTGTTTATCTATTTGACAATTTGCACCAATCATAGCAGAATTTCTGCCACTCCTGTGCCAAATGTTTGCCTAGTGGTTCTGCCAAAGGGGAGTTTTGTTGCATGGTTAGCCATTTTTGTCATTTTTGCAAGACATATTGCAGAGGAATGGAGAAAGAGGCCTAACTTGGTCATTTTTCATCATTTTTGAGCCCAAGAAGAGCCTACATAGGGGTTTTTGGGTGTTCTGGACACCATGGCAACATTATTTTTGTGATTTGAGAATTTTATGTTGATGTAATTACATTTTTAGAATATAATATAAAGGGCCAACATTGGAAGCTAGACATGAAGATGTAGCCCAGGAAGGGTGAACTTCATCATTAAATTTTTGTTTTGTGGTATTGCATGTTTTCTATTTTTCTTTAGTTATATCTGCAAAACTTAACTAAAATTTCTAATTTTATGTGCTTTTTTAATTTCGATCCATTGCCCACAATACATAAGCTAGCTTGCAAACTTTTTCAAGAAACCTTCAATTTCTTAGTTTCAAATCAGTTTGGTATTAGAGCATGGTTATTTTGAAGGTTTGATTTTTTTACAAGTGTTTTTTAATGTTAAAAAGAACTAAATTGAAGGATAGATCATTAATCAAAAAAATTCAGCTGTGAATGTTGACCTAGCCACCACTCTTCCCTTTGGCTCAACTGTGGTTGCTTCGGCGGGCTCCGCAGCCTCTTGGGGCCTGCAATCTGGTCCTCCTGCTGCGCAGAGTTTCCCTGTGCGGCGCTCTAGTCTCCCTACACGACGTTTTGAGTATCTGCTTGATTTTCTGGGCTCCTTACCGCTCTTTCTTCTGATATAACTTGAGGGGTCCGGATTTGATAGCTGATTGCCGCTATAATGGAGCCGCCCCCTCCTCCTCCCCCTTCTTCTGATGCTAAAGCTTTTCTCAAACTCCTGGAATTCCTGCTGAAGAAGAAAGTTTCGGAGGCTGTGAAGTTCGTGAAATGTTTGGATGACATCCCTGAGATTTTGCTCCCCCCTGAGGGTCCGATCCAGGTAGCCCTTTCTCTGGCTGAGAGAGCTTTGGTTGGTTAATTCACGGGCCTCTGGCCCTCCCCTAAATCCACGGAGAGCTGGGTGGCCAGAAATTGGGCTCTATTGATCAAAAATGGCATCACCTAGTATTTTCTAGGGAAGGGATTCTTTATGTTTGAATTCTCAAACAAGGAAGATAACGATCTGATATTCTGAAATGGTCCCTACTTCATGGGTCCTCAGGGTTTATACCTCAACAAGTGGATGCCCGATTTTGATCCATCAGTTGACGTTCCCACAGCCATTCCTGTGTGGGTTAGGCTACCCAATCTTCCAGTGCATTGTTGGAATTGGGAGTCCCTAAAGCATATCGGAAACACATTGGGCAAGTTCATCGACCGAGAAAATAACAAAGATCAATATGACTATGCTAGAATCTGCATTGAATTTGACCTAGAGGTTGGCTTGCCCGAGGCAATAAAGATCAGAGTTGGAAGTTGGACTCATCTTCAAAAGCTAGATTATGAGTAGCTTCCGTTCAAATGCAAGAAATGCCAAGTTTATGGGCATTTTGCTCAAAATTGTCCAAAGAATAGTGAAATGGAAAAAGGGAAGGATGAAGGATGGACTCAGGTTAAAAGGTCCAAAAATGATCATAAAGCCATTCAAATGGGTAATACAAATGGAATTGGCCCTCAGGCAGCCCCTAGAAACCAAATCTCCAACATGGAAGAGCAAGCAAACAAATTCGCTCAGTTAAGCTTAGTGATAGAAGACATCCAAGAATCAGAGGTGCAAAAGGAAGGATCGACCCCCAAGGAGTCCCCCTCGGGACCAAAACAAGTGGAAAACAATGAGGACAAATCAAAAGAGATCCTCATCGAAGAGACAGAGGATGTACAAGCCTCAGAGGAATCAGAAGAAGAAGGTGAAATAGGTGCTTCGCAGACCTCGGCCAGAAGATCACTGAGAGGCCGAAAATCAGCTCGGGAAAAAAGAGAGCAAGAGACTTAGATAAACTCCAGGGCAGTCAACCAACCTTCGAGAAACTCTTGGAAAATACTCTAAAGAAGAACAGAAACCAGTCTCAGAGCTCTAGGGGAGCTCACCAACCAAAATGAAAGTGATGAAGATCATCTCCTGGAACTGTAGGGGTACGGGGAGCAGAACTAAAGAAGAAGCCACAAGATGCTTGATAAGAACAGAATCTCCCGACCTACTCCTCTTCCAGGAGACTAAAATGGAGGACTATGCCTTCCTCTAGATCGGAAAAAAGTTGTGGAAGAAAAGTGAAGGACAAGTTGTCTCAGCTCGAGGCGCTTCAGGTGGACTGGGCACTATTTGGAATGTAAAAAAATTCAAAAAGATCAGAGAAGTAAAAAACACCCACTGGTTGTACACAAAGCTGCAGCACTTAGAATCAGGTATGATATTCTCCCTCTTTAATTTGTATGCCCCTATCAGCGCAGGAGAGAAAAAGCTCTGCTGGGACTCCATCAGAAGTCTGGCAGATTCTGAAGAACTGGCTAACATAATAATAGTAGGGGATTTTAATCTCACCTTATCCCTGTCAAAAAAACGTGGAGGTAGCACTATTAGGGACCAAGTGTGGGAATGGGTTGAAGACTGGGACATGATAGACATAAATCCATCGTCCGGGAAGTACACATGGACAAACAAAAGAATCGGCCCGAGACATATCACTGCAAGGCTAGACAGATTCCTTGTTCAAAGATCTTTTCTTCTTCATGGACTAGAGTCTAGAATGGATATTATTCCTTGTTGTGTTTCCGATCATCGCCCCATTAAACTGGAACTGCTGGCTCATATGGACCAAGGTCCCATTCCATTTAAATTCAACTCCCATTGGGTTAAGGAACAGTCATTCATGCCTCTGATAAAAGAAACCTGGAAGCTTCCAGTCAAAGGCTCGGCCTTCTTCGTTTGGGAGGAGAAACTTAGGAGAGTTAAAGCTGCTCTAAAAACTTGGGTTAAAACCTTACCAAATCTTGTTGTGGAAAGAAAAATCATTCAGGAACGACTTGAGATGCATCATCAAGTTTCGGAAAATGCCGAGATCACAAAAGAAACTCTTGACAAGGAGGCTAACTTGCAGCACATGCTCCTTAAGGCCAGCTTGGCAAAGGAAGAGTATTGGAGACTGAAATCCCACAGTCTCTGGTTTAAGACAGGAGACAGAAACACTTCTTTCTTCCATAAGCAAGCTCAGGCCCGTAAATGTATCAACTCCATCTCTGAAATCAAAGTAGAGTCCAACACGCACATAGATATCCGAAGCATAAAGAACGTTGCCTTCATTCATTTCAAAAATCTCTACAGTGAAGAAGAGGCCTTGGGACATGTTCCTACCCTTGTGAACAAGATGCCCTCCCTGATTACTACCAGTAAGAATCAATTCTTGGAAGCAGAGATCTCTAAAAATGAAATAAAAAGCACCCTCTTCACCATGGAACCGGACAAGGCCCCGGGTCCCAACGGTTTCACTGCCAGGTTCCTACAGTCCTGCTAGCAAATTGTGGAGAAAGATCTAAGTAGAATGATTCGAAAATCTCAAGAATTCCAGAAAATTGGGGGAAGCACAAATTCAGCCTTTCTGGCCCTCATTCCCAAGGATAAAGGAGCCAACGCCTTCAGTCGGTTCCATCCTATCTCCCTTTGTAACACAGGCTATAAGCTGATAATGAAAGTTATAGCCAACAAATTAAAAACCATTCTCCCAAACATCATTCCTGCGAATCAGGGACGTTTTATACAGGGAAGACAGATTGTGGATAACTTTATCCTGGTCCAAGAGGCGATTCACTCCAGTATGGCTCGCAAAGAGAAAGGCATGGTTGTCAAGTTAGATCTTGAAAACACATTCGACAGAGTAAGGCATAGCTTTCTGACGGAGATCCTACACAAATTCGGGTTTGGATCCAAATTTATCAACTGGATTAAGGCTTGCATCAGTGAGCCTTGGATAGCTCCTCTGGTGAATGGTAGGGCCATGGATTTCTTCAAAGCTTCTCGTGGATTGAGGCAAGGGTGCCCCCTATTCCCTTTTCTCTTTGTCCTTCAAGCTTCTGTCCTTAGCTTCCTTCTGAACAAAAAGCAACAAAATCAATAATTAATGGACCTGAACATTGCGAGAGGAGTTAACAACATAAATCATGCGCTATTCGCAGATGATTCCCTCTTGCTGGGTGCTGCCTCTGTGTCCTCAGCTAAAAGATTCAAAGACGTGGTTGATGACTTTTGTGAAGAGTCAGGAAGCAGCCTTAATAAATGCAAATGCCACAGCTACTGCTAGAATACCCCCGCTTCCACACTGCAAGCCATATTCAGTTGCTTAGGTTTTGCTGCCTCCTCATCATGGTCTTCCTATAATGATTTTCCTCCCAAAGTTTCATATTGTGCTTAACCTTTTATATATATGCATTTAGTACCTTCCTTTACACCTTT